>Ga0256833_1002927_pt1 | contig 11837 bp, 10 predicted proteins | sample 356284metaG_FD_190535 | JGI IMG/M metagenome (GOLD analysis project Ga0256833, IMG submission 190535) | Hydrothermal vent microbial communities from Mid Atlantic Ridge, Atlantic Ocean - 356-284 | ecosystem: Environmental > Aquatic > Marine > Hydrothermal vents | place: Atlantic Ocean: Mid...
GGAGGCAAAGCCTCCCCTTTTTGCTTTCCGTTCCTTGCCGTTCTACGCGCCAGACTCGTTCTTCAGGGTCTGGTAGAGTTCATAGGCCTTTTCCGGCGTTTCATTCTCATGAACGACCGCCCGAACAGCCTGGATCATGGCCACGGGAGCCTCGGACTGGAAGATATTCCGCCCCATATCCACGCCGCTGGCCCCCTGCTGGATGGCGTTGTAGGCCATCTTCAGGGCGTCCAGTTCAGGGATCTTCTTGCCCCCCGCGATGACAATAGGCACGGGACAGGCCGCGGTCACGGTCTCGAATCCCTCGTCCACGTAGTAGGTCTTGATGTAGTGGGCCCCCAGCTCCGCGCAGATCCGCGTGGCGAGCCGGAAATACCGGGCGTCGCGCGCCATCTCTTTGCCAACGGCGGTGACGGCCAGCGTGGGGATGCCGTAACGTGTCCCCATGTCCACCAGGCGGGTCATGTTGATGATGGACTGTTTCTCGTATTCCCCGCCGATGAAAACCTGGACGGCCACGGCGCAGACGTTGAGGCGGATGGCATCCTCCATATCCACGGCGATCTCCTCGTTGGAGAGCTCCTTCAGGATACTCGTGCCGCCCGAGGCGCGGACCACGATGGGCTTGGTGACGCTCGGCGGGATGAGGGTGCGCAGGACCCCTCGCGTCAGCATCAGGGTGTCCGCGTAGGGAATGAGGGGCAGGATGCTGACGTCGATGCGCTCGAGGCCGGTGGTCGGCCCCTGGAAGTAGCCGTGGTCGAATGCCAGCATCACGGTCCGGCCAGTGTCTGGATTGAAGATTCGGGCGAGGCGATTCTTCAAGCCCCAGTCGTAGGCGTTGGAGCCCTTCAGGAAGAATCCCTCGGTCTTCTGGGGAATATCGGTGTGAAATTTCTTGGCTTCCTTGAAGCCGTCCACATCTGGCATCGATCTTACCTCCTTTGATATTCCACGGGTGCCGCATCGCGCCCAAGGGCGCGCGGGAATGTTACAGGTTCGCTGTCTTCCGCCATCCCTCGGCCTTGAGGCGCTCCACTCGGCTGATACCCCAGGCCTTCAATTCCTCAATGAACTTCCGGCGGTCCACCTTCGCCAGCTTCATAATGTCCTCCCGCTCCTTCATCTTGTCCTCGATGTCCGTGGGTGTGAAGCCGTTCCACGAGAAGTAGCCCTTGTCGAAGATATAATCGGGCGTGATGGTCTCCTCGGGGATACCCTCGCTCATGAGGAAGACGCGGGCGGCCTGCATGTCGAATTCGAGAACCCACCCGTTATCTCTGACCATGGTTTCCGGGTCGAAGGCCACGCCTTCACTGCAGGAAGGGCAGTAGAGGTGGCGAAGGATGGGCGGAGGTAGCAGGTCATTGAGATTCATGAAGTTGGCCTTTTCTTTTCCGCATTCACACGAAATGACGTAGTTTTGGCACATGGTTCTCCTCCTTACGCATTGATGCGTTCATTTTGTCATATCGTCGAGCACCGCGTCAAGCGCCCGGAGAAAAAGCCGGTTCGCCTCCGGGATTCCGACGCTCACGCGCGCCCACGTGGGCATTTTCCAGGACGGGCTGCAGCGGATTAGGATCCCGTATTCCGCGAGACGCCTGCAGATCCCCTCCGCGTCCATGCCAAGGTCAAAGAAGATGAAGTTCGCCTGGGAGGGAATAACAGAAAGGCCCCGTTTCTTCAGCGCATCCTGGAGGCCCTGCCGCTCACGCCGGATTCCTTCCGTCACCTTCCGGTAATGGCCGGTGTCCGAGAGGGCCCCCGCGCCCGCCTTGACGGCCAGCGCCGAGACACAGAATGGCTCCCGGGCCTTGTAGAGGTTTTCGATGATCTCCCGGGCGGCCAGGGCATACCCGAGGCGCATCCCAGCCAGCCCGTAGGCCTTGGAGAAAGTCCGAAGGGAAATCACGGGGTATCCCTTTTCGATCCAGGAAGTCACGGGCGGCACCATCTCCGCGTCCATGAAATCGACGTAGGCCTCGTCGAGAATAACGAGGGTCTCTTCAGGAATCTTTTTCAGAAACGCCTCGATCACCTCGGGATCCAAAATGGTTCCCGTGGGATTGTTGGGGTTGCAGACATACACCAGCCGTGTCTTAGGCGTCATCGCCTTCAACAAGCCTTCCAGATCAAATCGGCAAGCGGCGTCGAGGGGAATCCCCCGGGGAGTCCCCATGGCGATGCGGGCGCTGGAACGGTAGATGGGAAAGGTCGGTTCGCAGAAGAGGACCTCGTCTTCCGGGTTGAGGAAGGTATTCGATATCAGCGAAATGAGTCCGTCGGCGCCGTTGCCCAGGATGATCTGCTCGGCCGGGACGCCGTGCTTCCGGCTCAGGGCCTCCCGCAGCTCCCAGCCCCCCGGGTCGGGGTAGAAATGGACGGTCAGGGCGGACTGCACGATGGCCTTGACGGCGGCGGGCGACGGGCCGTAGAGGTTTTCGTTGAAACAGAGCCGGGCCCGCACCTCTCTGTCGTCCGGCTTGTCAGTCAGGTAAGGGGTCAAGCCATCCACGCTGTGCCGAATGGGAATTGATTTTGAGCCAGAAGGTTTCTGTTCCATTATGCGTTTTTACCTCTCTGCACTGTTGTAAAGGCATCCAGGGAAAAGGGAAGGTTATGTGGTACACCTTCCCTTTTCCCCATCGGGCAACGTTATTGGATGTACCCAGCTTTTTTCAGTTTTTCATAGATCTTTCGTCCACGGTTGACGCACCTGAATATCAGTTGCGAACTCATGGTCCCTGAAGTGACAGCATCCGTCTCTTCGTTGAACTGGATGGGTTGTAGTACATTCTTCCCCACGATAGCCTTGCGGGTCTTTTCCACGTCCGCTTTATCGAACAGTTTGTTCCCGTACTTGGGAAACTGAATGGGGAGCAGATCGCGAATGGTTCCTTTACGATCAAATACATAGATGAAATAAACATCGTGGCAGACATCGCAGATTTTTCCTTCAGCCCCGACCACGGCAAACCAGGTCTCGGTCTTGCCTCCCTTCTTTACATCAACAGAGTAAACCTGCTGAGGCCTTCTGACCTTGATGTCGAGCCGGGTTATCTTTTCAACCTTGTATCCCAACGAGGCAAGTCTATCAATGAACATCTTCCGAGCTTTTTCTTTCGTGATGTGGGGATTCATCAAATGATAGGCCGATTTGTAGTTTTGCTTTGACGGGGCAAGAGCCACTCCCTCAAGAAGTTTACGAATTTTGTCCAGAAAGATATTCGGGTCTTTAATCATTCCCAGATGGGCAAATTTGACAACAAAATTGCCCTTTTCCTTCTTGAGAATCATGATAAAAGGGGTCGCTTCGGGATATCCGATATTCTCCATAGCCACGAAATCCCTATCCGGTATCATGGGAAAAGGGACCTTTTTTTCCTTTCGGAATTGCTCTAAATCCCTTTCCCGGTTACCTACACCTATGGAAAGCAACTTGACCCGTCCCTTCATCTTATGGTCTTTTTCAATGGAGGCAAAGACCTTGTCCAGAATAGGGGCCTGCATTTTACAATGCATACAATGGATGTTCATGAATTCCACAAGCATGACATCGGCTTTGACCTCGTTTAGATAGAATCCGGGTTTATCAGGCAGCCCCAGATACTCCCGGTCAGCCTTGAGCTTCGGAGATACCAGCTCTGTCGCGGGGAATTTATCTCCAACCTTGATCAGGGGAATGGTATCGTCGTCACCGATTCCACCCCTGTCTGCACGTGCCAGCCCCTGAAACAGACAAATTCCTGCCACAATCAGCCATGTAAAAACAGCGAATTTGACGATGGGTCTTCCATAGACTTCCTTAATGGACTTCATATTAAGCTCCGTTTTTATGGCGCATCCATTGTTTATGTTTCCACCAACTACTTTTTCGCTTCCGGCGGGGAGCGCGCTATTTGATATAACCTTCCTTCTTAAGTTTTTCGTAGATTTTCTTTCCACGTTTTATACTCTTGAAGACCAGCGCGGAGGTCATCGTGGCGGAAGAAACAGCGTCCGTATCGGGATTAAACTGTATCGGCTGCAACAGATTCTTTCCCACCAGGTCGGCGCGTATTTTTTTCATGTCTTCTTCATCAAATTCCACGTTTCTGAATTTCGTCAGCTGAATAGGCAAAAGCTCGCGAATGGTTCCCTCGCGATCAAAGAGATAGATGAAATAAACATCATGGCATATGTCGCAAACCCTTCCCTCGGCCCCTACTGCGGCAAACCAGGTTTCTTTCTTGGCACCCTTCGATACTTTAACCATATAAACCTGTTGAGGCTTCCTGAAATTGAGTTTCAGGAGGTTATCTATTTCGTAGCCCCTGGATTCCAGCCTCAGGATAAGCATCTTGAGAATCTTTTCCTTTGTGACGCCGGGGTTCAGCTTTTGGTATGCCGATTTATAGTTCTGCTTTGAAACAATCACGGTGGAACCGGATAAAGCCAAACGCATCTTATCTAAAAAAATATTCGGATCATCAATCATCCCCATATGGGCGAATTTGACAATAAACTTCCCCTCGTCCTTTCTCAGAATCATCAGGAAAGGCGTCCCTTCCGGGTACCCAATATTTTCCATGGCGACAAAATCCTCATCGGGAATCATGGGGAAAGGAACCCTGTTATCCTTCCGGAATGCTTCCAGTTCCTTTTCCTGATTCCCTACGCCTATGGACAGGAATTTGACCCGTTGTCTCATCTCGGGCTCTTTTTCAACGGCAGCAAAGACCTTGTCCAGAATTGGGGCCTGCTGCAGACAGTGTAAGCAGTGAACATTCATGAATTCCACAAGCATGACATCGGCTTTGACCTCGTTCAAATAGAAGCCGGGTTTATCAGACAGCCCCAGATACTCCCGATCAGCCTTGAGCTTCGGAGATACCAGCTCTGTTTTCGGAAAAGGATCTCCCACTTGGATGAGGGGAATCGATGCCATCCACTCTGATTGATCCGTTAAAGCCACACCTTTCCACATGCAACATACCACGAAAGACAACAGGATAAATAAGCTAATTCTCGTGACTGTGTTTTTTCGAATCAAGCCAGAAAGCCTCATTAGCTCCTCCTTCGAATTTACTTTCCTACAGCCCCCAACAAAAGCGTTACTTCTGGAAAACTACTGGGCGTAGCCTTCTTTCTTCAATGCCTCGAAAATCTGCGTCCCGCGTTTGATACCCTTAAAGATGAGGGCGGAGGTCATGGAGGCGGAGGAAACGGTATCCGTCCCGGGATGATATTGGATGGGCTTCGTCAAGTCCCTACCCACGAGGATTTTCCGCATCCTTTCCACATCGGTCTCCTCGAAGGGCTTGTTGCCGAACTTGGTGACGTGGATGGGAATGAAGTCCCGGATGATACCCTGCCGGTCGAAGATGTAGATGAAATGGATATCGTGGCAGATGTCACAAACCTTTCCCTCGCTTCCCACGGCGGCGAACCAGACGTCCAATTTCCCCTCTTTCTCCAATTTAATCATGTAAACATATCTGAACCCCTCGAGCTTGAGCGGCGTGATCTCCTCGGGCGTTACGGTCTGTTCCTTCAAACGCGCGGCGATCATGGATTTTACCTTTTCCTCGGATACGCCCGCGTCGAGGGAGGCGTAGGCCGACTTGTAACTCTTACCGGCGGTCTCCACAGCGGCCCCGGTAAGAATCTGGCGAACCCGTTCCAGGTAAGGCGCATGCCTTTCAATAACCCCGAGATGCGTGTCCTTCACCACGAAGGCTTCCCCTTCTTTCTTCACGATGACGGTGAAGGGGGTTCCCCCTGGATACCCGACCGCCTCGAAGGCGATAAAATCCTCGTCGGGAACGAGGGGAAAGGGAATCCGCTTTTCCTGGCGGAAGTGGGCCAGTTGAATCAGGTTGTTCCCCACGCCGATCCCCAGCATCTTTACCTTTCCCTTCAGGTCCGGGGCCTTCTCGATGCTCTTGTAAAGGCGGTTCATCAAGTAGGCCTGCTGCTGGCAGTGATAACAGTACTTGTTGAGGAACTCCACGATAAGCACGTCCGCCTTCACGTCGGCCAGGCGGAAGGTGGGCTTGTCGGGCAGGCCCAGATAATCCCGGTAAACCTTTTCCTTGGGAGTGGTCAGCGCGATGTCCGGGAATGTGTCCCCCGCCTTGATGAGGGGAATGAGCGCCTTTTTCACCTGCGCGGCCACGGTGGGCAGGGCGCCGATAAAGGCGAGCGCCATGACAAACAAAAGGCCCTTTTTCCATGTCATTTCAAAAATCCTGTTTTTACGGCTTGTGTCCATGGCCGTCCCCCTTCGATTACAGGTTGATGCCAGGGGCGTATCCCTGCTGGTCGGCAATGATATCCAGATGCAGGGAGGTGAGTTCCTCCAGATCGAGAAAGACGGGGAACCCTTCGGGCAGTTTCCTGGCGTCAATGACCTTCAGGTATTTCCCGCAGAGGTGGCAGAGGTGGATGCGGTGGACCTCGTCCCCTTCTACTTCAAGGTATTTCAACTCCGCCTGAAGGTCGTTGCCGCAGAAGGCGCAGGCCATGCGCTTGAAGCGCCACTCATGCCCGCAGACGGCGCAGTGAAGGTAGAGTTTTCCCCCCTCTCCCCGCATGGCTCCCATATCGGGCGGGAACCCGCAGATGGGGCAGTTCCCCTTTTCCCACAGGCCCGCCAATTCCTCCGTGAGGCTGTCCTGGAAGGGGATGAGGCAGATCTTGAAGATGTTGCGAAGTACGAAGAAGAGGAGGTGGTTGTTGATGTCCGGCAGTTCGAAGATGTAGGAGAGAAAGGCGTCGCTTCCCATGACGAACCGGTCGATGAGAAGCCCTCCCGATATCTTTCCCGCCTTCCGGTGTTCCTCCAGGTTTCCGAGATCCCGGTCGATGGCGTGGTTGAACCCGGCAAGTTCCGTAAAGAAGAAATCGAGGAGGACGTCGAAATCCCCGTCCGTTACGGGGAAATTTCTCCTGTCGACGAGGGGGAGCCCCTCCTGGAATTTTTCCGTCATGTAGGGTGATAGGGGAATCGGTTTCAGGCGGTCCCTGACCCGGTCGATTCCCTCTTCCGTAATCTCCATCAGCCTCTCGAAGATATTGAGAAGCGTTTCGTAGGCGGGGATCGACTTGGCCGCCTCTATCCTTTGTCGCTTAAGTTCCAGGCAATCGCCTTCGAGGCAGTCCGCCATTCCTTTTCCCCCTTCGAAAAACAAGACATATATATCTCTCCTTTTATACCTTATCTTAACCGCCTTTCTCCAAGAAAGCAAGGATGGAATAATACGCCTTCTCAAGCCACGGAAAGTGAAAATCCCCGTTTTGGATCCCCTGTCCGGAAATTCGATTGAAATCACCCATGCGGTATGATAGCGTTTTCAATCATGGAAAAGGCTATCAAACGATTCTGGGAAATCCTGCGGGGTGAGGCGCCAGCCGACCTCCTCATCAAAAACGTCAAGCGCGTCCACCCCGTCAGCCTGGAGATCCGGGAGGGACCCCTCGCCATCGCGATGGGGCGAATCGTCGGGTGGACCGAGATGCCGGCCCGGGAGGTCCTGGACGGGAAGGAGGCCTTCCTGACTCCGGGTCTGATCGATGCCCACATCCACGTGGAAAGCAGCATGCTCTCTCCCCCCGCCTTCGCCCGGGCCGTGATCCCCCACGGGACGACCGCCGTGGTGGCCGATCCCCACGAGGTGGGAAACGTGGGGGGAATGGCGGGTCTGGAATGGATGATGAAGCATGGAAGGACCGCCCCCTTTCGCTTCTTTTGGGCCGCCCCCTCGTGCGTCCCCGCCTCGCCTCTGGACACACCGGGGGCCATTCTGGGTGTCGATGAGATCACCGCCCTGCTGGACAGGCCGGACGTGGTCTCCCTGGGGGAGGTGATGAACTACCCCGGGGTCATCCACGGGGACCCGGAGGTTCACGCCAAGATCGCCGCCGCCAAGGCCCGGGGCCTTGTCGTGGACGGTCACGCCCCCGGATTGACGGGCGGGGACCTGTTCGCCTACGCCGCCGCCGGCATCCAAACCGACCACGAATGCACCCGCCTGGAGGAAGCGGAGGAGAAACTCCGACTCGGCATGATGATACAGATGCGCCAGGGAAGCGCGGAGCACAACCTCAAAACGCTGCTGCCCCTCGCCTCCCCCCGCTGGCATGACCGGCTCCTGTTCGCCACGGACGACCGAAACCCGGTGGACCTGGCCGAAATCGGGCACCTGAACGAGCATCTGCGCATCTGCGTTTCCTCCGGGATGGACCCCGTCGTCGCCATTCGCATCGCCACGGCTAACCCGGCGAGGCTCTACCGCCTCGATGGGATGGGTGCCCTGTGCCCGGGCGCCAGGGCCGACCTGGTCCTCTTCCGGGACCTTGAATCCTTCGATGCGGACACCGTGATCATCGGGGGGGAAATCGTCTACCGTGAGGGAGAATTCACCTGTCCCTTCGAGTCGGAAAGGCCCGCTTTCCCTTCCTCAATGCACGTGAAGGGACTTACACCGGACGCCCTGAAGGTGGCGCGCCAAGGAGACGTGGTCAAGGTCATCGAACTCATCCCGGGACAGGTCGTCACGGGGAAGGGACACCGCCGGGTGCCCGCAGGTCCCTTTGTGGCATCCGATCCGGCAAGCGACTTCCTGAAGATCGCGGTCTTCGAGCGCCATCATGGGACTGGCAACGTGGGCGTCGGGTTCGTGACCGGCTTCGGGTTCAAGGAAGGGGCTGTGGCCACCACCGTGGCCCACGATTCCCACCACCTCCTCGTGGTGGGAACCAGCGATGAGGACATGCTCCTGGCCGCCCGGACCAGCGCCGAGATGAAAGGCGGCATCAGCGTGGTCCGGCGGTCGGAGGTGCTCGCCACCCTTCCCCTCCCCCTGTTCGGACTCATGTCCGACCTGCCCCTCGAGGGCCTGGTGGAACGGTTCAAGGAGGTCCACGCCGCCGCGGGGAGACTGGGCGGCTCCCTCGCGGACCCCCTGATGCAGATGAGCTTCCTCGCCCTGCCCGTCATCCCCTCCCTGAAGATTTCCGATCAGGGCCTGGTCGACGTGGACAGGTTTCAACACGTCCCCCTTTTCGGGGAATAAGGGAGAAAGAACCCCATGACGACAAAGATAGACCAGCCGTTTCTCGATGAGACCATCCGGATCCTCCGGGACTACATCCGTATCGACACCACCAACCCTCCTGGCAATGAAATGGCGGCGGCGAGGTTTCTCGCCGAGATCCTCGAGCGGGAGGGCCTTGCCCCTTGCGTGGAGGAATCGGCTCCCGGGCGCGCCAATCTTACGGCCACCCTCGCGGGGAGGGGTGACGCCAGGCCGGTCGTCCTGCTGAACCACATGGACGTGGTCCCGGCGGACGCGGAGAAATGGACGGTTCCCCCCTTCTCCGGGGAGATCCGCGACGGCCACGTCTACGGACGGGGCACCATCGATATGAAAGGGATGGGAATCCTGGAACTAATGGCCCTCATCTACCTGAAACGCCGGGGGATCGTCCCCGCCCAGGATCTCGTCTTTCTCGCCGTGGCGGACGAGGAGACGGGCGGGGTCGCGGGCGCCAAGTGGATGCTCGAGCGTCACCCCGAACTCCTGGACATCCAGGGGGTCATCAACGAGGGCGGGGGAGGCGTCATCCAAGACGGGAAACGCTGGTACGAGGTCTCGACCTCCCAGAAGGTCATCTGCCAGACCCGGTTCACCGCCACGGGCGAGGGGGGGCATGCCTCGGTGCCCAGGAAGGATTCCGCCGTGACCGTCCTTATCGCGGCCCTGGATCGTTTGAGGCGCCACGCGTTTCCCACCGTCCTCATTCCAACGGTGAAAGAGTATTTCCACCGGGTGGCCCCCCTCCAGAAGGAGGCGTGGCAGCCGGTTTTCGACGACTTGGAGGGAGCGATCGCGAGAAACGATCCGGCTTTAGAGGAAATCATGGCGGAGCCGGGTTACCACGCCATGACCCACAACACGGCGGCCATCACGGTTCTCAAGGCGGGAGAGAAGGTCAACGTCATCCCAGACGAGGCCTCGGCGCGGGTCGACTGTCGCTTGGTTCCGGGTACCTCGCCCGAGGCCTTCATGGAAGAATTGCGACGAATCGTCGACAACGCGGATGTCCGGATCGAGGCCACCTTCACTGGGGTGGACACCCCGCCGTCCCCCCACGACACCCCGCTCTTCCACGCCATCGAAAGAGCCGTCGCGCAACACGACCCAGGGTGCGTCGTCACGCCCCACCTCGTCCCGGGAGCAACGGACAGCCGCTACTTCCGGGCCGCGGGGGTCCCCTGCTATGACTTCATCCCCTTCCGCCTCACGATCCCTGAGCGCATGCTCATTCACGGCATCGACGAGAGAATCTCCATCGAAAACATGAAATTCGGCGTGGAGATGATGATCGATATCCTGCTGAACCTGGAGGCGTAGGTATTCCGGAATACCCGATTGACAGGAAGCGGCATTTCGCAGTAAAAAAACAGTTAGTTGCCTGGATGGCGGAATTGGTAGACGCAAGGGACTTAAAATCCCTCGGTGCTGCGCACCGTGCCGGTTCGACCCCGGCTCCAGGCACCAATGTTGCGCCTACAATTCCTTCATGCAGAGTTTCATCAATTCGGTGCGGCTCTTGATCTTGAATTTCTGGTAAATCTTGTAAAGATGCGCCTTCACCGTGTTTTCGCTGATGAAGAGATGACGCGCGATTTCCCTATTCTTCAATCCCTGGCAGACCAACCGCGCCACTTTGATCTCGGCGGGCGTCAACAATTCCATGAAATACGCTTTAGCTTCCATGGCATCCTGCGATCTGCGAAAAAGAACCTCGAAAGTTCCACGCTTGAACCAAAATTCACCCGCAAGAACCTTAAAAATTGCTTTTTTTAGGTTTTTTTCATCCGTATCTCTGTAAACCATCCCGGAAATATTGAGGGATGTTACCAAAGAGTGGAGTTCTTGGGATGAAATTGGGATATTCTCAATCAAGAGAACCTTACATTTTGAACGATTCTTCTCCCTTGTTTCAATTGCCAGACACTTGAGAAAGTAGGAATCTACGAGGCAAAAATCAAGGTCGTTCCCACTAAAAGCATCCATGAAACCGTCACATTGTGAAAAAACACCCATTAAATGGAGTCTCGGATCTCCTTTAAGCATCCCAGCGACACCCCGGGCCAGAATGGCATTGTAGCACCCTATGACGCCCGCGAAAGACGTATGTTTTTCGCTTTCAATGTCAATCACGTTTTTGTCCATATACTCCATTTTATCTGGCGAAAACTGAAACATTGTAAAGTTCCTCATGTTATTAATCACGGATTACGTCTATATTGACATCCTTAATAAGTATTAATACTATTGTATAAATAAATTCACACTATTTCCTTATTTACAATATTCCTGAGAAGAAGTAAATATTCCAACCATGGAAATTTGTATTTTTTCTTGTTTTCTTAGAAAATTTTAACCAAAAGGTTGGAGTGTGCTGCTGGAAGATATCAAAGGCTTGTTCAAACAAGACATGAGTGAATTTCACTCCATCAAGGGGCAACTTCTTGGCGCCGCTGGAGAAAAGGCCATTAAGACTATTCTTGTGTCGAGCTGTTACGCGAAAGAGGGCAAAACTACCGCGGCTGTCAGTATCGCATACGCTCTCAGCGAGGAAATTGATTATAAGGTTCTTCTCATTGATGGAAATTTTCGAGCGCCGATTCTTCACAAACTTTTCGGGATACATCGTGCCCCGGGTCTTTCGGATATATTTGACGATGATTATGAGTCCCCCTTAAGGTTCAAGGCGTTGGATGATGACTCGCTTGTCGTAATACCTAATGGGACGGAGTTGTCCAATCCTTTGAAGGTCTTAAG
>Ga0256833_1002928_pt1 | contig 11834 bp, 9 predicted proteins | sample 356284metaG_FD_190535 | JGI IMG/M metagenome (GOLD analysis project Ga0256833, IMG submission 190535) | Hydrothermal vent microbial communities from Mid Atlantic Ridge, Atlantic Ocean - 356-284 | ecosystem: Environmental > Aquatic > Marine > Hydrothermal vents | place: Atlantic Ocean: Mid...
GTAGATTTTTTTATTGTCCAGGATTTCATAAACCAGATAGTCTGGTATCTTTTTTCTTCCTTTTTTCTTTTTTTCTGAACTCTTTTGTGCAACTGCCATTTGAATACCTCTTTTTAAACTGAAAAATCCTATAAACTTAACTTTATATTTAATCAGGTAGATTTACAATAAGATTCAAATATATACTGTTTAGCTGTCTATAACAGTTTTTTAAGGTTTCTTTAGGTTTTTCTTTCTAATTCTTATTGCATCAGGGGTTACTTCTATAAGTTCATCTTCGGCTATCCATTCTATTGCTTTTTCAAAGTCCATTTCCCTGTGGGGGATAACCTTTATATTTTCATCGTTTGCGGCAGCTCTTACGTTAGTAAGTTTCTTTTCCCTTGTTATGTTCACCCACAAGTCTTTGTCTCTGTTATGCTCTCCTATTACCATCCCTTCGTAAACTTCTGTTCCAGGTGGTATAAAGAATACGCCTCTATCTTGAAGTCCAAATATTGCATATGGGGTTGCTACCCCTTTTCTGTCTGAAACTAAAGCTCCATTTTGTCTTGTTTTTATATCTCCATACCACGGCTCCCAACCTTCAAAGATTGTATTTATGAGACCTTCTCCTCTGGTATCAGTTTTGAACTCAGAACGGTACCCTATTAGTCCCCTTGAGGGAACTATAAACTCAAGTCTTACCCTTCCACTACCGTGGTTAATCATATTTACCATTTTTCCTTTTCTTGAGCCAAGTTTTTCCGTTACTGTTCCTATATACTCTTCTGGTATGTCTATAAAAACCCTTTCTACAGGTTCATGTTTTATTCCGTTTATATCTTTTGTTATAACTTCTGGTTTTGATACCTGGAATTCATATCCTTCTCTTCTCATCATTTCTGCAAGTATAGACAGCTGGAGCTCTCCCCTTCCCATAACAAGAAAAGCTTCCGGATTGTCTGTATCTTCTACTCTTATTGCTACATTAGTTAAAGTTTCTTTGTAAAGCCTTTCCCTTAAATGTCTTGATGTTAAGTATCTGCCACTTCTTCCAGAGAAAGGAGAATCATTTACAGAGAAAATCATAGATATAGTTGGCTCTTCTACTGTTATAGGAGGAAGTGCTTCTGGATTTTCAATATCTGCAATTGTATCTCCTATATGGATGTTTTCAAGTCCTGCTATAGCAACAATATCACCATACTTTGCTTCTTTTGTCTCTACCCTTTTTAAGCCTTCGTATGTGTATAAAGCTCTTACTGTGCCCTTTTCTATAGAGCCATCTCTTTTTAAAACAGCTACTTCCTGTCCTACTTTTACTGTTCCATTAAATATTCTTCCTATCGCAAGTCTACCAACGTAGTTATCATAGTCTAATGAAGATATTAAAAACTGAAGCCCCTTATCAGGGTTATACTCAGGGGGAGGCATATAACTTACGATTTTTTCAAATAAAGGTCTCATATCTTTTGAATCATCTTCAGGGTCTTCTTTTGCTATGCCTTCTTTACCAATTGTATAAAGAATAGGAAAATCAAGCTGTTCTTCCTCTGCATCAAGGTCTATAAAAAGGTCATAAATCTCATTTATAACTTCATTTATCCGGGCATCAGGTCTATCTATTTTGTTTATAACAACTAATGGGGTTAAACCTGCTTCAAGGGCTTTCTGTAAAACAAACCTTGTCTGGGGCATTGGACCTTCTGCTGCATCAACGAGGAGAATAACACCGTCTACCATTTTAAGGGTTCTTTCTACTTCTCCTCCAAAATCTGCGTGTCCTGGAGTATCAACAATATTTATCTTTATGTTTTTATAGTAAATTGCTGTATTTTTTGCCATTATTGTGATGCCCCTTTCCCTCTCCAAATCAATGTTATCTAAAATTCTTTCTACAATTTCTTCATTTTCCCTGAAAGTGCCACTTTGTTTTAAAAGGGCATCTACCAATGTTGTTTTTCCGTGGTCTACATGGGCTATAATTGCTATATTTCTTATATCTTTTCTCACAGCTTTTTTTAGCATGTTGTTCAAATCTTTACCTCTTATTTTTATTGGGCTTAGTATTTTATCAGAATTTTATGTTAAAAATATGTGATTTCCATACTTTTGGAGGATAAAATGGGAAAAACCTTTCCTTTAACTGTTGTGATAGCCACTTTTAATGAGGAAGAAAACATAAGCAGGGCTATAAACAGTATTAGAGATATTGCTTCAGAAATTCTTGTTATAGATAGTGGTTCCAGTGATAAAACTGTTGAAATAGCTGAAAATCTTGGGGCAAAGGTTATATACAACAAATGGGAAAACTATCCAGCACAAATTCAGTTTGGGATTAATAAAGCTTCAAATCCTTATGTCTTTGTAATAGATGCAGATGAAGAGGTATCAGAAGAACTAAAAGATAGTATAAGACAGATTTTTGAAAATAAAGATGTAGAAAAATATGCCTGTTTCCAGATAAACAGAAAAACTTTTTATCTTGGGAAGTTTTTAAACTTTGCGTGGCAGCCTGAATACAGGATAAGAATTTTCCATAAAGATAAAGTCAAGTATGAAGGCTTTCTCCATGAAAAAGTCATATGCAACGGAAAAGTCAAAAAGCTCAAAGGAGACCTTTACCACTACACTTACAAGGATTTAGAAGACCAGTATAAAAGATTAATAAAGTACTCAAAACTTTCTGCAGAAGGGATGTATAAAAATGGGGGAAAATTTAAGTTGCATAAACTTATACTTAATCCATTCTGGGGTTTTTTCAGGGAGTACTTTTTAAGGCTTGGATTTTTAGACGGAATACGGGGTTTTTCTGTTGCAGTAAGCCAGTTTTTTTATGTTTTTTTAAAGTACCTTTTTCTATGGGAAATAGAAAGAAAAAAACAAAAAGACAAAATTTCCACTTTTAATAAAAAATCTTTTTAGATATTATTTTCTAAACAAATAACAAGGTTCAGGAGGCTGTGAAGAATGAGGAAAGTTTTACTTACTTTACTTTTATTTATTTTTTCAGGTTTTACATTAGCAGAAGAAAATAAAGGTTATTTTGTTCAGAACAAACCAGACATCAAAACAGAAATAAAATGGAGTCTTGTTGAATACACAGGACCTTTAATGAGGGAAGCTGTTATTAATGTTAAGGCTATTTTTAAAAATGTAGGAAGGTGGGATTCTGAATGTTTAAATGGCTTTTGTATAGCTGTTTTAAGGGAAAAAGTTCCTGGAGAAAATAAGTGGAGTATCTTAGGCATAAGAACCTTTAAAAAACTAAAAGGGGTGGAGAGTATTGTTATCTCTAAAAATATAATGGTCAAATGTGGAGATAAATTTCCTCCTGTTTTACAGGCTTTCCACTACAGATATACCTATACGAAGGATGAAGAATCCCAGGAGTATTACGATACTAATATGAAAAATAACATTGATGAGCTTGATTTAGAAACTGTTCAGAGAAAACTGTGGGATAAAAACTGTAAACCAAAAATAAAATAAAAAGGAGCCTGAAGGCTCCTTTTTTATTAAATGTCGTAGTAAAGTTCAAACTCTTTTGGATGTGGAACAAGTCTGATAGCGTCCACTTCTTCCTGTTTAGTTTCAATCCACATGTTGATGAAGTCTTCGTCCATAACTCCGCCTTTTGTGAGGAATTCCATATCTTCTTTAAGGGCGTCAATAGCTTCCTGGAGAGAAGCTGGAGTTGATGGAACGTTTGCAAGCTCTTCTGGTGGGAGTGAGTAGATATCTTTATCTAATGGTTCTCCTGGGTGGATTTTGTTTTCAATTCCATCTATTGCAGCCATTAGAAGAGCTGTAAATGCTAAGTATGGGTTAGAAGATGCATCAGGGAATCTAACTTCTATTCTTTTAGCTTTTGGTGAAGCTGAGCCCATAGGTATTCTTATAGCAGCAGACCTGTTTCTTGCTGAGTAAGCAAGTTTAACTGGAGCTTCAAATCCAGGAACAAGTCTGTGGTAAGAGTTAGTAGTTGGATTTGTGAAAGCTGCTATAGCTTTTCCGTGTTTGATTATTCCACCTATTGCGTAAAGTGCAACTTCAGAAAGACCTGCATACTGGTCTCCTGCAAACATATTCTCTCCACCTTTCCAGATAGAGAAGTGGGTGTGCATACCAGAACCATTGTCCCCTGCTATTGGTTTAGGTAAGAATGTCACATACTTTCCGTGTCTGTATCCTACATTTCTTAATACATACTTGTATTTGAGAACGTTATCTCCTGTTGTAACAAGGTCAGAGAATCTGAAGTTTATTTCTCCCTGTCCTGCTGTTCCAACTTCGTGGTGTTCCCTTTCAACAGTTATACCAACTTCTTCAAGGGTTTTCACCATATCCCTTCTGATTTCAGCCATTTTGTCTAATGGTGGAACTGGGAAGTATCCTCTTTTATAAGGTGTTTTGTATCCAAGGTTTGGCATTTCTTCTCTTCCAGTGTTCCACCATCCTTCAACAGAGTCTACTTCATAGTAAGCTATATTTGGTCCATTCATGAACTTGATATCATCAAAAATGAAGAACTCTGCCTCAGGTCCAAAATAAGCTATATCACCTATACCTGTTGATTTGAGGAACTCAATAGCTTTCTTAGCAATCTGTCTTGGGTCTCTGCTGTAAGGCTCCCTTGTTATTGGGTCTACAACATCACAGATTAATGAGATGTTAGGCTCTTCTATAAATGGGTCTATGAAAGCAGATTTAGGGTCAGGAATTAAAAGCATGTCAGATTCCTGAATACCTTTCCAACCTCTGATAGATGAACCGTCAAAAGGAATTCCATTTTCAAAGCTTTCAGCTGAGAACTCGTGGGCTGGTATTGTGAGGTGCTGCCACTGACCAAATGGGTCTGAGAACTTAAGGTCAATAAAAACTACTCCCTTCTCAGAAATAACTCTTAAAACATCGTCCGGTGTTTGGCATTGAATCATAGCCATATAAAATACCTCCATGTAAGATTTTTGTAAAATTTATCTAAATAGCTTCAGGACCTCTTTCTCCTGTTCTTATTCTTATTACATCTTCTACAGGAATAACGAATATTTTCCCATCACCTATTCTTCCAGTTCTTGCTGCGTTTGCAATTGTTTCAACTACTTTATCAACCATTGAATCGTCTACAACAATTTCAATTTTTAATTTTGGTAAGAAATCAATTACATACTCAGCTCCTCTGTAAAGCTCTGTATGACCTTTCTGTCTTCCGAAACCTTTAGCTTCAGAAACAGTCATACCGTAAACACCTATCTCTGTTAAAGCATCCTTAACCTCGTCAAGTTTGAACGGTTTGATGATTGCTTCTATTTTCTTCATAAAAAACCTCCAATCTGTTTTATTTCTTGTTCTTTTACAAAAAATCTGCCATTCTAAAAATGTATAAACACCAACTACTTACACTTTCTTCAGATTTTTCAGCATGCACTACATGTATGCAAACAGCACCTTTTTTAAGCATTCCAGTCAAAAACCACTACCTTTATTTCTGTGTAATCTTCAATTGCAAACTTAGGTCCTTCTCTTCCAATTCCACTTCCTTTTACACCACCGTAAGGCATATTATCTGCCCTGAATGTTGGTATATCGTTTATTATAACGCCTCCAACTTCTGCATCCTGTATGAACTTTAATGCGTTCTTAATGTTATTTGTAAAAACACCTACCTGAAGTCCGTAATTTGATTTATTTACAAGCTCTAAAGCTTCATCTATATCTTTAAATCTTTTTACAGTAACAACTGGGGCAAAAGCTTCTTCGTAAAAAAGTTTACTTTCTTCTGGAACATCAACTACAACAGTAGGCTGGAAAACAGTTTTTTCCTCAGCACAGGCTATACCACCTGTCTCTACTTTCGCTCCTTTTTCAACAGCTTCTTTTATCCATGACTGTATTCTATTCACTTCATCAACTGTTATAACAGGTCCAACGTCTGTTTCCTCATCCATAGGGTCTCCAAACTTTAGTTTTGATACTTCTTCTTTCAAAAGCTGGTAAAACCTATCTGCAACTTTTTCGTGGACAAGAATCCTCTGAACTGATATACATACTTGCCCGGCTACTGCAAATCCTCCTGCAACAGCTTTTTTTGCTGCTTTTTCAAGGTCTGCGTCTTCGTCTACAACAACAGCTGAATTTGAACCAAGTTCCATAACAATTTTTTTAAGACCTGCCTGTTTTGAGATGATTTCCCCAACTTTTAAACTTCCTGTGAATGAAACAACTCTAACGTCAGGATGTGTTGTCATAGCCTGTCCAACATCTGCAAATCCAGGAATAATGGAAACTGCTTCTTCAGGAACTCCAGCTTCTAAAAAGAGCTGGCATAACATTGTTGGGGATAAAGGGGTCCTTTCAGATGGTTTAAGGACAAAAGGACATCCTGCAGCTATAGAAGGGGCTATTTTGTGGGCTGTCAGGTTAAGTGGAAAGTTAAAAGGTGTTATTGCTGCTACTATCCCGGCTGGTTCCCTGAAATAAAAGCCTTTTTTACCTTTTCCGTTTGGGGATGCATCTATATGAACAAACTCTCCCTCTATCCTTTTAGCTTCCTCTGCAGAAAGGGTTATTGTGTTTATAGCCCTTTCTACTTCAGTTCTTGCTTCTCTTATGGTCTTTCCAACTTCATAAACTATTGTTTTTGCAAACTCTTCTTTTCTTTCTTCAAGGAGGTTTGCTACCTTTAGAAGGATTTTGTACTTTTCGTAGGCGGAAAGTTTTTTTAGTTTTTTTAATCCTTCTTTAGCTTTTTCTATGGCTTTTTGAACATCTTCAGGGGAGCCTTTTGGAACTTCTCCTATTTTTTCCTGTGTGTATGGATAGATAACATCTATTTTTTCTTCTTTATTTACAGGCTTTCCGCCTATATACATTGGAAAGCTTATCATACTTTCCTAACCTCCAGACTTTATAATATTTTAACAACTTATTTATGATTTTGAACAGGTTTTGAAAAAATGATTGATTATATAGAAGGGGATGTTATCTATTCTTCTTCTGAGTTTATTATTCTTGATAAAGGTGGGTTTGGGTTCAAAATTTTCGTCCCTTATAAAATTGAAGGGAAGGCTAAGGTTTATACAAAGCTTTTTATTAAAGATGAAGAACCTATTTTGTATGGGTTTAAAAAAAGGGAAGACAGAGACCTTTTTGAAAAGTTAATATCTGTTTCAGGCATTGGTGTAAAACATGCCTTTTCTCTTTTAAAGGGCTTATCAGCTGAAAGAATTGTTCAGGCTATTGAAGAGAAAGATATAGAAACTCTATCTTCTGTTCCTGGTATTGGGAGGAAAACAGCCCAGAGACTCATTTTTGAACTACAGGGTAAGATTGATTTTTATGAGAATGAGATTTTAGAAGATGTTGTTTCAGCTCTTGTGGAACTTGGCTTTGATAAGAAGGAATCTATAAAAGCAGTGAAGGAAGTTTTAAAAGAGGGAAAGGATTACAGTATTGAAACAGTACTGAAGAAAGCCTTAATAGTTTTATCTAAATAGGGGGAAATTCCCCCTATCTTTATTTCTCTGGAAGTGCTTCAGGTACTCTGAGTTTTATTATATGTTTTGTTCCATCTTCCTGAATAACTTCTACTGTTTTTAAGCTGTCAACATCTTCATCTACGTATATTTCTACAGGTTTGTGTATAAGGTGGTCATGTCTTTCTGCTGCAACTTCAAACTCATCATCTTTAGGGTCATATGAAAGCCCTACCAGAGGTTGCCACCATGTTTCAACCTGGTCTCCAATCTCATCGTTTACAATTTCAATCTGAACTTCTTTAGCTGGAATTTGACCTTCTCTGTACTTTTTGTCAAATTCGTTGAAGTAGCTTTCCCATTCAGATTTTTCAAGTTTTTTTACAGCCATTTCAGCCCTCCTTGTTGTATCTGTTTTTTTAGGTATTTTATATACGCAATATTAAAATTATTGCATCAGGTTAAATTTACAAGAGGTGCTATGTTTAGGGTTAAAAAACTTCCAGAGGATGTTGTTAAAAAAATAGCAGCAGGTGAAGTTGTTGATAGACCTGCTTCTGTTTTGAAAGAACTTATAGAAAACTCCCTTGATGCAGGGGCTACGAAAATTGATGTTTTTGTTGAGAAAGGAGGTAAAAAACTTATTCAGGTAAAAGATAACGGGGAAGGAATACATCCTGATGATATAACAGATGTTATAAACAGGTATACGACAAGTAAAATTTCATCTGTTGATGACCTTTACAGCCTTGATTTTTATGGTTTTAGAGGTGAAGCTCTTTACAGTATATCTTCAGTTTCTAAGTTAACAATTGTTTCAAGGGTAAAAGATTTTCCTTTAGGGAAAGAACTTGTTGTAGAAGGAGGTAGGATTAAGTATGTAGGAGATACAGGTGCTCCTGTTGGAACGAATGTTAAAGTTATAGACCTTTTTTACAATATTCCTGTTAGACAGAAGTTTTTGAAAACAGATAAAACAGAACTTGTTTATATCGTAGATACTTTTGTTAAATATGCTCTTATCCATACAGATAAACATTTTAACCTTTATATTGATGGAAAGGAAAAGTTTAACCTGTCTCCTGAAAGTATAGAGGAAAGGATTAAAAGAATTTATCCACGGCTAAATAACCTTTACAGATTTTCAGCAGAAAATGAGGTAGGAAAAGCTGAAGGATTTGTTTCTTTAGATGAATCTTTAAGTAAAAAAGGGATTATATACATAAATGAAAGACCTGTAAAAAACTGGGTTCTCAGCAAGGTGTTGAAATCTATTTTTGGAAAAAACTTTTTTGTGCTTTTCCTTGAACTTCCCCCTTATTTTGTTGATTTTAATGTTCATCCGTCAAAGCAAGAAGTAAAACTAAAAAAAGATGCTCCTGTGATTGAGCTTGTAAAAAAAGCTTCAGAAAGCATAAAAACAGAACCAGTTAAAAAGGTCTATACTGTAAAACAGGAAGTGAAAAACTACAGTAAAGATGTTGAATTCAAAGTTTTAGGGCAGATTGAAAACACATTTTTAGTTGTTTATCTTGATGGGGATGTTTATTTTATTGACCAGCATGTTGCCCATGAAAGAATAAACTACAACCTACTGAGGAAAAAATATTTATCCCAATCAATTGAAAAGAAAAAGCTAAAAAATGCTTTAAAAGTGGAACTCTCCCAGGAAGATAAACTGAAAATAGAAGAAAATGAAAACAAATTAAGACAGTTTTTTGGGTTTAGAGTAGAAGAAAACAGTTTAGATATTTACGAAATTCCATCTTTTATCAATTCTAAAGATGCTGAAAGTGTATTTTTTGAAATACTTGAAAGTTTTGACATAAAAAAACCTATTGAAGATAGTCTTGCAGAAATAGCCTGCAAAAGCTCCATAAAAGCAGGGGATTTACTAACAGATAAAGAAGCCCAGAGTTTACTGAAAACCTGGATACTTACTGACAATCCAAATTTATGTCCCCATGGAAGGCCTATATATTATAAAATTTCCTTAGATACTATAAAAAAAGCTGTAGGGAGAAAATAAGATGATTACAGATAAAGTTGTGTTAGAAAGGAAAAAAAATATTCTTGATAGATATTTTTCTGAAAAGGAGGAGATAATAAATCAACATAGAGCCGGTGCAAGTGGACTGGACACAGTAAGGGCTTTATCTGATTTAACAGACAACACAATAAAAGAGCTTGCTGAAATCTCCTTTTCTAAACCAGACCAGATATCAATTGTTGTTCTTGGTGGATATGGTAGAAGAGAGTTATGTTTTAAATCTGATATAGATATCTCTCTTGTGTGCAAGTGTGATAATCTTGAGCAGTTAAAAGAAGATATAGAGAAGTTTTACTATGCCCTTTTGGATTTGAAAGTAGATATTGGATTTTCTCCACGGGATATCAAAACATTCATTGAGCTTGCCCAGGAAGACCTTACTGTAGCAACTTCACTCCTTCAGGGTAGATTTTTATTTGGAAATAAAGAGATATTTGAAACGTTAGAGAAAGAATTTAAAAAGCTAATCCGTTCTAAAAGGAAAGCTTACATTGATGCAACCCTTAGAGCAAGAAAGATGAGATACCAGAAAACAGGTTCTTCTATATATATGATGGAGCCCCATATAAAAGAAGGAGAAGGTGGTTTAAGGGATGTCCATGAAGTTTACTGGATAGCAAAGGTTTTAGATGATGTTGAAAGCTACAGGTACTTTGTTGAGAAAGAGATTATCCTTGAAGAGGAGTATCAGGAACTTATAAAAGCTTATGATTTTCTCCTCAGATTGAGAAATGAGATGCACCTTATATGCAACAAAAGATGTGATGTTCTTGTAAGACCTCTTCAGGAAGAAGTTGTAAAAAAACTCGGGTATATAAAGGGAAGTTATGACCTTGAAGAACTCAGAGAAAGTGTTGAAAAAATGATGAAACTATACTACCTGCATGCAAAAACAATAAATACAATAACAAAAAGGATTTTAAAAGCTCTAACTGAAGAAAAAGAGTTTGAGATAATGGAACCTATAGATGACGTTTTTTCAAGAAACTCCTTTGAGCTTGATGTTTTTAATAAAGAAAAGTTTGAAAAAGATTACAGAAACATACTGAAAGCTTTCCTTTATTTCAAGCAGTACAACCTTGATTTTTCTCCAGATTTAGAGTTTTTGATAAGAAAAAATGAGAGGAAACTAAAAAAGCATATTGATGACCCTGAAATAAAGAAAATGGTCAGGACACTTTTCTCAGATGTGAACAACCTACCTAAAACCCTGAGAAGAATGCAGGACTTTTATGTTCTTGATGACCTTATCCCAGAATTTGGTTTTCAAAGGTGTCATTTCCAGTACGATGCTTACCATAAATACACTACAGATGCACATGCTATAAAGGCAGTTGAAGAGTTAGAAATGTTAAAAAGGGTAGACCATCCCCACAGGAAAATGATGTATGAGCTTTATAAAGAGATAGACAGGAAAGACCTCCTTATATGGGCTATATTCCTCCACGATATAGGAAAAGGTCATAAGACAGACCACAGTGTATTAGGTGAAAAGATGGCTTTAGAAATACTCCAGAGGTTTGGATATCCAAAAAGAGATGCAAAAATAGTTTCTTTCCTTGTGAGACATCACCTTGATATGGCAAAGATATCCCAGAGAAGAAATCTCCACGACCCTAAAGTAATTGAGGAGTTTGCTAAAACAATAAAAAACAAAGAGCTTCTAAAAATGTTAACTGTTCTTACCTGGTGTGATGCTAATGCAGTAGGTCCTGATGTGTGGAATGAGTGGAAAAACTCCCTTTTATGGGAGCTTTTTTATAAAACAGTGGAAGTTCTTGAGGAAAATGAGTCCCCTGAAGAGATATACAAAAGAAAACTTGAAGATAAAAGGAAAAAACTTAAAGCCCTCCTTGAAGAGGAATTTGGAGAGGAAAGAGCCCAGTTTCATATGAAAAGGTTCTCTGACTACTACATATCATCAACCCCTTTAGATGATATACTCAAACATCTAAAACTTGAAGAGCAGTACTTTAAAACAAAAAAACCCCAGTTTTTCTTTGACAAAAATTACGGACTTGGTATATCAGAACTTATAATAGTTGTTGACAGCAACATCATTAAAAACCCCCTGCTTGTTGTAACAGGTATCCTCAGCTACATGGGATTAAACGTTTTATCAGTTTACAGCTATATGAGAAAGGACGGTATTGTTGTTATAGACCTCCAGATATCAACTTCAGCCCTTGAAGTTGTAGAAGAGAGAAAGTTTGATAAATTTAAAGAGCTTTTTTCAAGATATATGTATGGAGAAATATCTTTAGAAGACCTTAGTATAGATAAAAGTTCTGGCTTTAAAGCTTCAAGGGTTCCACCACCTACAT
>Ga0256833_1002929_pt1 | contig 11831 bp, 11 predicted proteins | sample 356284metaG_FD_190535 | JGI IMG/M metagenome (GOLD analysis project Ga0256833, IMG submission 190535) | Hydrothermal vent microbial communities from Mid Atlantic Ridge, Atlantic Ocean - 356-284 | ecosystem: Environmental > Aquatic > Marine > Hydrothermal vents | place: Atlantic Ocean: Mid...
AAACGTTCTCCTTCCCATGAACGGCACAGCTCTCACCTATGAGCGGAACGTTGCACCTCTCGCACCAGTTTATATACGCCTTTCCCAGGAATACGGGCCTTCCCATCCCTTCCACCGCGCTTAGAACGAAAGCAGGGTTTATAAATTGGACTCACCACAAGCTATTGAACTTTGGTGATAGGAATGAGGAAGGAGTTATTTTTTTCGGCTCTCATGTTTTTGGCTCTGCTCCTTAGTGCTTTTCTTACAACCATTCCTCAAATGAATTTATGGGTGAAAACCTATGGCACGGGCTACAATGAAGTGGCAAGTGGCGTCGGAATTCTCTCAAAGAGTGGAGTCGTGGTAGTGGGATATGGTTACTCCTCAAGGGTCAAATACGAGCCTCTTGTGAGGTATACCAAAATAATAGTTATGGAACTCTCACCTACCGGCGAGATTCGATGGACAAAGATGTACGGGAGCGGATACGATAACGTGGCAACGGACGTTGAGATAACCAATGATGGAAGTCTTATTATCGCGGGAGAAGGGGGAAGTTTTGGGTATCCTTTAAAGGGTATGCTCATAAAACTCTCCCCTCGGGGGAGGGTACTCTGGAGCAGGATTTACGGTTCAGGGCATGGTACGGGCATAAGTGCCATTGCACTCTCAGAGGATGAGGTGGTTGCCGTCGGATGGATCGGAACCGGAAGCATCTACGGAAGCCATGTGATGGTTATGAAAACTTCGGAAGACGGGAAACTAAGGTGGGCTAAGGTTTACAAGGTGACCAACAAAGGTCACGCCACCGGCGTTTCGATGGACGCCGACGGCAACATAGTCGTGGCCGGTGAGGGTGAAGATGGATGGATAATGAAGCTCAATCCTAGTGGAACCCCAATCTGGGTCATGGATCTTGGAAAAGAAGTGAACATTACCTCCCTCTTGGTTACGCCCAGCGGAAACATTGTGGCCTTAGGAACCTTTGGAAACAGCGCGCTGATTCTTGAGCTCACCGGAGATGGAGAACTAATGTGGGCGAGAAGCTATACCATCGGGAACAGCACAGAGGCAAGAGCCCTTACCCTCGTGGGGAATGATATTTTGGTGACGGGGAAGGCGAACGTTTCCAAATCATTTAAGCTATGGGTAATGAAAACCGACAGGAGGGGAATGGTCGAATGGTCTGAGGTGTGCAGCGGACGCTACGGCGGTGACTGGGGAACCGCTTTGACTTCCGAACCAGGATACGCTGTGGTTGCCGGCGTAACACTGGATCTTGGAAGGGGATATGGAGACATACTGGTGGCTCGAATTTCCCAAGAAGGAATTAAATGCAGAATCTGCAGAAGGGTCATTCCCCTAGTAGATGTCCCAAACGTCAAAACGGATAGAAAAGAGATCAGTTATAGATCGGTTAAACTGAAAGTTGAACGGGTTGAGCCAAAGGTCTTTCGATGGAATGCCCAGAATTCGACCGTTTGCAGCCAATAGCAAAACTTTTTAACACTCCATCCACTCGGAAACCATGATAACCCTAGCCGAGGTCTTCAAGAGATCCCTAATGGAGAGGGGAATCAACAGGGTTGGTTCTTTATCAAAGCGCTTTAGGAAGTCTCGGAACGTTTTCCAAGATATGGGACTCGCGGTTTACTATGGTGAGGGGATTATAGCCAAACTCCCTGAGCCAACGACGATGGCATGGGATCTCTCTGGAAGGATTGTAAGTGGATCGAACTACGCCTACGTTCCCAGTTGTATGGCGAATAGATTTAAAAGAGTTCTGACGAGTGAGGCTCTCGCATCGGCCTTACCAGAGTGGCCCAAGATAGTAATAGATCTCTCCTTCTGGGACAGACACACTCCCAAGGAAAAGAAGAAGTTGTGCCTTCAGATAACCCAAGCCTATGGTCTCGTAAAGAACCGTTTCACTGGGAGGGAGCTCGTCGTAACCAACGTAGGAGAGGAGTTTAAGAGGCTATTCTACGGCCCTCTAAAAAAACTAACAATCTACAGGGGCCCCACCTGGGAATACCTCAAAAAAGAGGGCATTGAGAGGATAGTTTTACTTGATCCCTGGGCAGAGAGAGACCTCTCTGAAAAAGATCTCAGAGAAAAAGCCTTTGTAATCGGGGGTATAGTTGACATGGGAGGCTCTAAGAGAAAAACAACGCCAAAAATAGGAGAAGCGCTTGAGGTAAATGATATTCAGGTTCTCAGAAGAAGAATTTCCTTGCGAGGAAACGTTGTTGGGGTCCCCGATAGAATAAATAGAATAGTGGGAATAATTCTTGACATGATGAAAGGTTTAGACATGGAGCGGGCTGTCTACATAAACCAAGAACCCTTACACGCTAGGTGGAGACTTAGAGTGGAACTTCCGAAGTGTGTTATCATGTACAGAATAGACGGACGGGACTACAGGGTGTTAAGGAGGAAGGTATATGAGGAGTACTCCAAGTGGTTGAAAATTCGGTGGAAAGACTTTGTAAAGGTTCTAAGGGAAATAGACATCGTTGCACTCGACGACAAGAGGATACAGAAACTCAACAAACGCTCGACTCCAGTAGAAATAAAAGGAAGAATCTATAGAGTGATAGACACTTAACTAAAAGACCTCGCTATCCTTAGGCTCAGGCTGGGCTTTCATCATGTTTCAGCATTGGATTCACTCATCATGGCCCTTACACCTTTGTTGTGGGGTTTTATAAGATTGTCACTCAACCTGCTATGAGATCTCAAACTTTTTTTGTCCGATCCAAGAGTAAATAAGCCCTAAAACTCAGAAAGAGGTAAGAATAAGGCCTTTCCAAAAACACAAAGGCCAAACTCATCAAAAATCAATGGAAATGGTTAAATTATGTTAGTTCACGCCGATTACAATCTCCCCTCCTTCTCCAAACGATGTACATCAAAATCGGCAGGATAATAAAGGACATTAAATCCCCCGTGTCCCCCGCAAAGGCAAGAACATCTGCAAAGTTCTTTACACCTGCTAAGTAAACGACGAGGGGAGGGATCACAGTAATGGCCCAAGCCAGAGGTCTTCTCATCTTTGCGAACTCCCTGCTGTTGCTCTGCTGGGCGAGTGCTATCCCTATGTAGCTCGTTGTTATGGCCAGAAGGGGGATCAAGTTACCGACTACTTCGCCGAGCCTTCCATAGAGCTTTTGAAGACCCAACGTCGCTATTTGGGGCGTGTTCTTTCCGAAAACTAGCAAGAACGAAGCCATAAACATGGCATATATTGCAGTTGGTATAAGAAAAGCCAGTATAACAACATTCCTTGTTTCCTCGTAGCTACCCAGACCCTTGTAAACGTCTGGAATAACAGTGTGACAGCCGAGGGCAAAGATTGCGACACCGATTATGGCGAGCAGACCGGAGGAGTTAAAATAAGAAGCATTGTCCAGATTTGCGTGGGGAAGTAGCATTATGGCTGCCCCTATGAAGAGGAAGAGCATGACGAAGCTCATGATAAGTTCAGTCTTTCCACTTGCCTCTAGACCGAACCAGACAACGAGGGAGGCACCTATCCAGAATATCAGCGCACCAATAGTCTGGTCTAACCCGAAGAGATTGTGAAAAACACTTCCCATTCCCGAAATGTACGCCAACAAGGCCCCAAAGCTCATAATAAAGATGCTGAAGTACATTAACCATCCTCCAATGCTTCCAAAGGTTTTTTGGGCTAGGGTACTCATCTGGGCTCCGTTGAGGTCTGCTGACATCCTGAGAGTTATCAGGGCAGTCCACATCATTAGGATCATCACGCCTAGGAGAACCCCTACTGCAGGAATCAGACCTACTTTGCTGGCGGCGTAGGGCAGACCAAGAACACCGGCACCTATCTGGGTTCCAATGAGTATGGAGAGTGCCTCTCCCTTAGTTATCCTCGGTTTCGTTACCCTTATTGTTGATATTCTCAAAAATGCCACACCCTTCCTCTTTCTCAGTAATTGGATCAGAAGTATCTTTTTTCTCCTTGAGAGAGCCTGTCTCTCAGCATAGTACCTGCCATGTGATGTGGTTATCTTCCTTCTGGGCGTTCCGTCGGTAACGGGCATTCCACCACCCCCAAACTTTGAAAACCATTCATATTTCCTCGGAAAGTCTTTAAGGTTTTCCCGCCCATTTTTGAGCGGGGATGGCCATGCCGGAGGAAGCCCTCATAGTTGTGGACATGCAACGGGATTTCATGCCTGGAGGAACTTTACCCGTCCCGGGGGCCCACAAAATAATATCTAAAGTGAAGGAGTACATCAGAAAATTCAAGGAGAGAGGAGCCTTGATTGTGGCAACACGGGACTGGCATCCTCCTAACCACATAAGCTTCAGAGAAGTGGGGGGGCCCTGGCCAAGGCACTGCGTTCAGGGAACTAAAGGAGCTGAGTTTGTTGTCGAGCTTCCAAGCGATGCCGTGATAATATCGAAGGCAACAGAACCCAATAAAGAAGCCTACTCAGGATTTGAAGGAACTAACCTTGCAGAGATTCTAAAGGAAAAAGGCATCAAAAAGATCTATATCTGTGGAGTTGCAACTGAGTACTGCGTTAAAGCGACGGCTCTGGACGCTGTTAGGAAGGGTTTTGAAACCTATCTCCTCGTGGACGCTATTAAGGGGATAGATCCGGAAAAAGAGAAAGAAGTCCTGGAGGAAATGAAAAAGGCAGGTGTTAGACTAGTTTCTCTTTAGGTACCTTTTCCACTCATGTATCATCACGAGAAAGAGGTTCAGCACGATTGGTCCGATTATGAGACCCTTAAGTCCCATAGCCCAAGTTCCACCCACCATCCCCAAAAAAACAAGTGTTTCATCCAGCTTTGCGTCTCTCGCGACGAGGAGAGGTCTAACCGTATAATCTGGAGTGGGAGACACCAACAAGAAGCCGTAAAGGGCTATTCCTAAGGCCCTTAAATACAGACCATGGTAAACAAAGTAAATGGCGGCCGCCAGCCATATCATCCATCCTTCAAAGAGGGGAACGAAGGAAAAAAGAAATGTAAGGAATCCGGCAACTACGGCTATATATACGTCTGAAACTCTAAACAACAAAAATCCCAGGGTCATCAGTAGACTTTTCACAACGTTGAGGAGCAACCATGCCCGAACAAGGGCAGAAAGGGTTTTATCAGCACTATCCAGTATCTCCTCTGCCAGTTCTCTTCTCTCTCGTGGCAACAATTCCCTTATCTTAAGCCCTATGTAGTTCCAGTTCGAGAGAGTATAATAGAAGACGACGAGGAAAATAAGGAGTTGAAGGGTGTAGTAAGGTAGCGACACGGCCTCCTTAGCCATTACTTCGGCAATCCTATCAACTATTGTACCTCTAGAATTCTGTATGACCCTCAAAATCTCGGGAGGAATTGGCTGGTTTAATAGCCAAGACAAAAACTCCCCTGCATCCTTCACAATCGAGGTTCCAACCTTTGCGGATATTATCAAAAGTTTGAGGGTGAGGAAACCCCCTCCACCAACGAGTAGTGTCGTCAGGAAGATTGCAGAGGTTTTTCTTCCAAGTTTAGTCTCAAGCCTTTTCTGAATCGGGTACACAGCGTAAGCAGTCACAAAAGCAAAGAATATCGAACTAACGAAGGGCTCCACGGTTCGCCAGGTCAAGTAGAGTACCAAAATAATCACCAAAACGAGCGCTATTCTCTCCTTCATAGCCACCCAAAAGTATTTAGGGAGGAGGTATATAGGCTTGTTGGTGATTCTATGGAAGAGGCCCTAATGGAGAAGGCAGTGGAGTACCTAAAAAGGGGAGATGAATTAAAGATGAGCAATAGGTTCCAAAGGGCCTTTGAAATGTATCTGAACGCGATGCTAGCCGTAGGGGCATTGCTGGTCTACTCAGAGACGGGAATGTTGCTTGGCGATTCCAGCCTCATGAGAATACTAAAGGACAGGTTCCCCGACGTCTTTAAGATAATCGATCCATATGTCTCGGCACTTCCCGGGTATGTAGAGCTTGGGATTATGAGAAGAGATCTTCTCAGGCTTATGGCAAAAGTTGGGATGATGAATTTGCCGAGTTCTGAGGAACTAGGATGATGAAAAAAGACCTGACCGTATTAAAGCTCCCGAAGGATTCCAACTTCAAGCAACGAGTTTAGGGTCTCTTCCAGGCCTTCCTCCACTTTTCCATACTCGGATTCCAATACTTCCATAGACTCTTCCTTCCCCACAACCTCGCCGAGCATTATAAGTTCGTGAAGCTGAGTTCTGATCTTCCTATTCTCTAAGGGTTTTTTGGGAATTCCTTCGAACCTCTTGGAGAGATGCCTAAAGGAGAGGAGACCCTTGAAGTCCCACCTCAACCAGCCCTCAGGCTTAACCTCCATGGGTTTGAGACCAAGTTTCTCCCTATCCCTACCGATACCAATTGCAAGAACGTGGGAGAGAGAACTCCTCGGAAAGGTTCTCCCCAGCTCTCTGAACACCAGTTTTTTCTCCAGCTTTTTAAACTCCCGTTCATCGATTGTGGACAGTCTCCGAACAGTGTTTAAAACGGCGTTTCCAACTGTTTTCAAAGTTAATCCATCTAAGTTTGAAATACTGTCTATGTGAGTGTGGTAGAACCTATCGGGCCAAGTGATTGACATCACGGCAGGAACCCCGTGAAAGTTCAGAACATCATGATCGCTTCCAAGTTCATAAGGAACGGAGGTCTGAGGCATTCTGGGTAGGGGGACACCACCAATACTCCTTCCATGAAAATTCTCTCGGGTTAGCTCGTCTTCCAAGAGACCTGATAGTATTGAAAATCGGGAAAGAGGCGTCCTAACCAGAAGAAGTCTTGAACCAGATCTATCGAAGCTCCCTCCAACCATGTCAAGGTTTATGGAGGCATAGAACTCCCCGCCGACGTTTTCCATAAAGAACTGACTTCCGTGGTATTCGGGAATCCAGAGAAAAGCAACTCCAATGTTCTCAAAGTTTTCATATTTTGCCAAGTTCCGGGCCAGTTCAAGAAGAAGGGCACTTCCGCTAGCGTTGTCGTTTGCTCCCGGTTTGGGATGGCAGAGATGTGCCGTGAGGAGTAGGTATGGTGGTTTCCCAAGGGAGGCGTAAACGATGGGTAGCTTCTCCCTCCTCTTAAACTCGGCCTCAACTTGGAGTTCAACCTCTTTTCCGGGACGAAGCTTTTCGGCAAAAGTTTCAGAAACGGCAACTGCGGGAATGTCTGCCCATTCAAGTTCGTCCATCGTAAGAAACAAACCCACGTATGGAATTCCATCCCCACTTCCCCTTCTGTAGGCTACAAAGCCGTGTGCTCCCTCTTCATTTGCACGTTTGTAGTTTTCATACCAATTCTCTCCGACTAAGACTATTTTTCCTTCTGCCACCCTCCAGTCGTCTTCGGAGCTTATTGGATGAATCTTACCCCTTTCGCTCCCGGGAGGGGAGTGTTGAAGGGCTACAAGAGGTGAGCCGTCCAAAATGGCCTCTCCAGTCTTAACACTGACCTTAAACAGCTCCCAAGCAACAGGGCTCTTCAGAGTTCCATGCCAGGACTCCCCATCGTACTCTCCCTTGATAAGTTTAACGAAGAAACCATACGTCTCAAGCTCTTCTTTCACGAAGCGAGCGGCCTGGGGTAGTTCCTTCATGCCCTGCACACGATGGAACTGAGCGATCTCAGCAACGTAATGAAGAACGTTATCAACATCAATCTCCATTGGTATCCCCATTACATTATCTCACCTAAGGTTAAAACCTTTGGGAGGGATTAGCTTTTTAACCGCACCATAAATCATAAGAGGGGATGCCATTGAAGAACGTGAAGGTAGAATGGGAAAGGGCGCTGGAAGAGAAGAACTGCGATAAACTCCTAGAACTCTTCGATTATTACATTGACTCAGTCGGAGAGGAAAAACTTGAGGAAGAGCTTAACAGAATCGTCAACGTTGCCTTGAATTGCGAAGACCCCTATGGATTACTCCACGAAATTGCTCATATTTACGCTTATCTAGGTGATGAAGAGAAGGCCTTGGAATCTTATAGAAAGATAGTAGAACTCAAAAAGGAAAACCCCCTGGAATACGCTGAGGCACTTTACTATCTGGCAGAGGCCTACGAGCACTTTGGAATGATAGACAAGGCAATTGAAACGTATGAGAAACTACTTGAACTTGAAATGGACGTTCTGAAAAACGAAAGGGAAACGGCACTTACCCTGGCGAACTTGGCGGCCAACTACAATGAACTCGGAAACACTGAGAAGGCGATTGAACTTATGGAGCGAGCGAGAGAAGTGTTTGAAAGAATAGGGGATGAGAGAAATTATATGATCAGCCTCATAGACCTCGCTCACTTCCACTACGAGCTGGAGAACTATGAAATCGCAGAGAAGCTAATCAAAAGAGTTCTAAGAAGTCCGAGGGACAGTGAGATAGACGTTAATGCAAAATTGGTTGAGGCAGAGATAAACGCCGGAAAGGGAGACTACGAAAAATCCTTTAGAGCCCTTAAAGAGGCCCTCTTTAGGGCAGGGGAGATAAGTGATGATCTCTTTGATGTGGTCTTTGATGCACTCTCAGACTTCATTGGAGGACTGCTCACCGAGGGCAAATACCGGCCAATAACAGAGAATATGGAAATGTTTGTGGAACTTTTTGAAGATGATACAAGGTACTTCTTTTACGCTTTGAAAGAGCTCGCCCGCTGGCGATCCGGAATTAAAGAGGCAAAAGAAAGCTTTGAAGAGTTCTATTCCAATGTGAAAAATGAGGAATTAAAGGCTCTACTAGACGAATGGAAAAGACCACGGCTCAACCTGAACCTCGGGCTTATGTAAAAGCACAGAGAACGTCAAAAATTGCAGATCCAATCCAGTGGAGAAGAAAGCTAGGCACGATGCTCCCTCCTTTTATGTCAATTTTTGCAAAAACTATGCCCGCAATAAAAGCGTAGGGAACTTCAATTCCAGGTTTTCCCAAGTGAACGAGAGTGTAGGGAAGGTCTTGAAGAAGAATTGCCAGGCGCTCATTTTTCCCGGCTAAGGGAAATAAAAGAAATCCCCTGTAGAACGATTCGTGAGCAAACATTATCAACCCCATTCCAAGTTCACTCAAAACAAAGCCCCTAATTCCGGAATAGGGGAAAATAGGATAGTAGTGTTTCATCGAGGGAATTGTTCTTCCGTAAAGGCTTAGAGGAATAGAAAGAGCAAGCAGAATCAGAGATAGTTTGAGACCGTTTCTATTGGGAAGTCTCATACCAACTTCGGAGGGTGCAAACCCGAGAATTTTTGAAACCGCTAGGGGTATGAAAACATAGACCAGCAGAATTAACAGGACATGTTCTAAAAAGGGAGCGGAGATAAACCATGGGATAAAACTCAAGGGGAACAGCAACATAAAGAGCCTTATGGAATTTTTCCGCTCCATATTTCAAAACTTAAAAAGAAGAATAAAAATTTATTCCTTTTTTCTCTCAACATTCAAATCTTCCCCGGCTTCTTCACCGTTGGAGGTATTGCCCTCTTCTCCGGAAACTTCTTCCCCCTTTTTATCCCAGGACTTGAGGAGCTTCTCAACACTTGGCTTGAATTTTATCTCTTCATAGCCGAGGAACTTGAGGTCACTCTCAAGGATCATTTCACCTATAACAAGCGTGTTTGCGTCAACCTCGTCCTTTACAGGAGAAAAGTCTACCACAACGTCCTTCTCCCCAACTTCTATTATCACCTTACCAACGTCAACCATAGGAAGACGGAGCTCAATCATGGCCTTAATTTTCTCAATGGGATCCTCAACCTTTTCAACTATTTCAACCTCGTAGAGGAGATGTTTACCTGCATAGGGGTGGTTGAAGTCAACCCTAACGCGACCTCCGCTTACAGTTAGAACCCTCCCCTTGAGTTTCCTTCCGCTCTCACTCTCAATCTCGACGGGCATTCCGGGGAATGGGGTTATCCCCTGCCTCCTGAACTGACCGAGGGTGAAGGTCTTTATTAGTTTTGGATCCCTCCTTCCGAACCCCTCCTCGGGGGGTATTTCTATTTTATATTGCCTTCCAACCTCCAAACCTTCTAGTCTCTTATCGAGACCCTTAAGAACGTGACCGGCACCTACCGCTATTGGAACGGGGCCGTAGATTCCCTTTTCTGAATATATGCCGGCCTTTTTTGCGACGTCCTCCCGGGTAGTGTCGAAGATCTCTCCCGTTTCTTTGATCTTTCCTGTGTAATGAAGTCTTATTACGTCTCCCTTTTTAACTTTCATTGTCCATACCCCCATCTTGGAGCCTCTAAGGGAGAGTCGTTTTAAATCTTTCCTCTCAGAGTATACCAACGGGTTGAGAAGCCAGCTCTTTGAAGATTAATATTGTCCCAGCAGGCTCTCCGTATAGGGGAAGGTAGGTAAAGGGCATGATAAAGGGCCTCATCCTCCCTACCAAGTTTTTTGGAACGTTGGGAATATCTACAAAAACCCCGGCCGTCTTTTCATTGACCAGGAGTTGATACACACTCCTTCCGGCCTTGCCAAGCAGTGTGCAGTTCTGAGTTCTTACCACCCTGCCTGCTGAGAACATCAAGAAATTGGCCTTCTGACTCACGTTCTGCAAAAAGAACGCAAAGGGAGGATAATGGATTCCCACTTCCCCAAGTTTGATCATCTCAAGGAGCTTCGAGAAATATTTCTCCTGTCTAACCGGAACTATGAGAACACCCATGCCTTCAGACGTCCTAACAATGTAAACTAAATACCTAGCCTTGGGATAGAGATTTAAGGCATAGAAGCTCGTCACCGAAACTTGGTCCAGCACTTCTAGGGTGTCTATGTAAGGGGAAGAAGGCAACAAAACCTCGTAAACTCCTTCCCTCAAGCCGGAAACTTCCCATGGAGGAATTTTTTTAAGCATAGCTTTCTTGAGGTATTCGATTAGGTTTTGGAGGGAAACGTTTTTGGTTACGACTATCGCAATGTTTGGCATTGGAAGAACGGAAACGTTGCTAGAGAGGTTTAAAACTTCCACTTTGGAGCTCCTCTTAAGCCTGAGCAAAATTCCACCATTTTCTTTAAGAAAATCTTCAAAAAAGCTTCCAGTGTAAGTGATTTTCCCTACATTTGATTTGATAACGATTGAGTAAACACCGCTGAGATACGAGTATTCAACCCAGTAGGGAACGAGAACCTTTTTCTGAGGTTTTTTCAACTCAACGGTCAAAGTTTTTACGGGAATTCCGTTGACCTGAAATTCTAAACTCCACTCATAACTTTTTTTGTGGGGATAGTAGACCGTAAAAACATTATCTCCTGGTTTAAGGAGAGCTGGAATGTCCGTTAAGACACTAGAATCATTGTACATCACGGTGAGGCGTCCGCTCATATTCATTGAAACCTTGATGTCAAGGACTTCAAATGCAAAAGTCCTTCCAGAAAGATTAACACTATAAGGACCGAGTATTTTTTCAACTTTCAGCTGAATGTTCAGTTTCTGCTCCTTTGTCGTGGAGACTGTGGAATGAGAGGTGGAACCGATTCTCGAAACCTTTGGAACTGTGGGGCTTGTTGTAGTAACGGTGTTTCCACTAGATATGCAACCAGATGCCAGAAGGATAAACACAATCAAGAGGACAACTGCTTGCCTCATTCTTACCACCATCACCTCTATTTCTCTCAATAAAATAAAATTTTGGGTGCGATAAGCTAATAAAAAGACCCTCCCAAAAGACCCAGGTGGTGGGAATGGCGATTAGGATTTACAACACATTGACCAGGCAGAAGGAGGAGTTTAAACCGCTCCGCGAAGGAGAGGTTAGAATGTACGTCTGCGGACCAACGGTTTACGATTACCCCCACCTCGGCCACGCGAGGACGTATATAGCCTTCGATGTCAT
>Ga0256833_1002930_pt1 | contig 11831 bp, 9 predicted proteins | sample 356284metaG_FD_190535 | JGI IMG/M metagenome (GOLD analysis project Ga0256833, IMG submission 190535) | Hydrothermal vent microbial communities from Mid Atlantic Ridge, Atlantic Ocean - 356-284 | ecosystem: Environmental > Aquatic > Marine > Hydrothermal vents | place: Atlantic Ocean: Mid...
ACCCCGGCCCTGGGGTGGGAGGGCACTGCATTCCCCTGGACCCGCATTATCTGGAATGGAAAGCGCGGGAGTATAATTTCCGCACTCGTTTTATTGGGTTAGCCGGCGAGATCAACCGCAGCATGCCCGGCTTCGTGCGCGAGAAAGCGTATCGCTTGCTGAACCAGATGGGCAAAGCCCCTTCGCAAGCCCGTGTTTTGCTGTTAGGGATGGCCTACAAGCGCGATATCAGCGACTTACGTGAGTCACCTGCGATTGAGGTCTTTCGCTTGTTCGAGCAGGATGGCGTCGAGGTTGTGTATCATGATCCCTACATTTCCGCTTTACATCTTGGGGCACGAGAGTATCACAGCGTGCCGCTGCGGGAAGAAGAGATCCAGCGGGCCGATCTGGTAGTCATCACCACACCCCACACCAACGTCAATTATGAGTTTGTGGCTCAACACGCCAGGCACATTTTAGATACCCGCAATGCGACGCAACAGGTTGCCTGTTGCCGTGATAAAATCACTTTGCTTTGATATTCAGGAGAAGACCTTATGGCTACCTATCTTGTCACCGGCACTGCCGGCTTCATCGGCTCCAAAGTCGCGGAACTGCTTTTGCGCGAGGGCCACACTGTCGTCGGTGTGGACAACCTCAATGACGCGTATGACGTCCGCTTGAAGGAATGGCGCCTGGCTCAGTTGCAGCCCCTGCCGGGCTTTACCTTTCGGCGTCTGGATATCACCAACAAAGCCGGGCTGGAAGCCCTGTTTCAAGAGCACGCCTTCAACGCGGTGCTCAACCTGGCGGCCTGGGCCGGGGTGCGGCGCTCGGTGGAGAATCCCTGGGTATATGTGGATACCAACGTCACCGGCACCCTCAACCTGTTGGAACTGGGCAAACGGTTCGAGGTGCCGAAGTTCGTGCTGGCCTCCACCTCGAGCCTGTACGGCAAGGACAACCCCATGCCCTACCGGGAGGATGCCAACACCGACCATCCTCTCTCGCCCTACGCGGCCTCGAAGAAGGCTGCCGAGGCGCTGGCCTACACCTACCATTACCTGTACGGCCTGGATGTGACCGTGTTTCGCTACTTCACGGTCTACGGTCCGGCCGGGCGGCCGGACATGAGCCTCTTCCGCTTTGTGAAGTGGATTAGCGAAGGCGAGCCGGTGGTGGTGTTCGGCGACGGGCAGCAGAAGCGCGATTTTACTTATGTGGACGACATTGCTCGAGGGACGATCTTGGGGCTGAAACCCTTGGGCTACGAGATCATCAACCTGGGTTCGGATACGCCGGTGGTGCTCATGGACGCCATCCGGCTGATTGAACGCCTGACCGGGCGGGAAGCGAACCTGGTCTTCAAGCCCCGCCACCCGGCCGATGTACTGGCCACCTGGGCCGAGATCGGCAAGGCCGAGCGATTGTTGGGGTGGCGGCCACGAATGAATATTGATAAAGGCTTAGAACAACTCGTAAAATGGTACTCGGCCCAGCGCGAATGGGCGAGCACCTTAAAACTTTAGACTAATGCGGCGTCGCACTTTTCTGTCTGGCTCGCAGCTTCTTCAACACACCGGCATGTATCTTCTCGGGAGGGGCGTGCCGGGAATTCTAAATTTCCTAATCATCGTTGTCTATACTCGCCTGCTATCCCCATCCCAATATGGCATGTATGTCCTCGTCGTGGCAGGCGTAAGCTTATTCGATGGTATTTTATTCCAGTGGCTCCGGCTTTCCCTGTTCCGTTTTTATCAAGAACACCGAGACAAAAGGGGATTTTTTTTATCCACTATTCTTGATATATTTCTTGTGCTCACTGTCAGCGCAGGGATATTAGCAACTGCTATAGGATTCTTTTGGTCAAATCTCCAATTTCGCAAATGGTTGCTCCTCGGAATAATTTTGTTATGGGCACAAGGATGGTTCGAACTCAACCGTGTCTTAGTGCAAATTGAGTTACAACCGCTGCGTTTCGGGCTTGTCAGTGCAACAAGATCAACGATCGCTTTACTTATTGGTACATTGCTAATTTGGGCCGGTTATGGTGTATACGGGGCCCTTTTAGGCTTACTTATAGGATTGCTCCTCTCAACTGCTTTCGCGTTGACATTCTGGCGAGGTATATCCTTTCGTTTTGATAAGCCTCTCGCATTTACCCTTGCTCATTATGGCGTTCCCTTATTAGTCACTTTCACACTCTCCTATGTGGTTAGTACATCCGACCGCTTTTTAATAGCAAAGTTTCTCAACAAAGAGGCAGTAGGGCTGTATGCTGCCGCATATGACTTAGCACAACAATCTATCACAACTCTTATGATGATCGTAAACCTGGCAGGATACCCTCTTGTCCTCTACGCTCTGGAACATAAAGGATGGCAAGATGCCCAAATCCAACTTCAGCAAAATGGGGCCTTACTTCTAATGATAGGCTTAGCATCATCCGTAGGGCTATCCATCCTTTCACCCAATATTACCCATGTTATCTTAGGACCACAGTTCCAAAAGCAAGCCGTCTTTATCTTACCTTGGGTATCCATGGCTGTTTTTCTTGCAGGCCTGCGGGCTTATTACTTTGACTTATCGTTTCAGTTAGGCAAACGTACGGCTTGGCAAATCGTCGTGATGGGCGTGGCTGCTGCTGCTAATCTGCTTTTGAACCTTTGGTGTATTCCACAATGGGGTATTCAGGGGGCCGCTTATACAACTTTTCTGGCGTATTTGATAGCCAGTGTCGTGAGCATCCTTTTAGGACGGCGCGCATTTCACGTTCCCATCTTCCTTAAAGATTGGGGTAAGATTATCTTTGCTGTCATTGTAATGGCCGCTGGTTTATATGAGACACTCCTGCTCACTGGTCTGGGATTGTGGGCGCTTGTCCTCCAAATACTCAGCGGCGCATTTTTTTTGATCATGGGGATTCTCATGGTCGACATCTTTCACGTACGTTCCCGTTTCCTACAAGCCCTTATTTCTGAAATAGGGTATAAAAAATAATGTGTGGTATTGTTGGCTTTATCGCTCAATATTCCCCTGAAGAACGCCAAGCCCTTGTCTCTCGCATGGCCACTCGCCTTGCCCATCGCGGCCCTGATGCGGAAGGGATGTGGGCCGACCCTGTGAGCGGGATGACATTGGCTCATCGCCGTCTTGCCATCATCGACCTTTCCCCCGCCGGGGCGCAACCGATGCATTCGGCCAGCGGCCGTTATGTCATCGTGTTCAACGGCGAAATTTATAATTTTCAGGATCTCCGCCGGGCACTGGAACAGCAAGGCGCGGCTCCTGCCTGGCGCGGGCATTCGGACACCGAGGTGTTATTGGCCGCCTTTGAAGCCTGGGGCGTGCGTAAAACGCTGGCTGCCCTGGTGGGGATGTTTGCCTTTGCTTTGTGGGATAAACAGGAACAGGTGCTTTACCTGGCCCGGGATCGCATGGGTGAGAAACCGCTGTATTACGGCGTGCAGGGGAAGACGTTTCTGTTTGCCTCCGAACTGAAGGCCTTGAAGGCACACCCTGACTTTCAGGGGGAAATAGATCGCGAGGCTTTGACCCTGTACTTCCGTCACAACTACATCCCTGCGCCTTATTCCATTTATAAAGGAATTTACAAACTTCGTCCTGGTACCTTTCTGGAAGTCAAGGTACGCCATGGCGCTTTTGTGCTTCAAGAATATGCCTATTGGTCCCTGGAAGAAGTGGCGCGCCGCGGACAGGAGCGCCACTTCGAGGGGGATGAAGAGGAAGCCGTGGAAGAATTGGAGCGGTTACTGCGCCAGTCGCTGCGTGGCCAGATGATCGCCGATGTGCCGTTGGGGGCCTTCCTGTCCGGCGGAATAGATTCGTCGGTGGTGGTGGCTTTGATGCAATCTCTCAGCAGCCAGCCTGTGCGTACCTTTTCCATCGGTTTCCGCGAAGCCGAATACGACGAAGCCCCCTACGCCAAAGCCGTGGCCGGGCATCTGGGCACCGAACATACAGAGATGTATGTCACGCCGCAGGAGGCGCTGGATGTAATCCCCTTGTTGCCCACGATTTACGATGAGCCCTTTGCCGATTCCTCCCAAATTCCCACCCATTTATTGAGCCGCCTGACCCGGCAATATGTGACCGTGAGTCTTTCGGGCGACGGGGGCGATGAGTTGTTTGCCGGGTATAACCGCTATTTTCTAACCATGCGCCTGTGGCGCACTTTTCGGCGACTTCCCGGCTGGACGAGGAAAGGGATTGGTCGAGGGGTGCTCGCCATCCCGCGAAGTGTCTGGGATGCGCTTTCCTGGCCGCTCAACGCGGTTTTAAATGTGCATCAACATTTTAAATCGCATCCCGGCGGAATAAACTGGTATGTATCGGGACGTCGGCTTCACCTTTGGGCAAATTTGCTGACACAACCCTCTCTGTCTCATTTGTATTACCACCTGATTTCCCACTTTAAAGACCCTTCCGCTTTGGTGATAGGCGGGCAGGAGCCGAATAACATCTTTGCTTTGCGCGATGAATTTGCAGGCCAGGGGAATTTTGCGTTCATGCAGTATCTGGATCAACGCCTCTATTTACCGGACGACATTTTGGTCAAAGTGGATCGGGCGGCGATGGCGGTGAGCCTGGAAACGCGGATCCCGTTATTGGACCATCGGGTTGTCGAATTCACCTGGCGACTGCCGGAGTCCTTTAAAGTGCGGGAAGGTAAAGGTAAATGGCTATTGCGCCGCCTGCTCTATAAGTATGTCCCGCGAGAACTGGTGGAACGCCCCAAGCATGGCTTTGGCGTGCCCATTGATCATTGGTTGCGCGGACCGCTCCGCGATTGGGCCGAAGCCCTGCTGGACGAGCGTCGGCTCCGTCAGGAAGGCTATTTGAATCCACGCCTCGTTCGTTCGCTATGGCAAGCCCATCTTACCGGCCAGGCCGAGTGGCATTATTATCTCTGGGATATTCTTATGTTTCAGGCCTGGCTGGAGAGGGAGAAAGAGGGAAGATGAGCCGTACCACCGACATTGCTCTTTATCTACCTTCTCTTCGGGGCGGCGGCGCTGAGCGGGTGATAGTGACTTTGGCGAACGCCTTTGTGCATCGAGGATACAAGGTAGATCTTGTATTGGCTAAAGCCGAAGGGCCGTATCTGGCGCAAGTAGATGAGAGCATAGACGTGGTAGATCTGCGTTCTCAGAGAGTGCTTTATAGTCTACCCGGTCTTGTCGGCTATCTGCGCGAGCGTCGGCCGGCTGCCCTTCTGGCTACACAGACCCACGCTAATGTCGTGGCCCTATGGGCGAAAAAACTAAGTCGGGTGAACGCGCGGACGGTCATACGCGAGGCCATTACGCTAAGCATTAACTGCCGCGCCTCGAGAGGACGGGGACGGCTGTTGCCCTTCGTGGCGAGATGGATTTATCGGTGGGCCGATAGGATGGTGGCCCCCTCGCAAGGTGTGGCTCAGGATTTAGTGGCATTAGGGATAGTTCCCCAGGGTAAGATAAGCGTTATTTATAACCCTGTTTCAATGGATAAAGTCCTCAGCCTGGCCGAAGTGCCGCCTCATCATCCTTGGTTCGACACCGCGGCGTATCCTGTTGTCTTGGGGGTGGGACGCCTGAGTGAACAAAAGGACTTTTTTACGCTCATCCAGGCATTTGCTCGCGTCCGCAAGCAGCGCCAGGCAAGGTTATTGATCTTGGGCGAAGGAGAAGAGCGGGAGAAACTGGAAGATTTGGTACGCCGTCTCGGACTGGTGGGTGACGTGGCGCTTCCCGGATTTGTGCACAATCCTTACGCTTACATGAAGCGTGCGGCCGTGTTCGTGCTTTCGTCCCGCTGGGAAGGCCTGCCCAATGTGTTGATCGAAGCCCTGGCTCTGGGCACACCTGTGGTGGCCACCGATTGCCCCAGCGGGCCGCGAGAGATTTTGGAGGATGGGAAGTGGGGGCGTTTGGTGCCTGTCGGAGATGTTGAGAAAATGGCCGAGGCCATTTTAGCGACTCTGCAGGCACCGGAGCGGCCCTCTATCCCTAAATCTGCGCTTGCTCGCTTTGAACTTTCGGAAGTTGTTCGACAATATTTGGAAGTATTACTATGAGGGTTAAACGCGCTTCCGTGGTGGCTGTTTTGGTGGCTACAAGTTATGGCGCTTTGCTGGGCTTTGTGCTTCCATTTGAGGGGTTCAAAGACCGCGTGAATTACTTGAATTATGCTACCTACCCATGGCTTATTCTACAGCGCTATTACCATCAAGGCGTGGTAGCGCTGTGGTCGAACGAGCCGCTATGGCTGTTGATCAATGCCGGCCTCAAAAAATGCTTTGCGCCTGTCGCGGTTGTTCGTGTTATCATTTTCACAAGCGCTTTTTTGACGACGGTGGCCCTTTTTAGAGTCGCAAGGAGAAAACATTCCCATCTCTCGGTTTTACGCCTCTGGCCCTGGCTGTTTTTATTCCTCATTCATCCTCAAATCATTGGCAATTTTATTGTACATATCCGAGAGGGGCTTGCCATGGCCGTTTTTCTTACCGGGTGGGCCTCACAGCGATCAAAAATCCGTTGGGTCTATATGGGATTGGCTCCCTTCATCCACGCAGCTTTTTTTGTGGTACTTTTAATATATTTTACAGTCTCCTTCCTGCGGGTGGCGCGGTTATCTCCAAGAGGACGTATATTTTTTGTCCTTGTGGAGGGGGGCTTAGTGGGCTCAAGCCTGAAGTACTTGGTTCATCTGTTACAAGCACGCCAGGCGTTTGAGTATAGGTTCCACATGACCAAAGTTAGCGGCTTTGGATTTCTTTTTTGGCTGATGATTTTAGCGTTGATGTATTGGGAACACAGAAATTTTTTACGACAGCATGTTTTCGAGGCCAGTAGTATAGCGTTTTACCTGACCACCTATTTTCTAATAGAGGTAACAGCCCGCATTTTTGAGGCAACACTCCCTGTGGTTCTGTTGTCTGGCCTGGAATTAACTCGATGGCGGAAAAGGGTGTTTTTAATACTTACAGTATTGTTTGTATTTGCAGCATACGCCCTCCGGATCTCGGAGCCCAGACTTGGTTTTGGAGTACAATGAGCAAAATGGGCAATATCTCAGAAAGTACTTACAGGATGAAAAGTGCATCCAAAACATTGTTATCCCCGCTCCACCCCAAAGTGCTCATGGTGATCACCGACTTTGCTCCCGGAGGGGCAGAACGACAGTTGGTGTTGTTGGCAACTCGTCTGGCGGCCCGCGGCTGGCCTCTCAAAGTGGTGAGCCTGATGCCCCCGGCTCCAACGGCAAAAGATTGGCTTAAAGCGTTGGAGCGCGCCGGGGTTGAGGTGCTCTCTCTGGATATTCGGAGAAAGTGGCAATTCCTTCAGGCCTGGTGGCGACTACGACGAGTAATTCGTGCCGAACAACCGCAAATTGTGCATGCTTTCATGGTACATGCTAACCTTCTATCTCGCTTTGTGCGACCGTTCAGCGAAGTTCCGGTGGTGATATGCAGTATACGCAGTATCCATGAGGGTGGGCGTTTGCGTGAAATTATATACCGTACAACCGATCCATTTTGCACTTTGACAACTCATGTAAGCCGTGAAGGGGTGGAAAGGTATATCCATATTGGGGCCGTACCTCCCCACAAAATCTGCTATCTCCCTAACGGGATTGATGTAAAGCGTTTTGTCTTATCGCCCGAATTGCGTTGGCAAACACGACAAATGTTTGGCATAAAGCGATCGGTGTTTCTATGGCTCGCTGTTGGGCGTCTTGCACCCCCGAAAGATTATGAGAATTTACTACAGGCTTTCGCTCACCTGGCCCCTCATGAACCCTCAGTGAGGCTTTTCATCGCAGGTGAGGGTAGCCTTCGCGAAGACCTGGAATCTCTTTCTCGCCGTTTGAATCTCACTGGCAAAGTCAAGTTTTTGGGCTTGCGTCAAGACATACCGCAACTGATGCAGGCGGCAGATGCTTTTGTGCTATCTTCCGCCTGGGAAGGAATGCCTAACGTGCTCTTGGAAGCGGCTGCCAGTGGCCTACCTATTGTATCCACGCGAGTCAGTGGGGCTTCGCCCATAGTGCTGGAAGGCAAGAGTGGCTATTTGGTGCCGCCTAAGAATCCCCAGGCATTGGCGACAGCTATGTTGCGTTTGATGCGTTTATCGCCTGAACAACGCCGACGAATGGGTGTGCAAGGCCGCCGCCATGTGCAGGATCATTTTGACCTTGAATGCATCGTAGATCGGTGGGAAGGCCTTTATCACGCGCTTCTGAACGGAAAAGATTTTACTAATTTTTGCGAAACGCTTTAGCTATCATCGAACGCCTGTGGCGCGAGCATCAAGCCCAGCGCCGCGACCGTTTTTGGGAACTGTGGAACGTATTCGTGTTCGAAGTCTGGCGGCAAAAGTGGAGGCCTGAGATAGCCTAATTAGGGATATAGGATACATCTATGAGGAAAATTCTTTTCTTTATCTCTGAAGATTGGTACTTTTGGTCTCACCGGCTTCCACTGGCGCGTGCAATGCGGGACAGAGGATGGACGGTCGTGATTGTGACGCGCGTATCTGAGTATGCAGAGGCGATCCATGGCGAAGGTTTTCAGTTGCAGCCTTTGCGCTTCTTCCGCCGCAAAATCCAGTTTCCCTGGCTCGAAATGGCCTCTTTTCTGGAAGTCCTGCATGTTTATCTCATGCATCGCCCTCAAATCGTACACCAAGTAGCCTTTAAGCCCGTGCTCTATGGCACATTAGCCGCCCGGCTTGTAAAGGTTCCGGTCATTGTCAACGCCCTTGCAGGAATGGGTTTTTTGTTCACTTCTACTCGCAAGAGCATAGCCCTGGCGAAACAGATCGCATTGATTTTGATGAAGGCGCTGTTCCGTACCAGACGAGTATACATGATTGTGCAGAACCCTGAAGACCAGGCCACTATGCTGAAGAAAAAACTGGTGCCTCCTGGCCGATTGGCTTTGATTCGAGGAAGCGGTGTAGACTTGCAACAATTTGCCTTTCGCCCTGAACCGGAAGGCAAACCCATTGTTGTCATGTTGGCAGCACGGATGTTATGGCATAAAGGAGTAAGAGAATTTGTGGAAGCCGCCAAGGCGATCCGGGAGATTAAGGGGCCTGATGAGGTTCGCTTCGTTCTGGTGGGAGGGCCCGATCCCGAAAACCCGGCTGGCATTCCCGAAGAGCAGCTGTTGGCCTGGCAGAAAGCAGGAATTGTCGAATGGTGGGGGCAGCGAAAGGATATGCCTCAGGTTTTGGCTCAGGCTCATGTGGTGTGTTTGCCTTCGTATCGAGAAGGTCTTCCCAAAGTGCTGTTGGAAGCGGCGGCCATTGGACGTCCGTTGGTGGCCACGGATACGGTGGGATGTCGCGAAGTCGTTCGCCCGGGCTTTAACGGTTTTTTGGTCCCTGTCCAAGATCCTGACGCTTTGGCTAAAGCATTGCTACGGCTTGTTGACGCCCCTCAGTTGCGCCGGGAAATGGGACAGCAAGGGCGTAAAATTGTTGAAGAGGAATTTTCTCAAGATATTGTCGTTCGCAAAACTCTGGCTCTCTATCGAGAGGCTTTAAAAGGGAAAGGGTATGCGTGGTGATCATTGCGTTCTTGTCACCGGTGCTACAGGTGCTGTAGGCCCTGCCGTGATTACAGCTCTTTGGCAGGCAGGATATTCTGTGCGGGCTCTGGCGCGGTATGAACCAGGGCCAGGACTGTTGCCTCCTGAAGTGGAATTTCGCCGCGGGGACATCGGGTATTTACCTACGCTTATGGCGGCCAGCGAAGGTTGCGATTTTGTTGTCCACATGGCTGCGCTTTTGCATATTGTGAACGCAGGGGCCGATCTCGAAGAAAGATACCAGGAAATCAATGTCCGCGGAACGGAGAACGTCGTTCAAGCGGCTATGCAAACCGGGGTGCAACGGTTGGTTTTCCTCAGTACCATTGCGGTTTACGGCAGGAGTCAGGGACAAGTGTTTACAGAGGAAACACAACCTCGCCCTTATTCTTTGTATGCCCGTACGAAATTGGAGGCCGAAAGAAAAGTTTTGAGCGCTTACCGAGGGGATACGCCCCTTGGGGTTGTGCTGCGATTGGCTGCAGTGTATGGCCCGCGCCTTAAAGGCAATTATCTGCGATTGGTGCGGGCTTTGGCACGTGGTCGTTTTGTGCCTGTTGGCGCGGGCAATAACCGTCGCACCCTGATTTACGATAAGGATGTGGCGGCGGCTATTAGGTTGGCTTTAAAGCACCCTATGGCTGCAGGAAAGATATACAATGTGACAGACGGCCATTTTCATTCTATCAAAGAAATCATTACCGCGATAAGCCACGCTTTGGGCCGACGCCCGCCGGTTTGGTATGTGCCGGAGAGGCCGATTAAGATAACGGCCACGATAATTGACAAGATCAGCACTTCACTGCTTGCCCGTCCTTTTCATTTACAGGCTGCTATTGAGAAATATACCGAAGATATTGCAGTGAGTGGTGCGCGTATTCAAGAAGAGTTAGGATTTGTGCCTCAATATGATTTGAAGAGAGGGTGGCAAGAAGCCATAGACCAATTGCGCGGGGCGGGGGTAATATGAGCGTTTTATGGCTGTCTGTTATGGCGTTGCTGGCTTTTACCCTGTCATATGTGGGCGTTATGGCAGTTCGCCGTTGGAGTGAACGCCGAGGTATTTTGCTTGATATTCCGAATGAACGCAGTTCTCACTATACTCCAGTACCTCGCGGCGGGGGCGTGTGGATCGTTTTGGTGACGATCGGGGGATTTGCCGGGCTTTTGTTGGTGAAAGTGGTCCCCCCTCTCTGGCTGCCGTATTTGCTTGGTGGTCTCTTGATCGCTTTTGTGGGTGGGTTGGATGATCTTTATTCCCTACCCAGCGGTTTGCGTCTTGGGGCGCATCTTTTAGGGGCGACTATCCTGGTCGTCGGAATTGGATATTGGCGAATGGTTGAACTTCCCTACTTCGGGCGGATCGCCCTCCGAGGATGGGGCCTTCCCATAACTTTATGTTGGGTTGTCGGCTTGACCAACGCTTACAATTTCATGGATGGCATTGATGGCCTTGCTGGCGGACAGGCCGTTGTTGCTGGTATAGGCTGGGCGGTACTTGGCGGGCAGTTTCTCCAACCTGGGGTGATAGAAATCAGCGTGTTGCTTGTAGCCAGTTCGTTGGGTTTCCTCATGCACAACTGGCATCCTGCGCGTATCTTTATGGGTGACGTAGGAGCCACGTTTTTGGGCTTTTCTTTTGCTGCTTTGACTTTGCTTGAAGGACAACTTGACCCACGACTCGTCACCGTAGGTGTGATGTTTGTATGGCCGTTTGTTTTTGACACCTCGTTTACTTTTATTCGCCGACTGCTCAAAAAAGAAAATGTGTTTGCCGCGCATCGTTCACATCTGTATCAACGCCTGGTTACCCTGGGGCTTCGTCACAATCAGGTTACACTAATTTACCTCAGCGGCTCTGCCATTGGAGGTACACTTGGCCTTCTGTGGTGGTTAAACGTGCATTGGGCGGCGATGGGGTTGCTTGTAAGCTGGATAGTGATGGCTGGAGGGCTGCTTTTAAGTACGGCTTGGTTGGAAAGGAAAGCAACTTGAAGCAGCCTGCCTTCCTGGGGCCGGGCCAACCGCTGGCTGACGGTAATCACCATTGACCCCCATCAGTTCGGCGCCACGCGGGAAGATGTGCGCCTGGCCCTGGAGGCCGAGAACATCGAAGCCCGCCCCGTGTGGAAACCCATGCACCTGCAGCCCGTGTACCATGATTGTGAAATTGTTGGTGGCAAGGTGGCTGAGGATTTGTTTGTCAACGGCCTTTGCCTTCCCTCTGGCACAACAATGGAAGAAACAGACC
>Ga0256833_1002931_pt1 | contig 11826 bp, 10 predicted proteins | sample 356284metaG_FD_190535 | JGI IMG/M metagenome (GOLD analysis project Ga0256833, IMG submission 190535) | Hydrothermal vent microbial communities from Mid Atlantic Ridge, Atlantic Ocean - 356-284 | ecosystem: Environmental > Aquatic > Marine > Hydrothermal vents | place: Atlantic Ocean: Mid...
GCCTCTTCCTTTGATCTCATGGAAAATGTTTTTCCCCTTGCTGCATCCCATAGTCTCGTTTCCTGAACCACTTTTTCACCAGACTCAATCAACATCACCTGCCGCTCAAATTCATACTGCAGGGCTTTCTCAATATTGTGAAAGGAGTTCATATTCTTTATTTCAGTTTTTGTACCCAGTTCATCTGAACCCTTTGGCCTGACCGAAATATTGGCATCAACCCTCATGGATCCCTCTTCCATGTTACCGTCACTGATACCCAGATACCTAACAATTCTTCTGAGCATCCTTGCATATTCAGCCGCTTCTTTCGGAGATCTTATGTCTGGCTTGCTCACAATCTCAAGAAGAGGGACTCCCGCTCTGTTGAAATCCACGTAACTGTTTCTATCTCCACCCTCTCCATGGATAAGCTTACCTGCATCCTCCTCCATGTGAATCCTTATCAAACCAACCCTCTTTCTTTCTCCATCAAGATCAAACTCCACATATCCATCCTCTGCAATGGGAAGTTCATACTGACTTATCTGATACCCCTTGGGAAGATCAGGGTAAAAATAATTTTTCCTGGCGAAAACGCTCCTCCTGTTTATTCTGCAATGGGTGGCAAGGGCAAGCCTTATGGCATAATCCACCACCTTCTTATTGAGAACGGGCAAAACACCCGGCATTCCCAGACAAACAGGACACACATTGGTGTTGGGAGGTGCCCCAAACTTTGTACTGCAGCTGCAGAATATTTTTGTTTCAGTGAGCAACTGGACATGAACCTCCAGACCTATTACGGCTTCATATTCCATTTTTCAATCCTCCTCAAACTGTGAAGGTATCCTTCTGTGCCAGTCAGTTTCCTGCTGATAATTGTAACCGATTCTCATAATGGTAACCTCATCAAAGGGCCTTCCAATGATCTGCATCCCAACCGGTAAACCATTCTGTGTAAATCCAGCAGGTATGGAGATGCCGGGCAAACCTGCCAGATTCACCGACACCGTGAAAATGTCAGAGAGGTACATCCGAAGAGGATCACTTATCTTTTCACCAAGTTTGAAAGCAGGGGTGGGCGTGGTTGGAGTTATAATTGCGTCAACCTCCTTAAAAGCTTCAAGAAAATCGTTCCTTATAATAGTTCTGACTTTCAGTGCTTTGAGATAATAGGCGTCATAGTAACCTGATGAAAGGGCATAGGTACCCAGCATTATTCTCCTCTTAACCTCAGCACCAAAACCCTTTGATCTTGTCTCAAAATAAGTGTCAATTAGATCCTTACCTTTAACCCTCAATCCATACCGTATCCCGTCATACCTTGCAAGGTTTGAACTTGCCTCAGCAGGTGCAACTATGTAGTACGTGGCTATGGCATACTCCGTATGTGGAAGTGAAATCTTTTTGAACTGCACCCCCAGTTTTTCAAGGACCTTTATTGCATCCTCAATCCTCTTTAACACCTCCTCATCCACTCCATCACCAAAATACTCCTCGGGTAAACCTATTTTTAATCCCTCCACCTTTTCCTTTATGAGAGATGGATAATCGGGAACTTCACGATCAACACTGGTTGAATCTTTCGGGTCTTTACCTGCAATAACCTTCAGCAGAATTGCGGCATCCTCAACATCTGAAGTGATTGGTCCCACCTGATCAAGAGATGAGGCGAAGGCTATTATTCCATACCTTGTAACTCTTCCATATGTGGGTTTAAGACCCACAACTCCGCAGAAAGCGGCGGGTTGCCTTATGGAACCACCTGTATCTGTCCCAAGTGTTCCCGCTGCCAGTCTCGCAGCCATGGCCGCAGATGAACCACCACTTGAACCACCTGGAGCCCTCTCCAGATTCCAGGGATTGTGAGTGGGACCAAAGGCACTGTTCTCAGTGGAAGAACCCATTGCAAATTCATCGAGATTTAACTTTCCCAGAAGTACATAACCTTCTTTTTTCAGCTTCTCCACCACGGTACTGTCGTAGGGAGGTATAAAATTTTCAAGTATCTTTGAAGCACAGGTGGTTCTCAACCCCTTCGTGAGGAATATATCCTTGAGGGCCAGGGGGATTCCCAGAAGTTCACCTTCTTCACCCCCTGCAATTCTGGAATCCGCCTCTTCAGCTTCTTTCAGCGCGTTTTCATTGATGGTAAGGTAAGAAGAAATCTTTTCATCATACTTCTCTATCCTCTTCAGGAAAATCTGTGTGAGTTCCTTTGCAGATATCTCTTTTTTTCTCAACTTCTCCCTCAACTCATGAATGGGGAGTGCCCATATTCTATCCAAATCCTCCTCCTTTTGTTGTTTTAAACCAAAACTCAAAATCCCTGACCAGAATAATCAGGAACCCATTTATCGATTCAACTCTCCTGTATGACTCTGGGAACAACGAAGAAACGGTCCTTTTTCTCAGGGGCATTCATGAGAATATCCTCAATGGGCAGCGATTCTTCAACCCTGTCCTCCCTGAAAACATTTTTCATTTCAACCACATGAGAAGTTGGTTCAATATTCTCGGTATCAAGTTCGTTGAGTTTATTGATGTAATCAAGAATCCTGTTCAGGTCTGTTCTGAATTTTTCTATTTCCTCCTCTGAGAATTTCAACCTTGCAAGTTTCGCCACATTTTCAACCTCTTCCCTCGTAAGAGCCATCAGATCCCCTCCTTCTTCAACTCGCTCTTTCCTCTCTTCCTGTATTCAAGTTTATTGAGGGCATTTATGAAAGCCTTGGCGGCAGCAACGATAATATCTGTGTCACTGCCCTGACCCATTGAAACTTTACCCTCTTCCTCTATCCTGACCGTCACCTCACCCACAGCATCTGTACCACCGGTGATACTGCTCACATCAAACCTTACCAGGTGAACGCTATCCTTTCCGGTGGCTTTCTTTATGGCATTATAAATCGCATCAACTGGACCATCTCCAAAGGCTGCCTCCTTGACCCTCTTTCCCTCAACCTCCAGAATCACCGTACCAACAGGTAGCATGTCTGTTCCGCTGGTAACATTGGCACTGATAAACCTGTACTTCTCCGACAGTCTGAGAATCTCCTCTGCAATGAGAGCCTCGATATCTTCTTCGTACACCTTCTTCTTCTTATCTGCAAGAGCTTTAAACAATTTGAAAGCTCTGTTGAACTGATCATCGCTCAAATCATAACCCATCTTTTCAATGAATTCCCTGAATGCGTGCCTTCCAGAGTGCTTACCGAGTACAAGTTTATTGGTGGGCCAGCCAACAGATTGCGGCGTCATGATTTCATAGGTGATGGCCTTTTTCAAAACACCATCCTGATGAATACCAGACTCATGAGCAAAGGCATTATCTCCCACAATAGCCTTGTTCGGCTGGACCCTTATACCTGTTATCTGCTGGAGCAATCTGCTCGAGGGATAAATCTGCTCCGTAACAATATCGGTGTAGTATGGAAAGAGATCCTTTCTCACCTTAAGTATCATTACAATCTCTTCCATGGCGGCGTTACCTGCCCTCTCTCCAATCCCGTTGATTGTTGCCTCCACCTGCCTTGCTCCAGCTTTGATGGCATAGAGGGAATTGGCAACAGCCAGGCCAAGATCATTGTGGCAGTGAACACTTATAATTGCCTTATCTATGTTGGGAACATTTTCCTTCAGGTACCTGATAAGATTGTAATACTCCTCAGGTACCGTGTAACCCACCGTATCAGGAACATTTATAACAGTTGCTCCCGCTCTGATAGCCTCCGTAAAAATCTTAACCAGGAAATCCCAGTCTGATCTCGTTGCATCCTCAGCAGAAAATTCCACATTATCTGTGAAACTCCTCGCCAGCTCCACAGCTTTAACCGCTTTCTCAAGGGCCTCTTCCCTGCTCATTCTCAGTTTGTACTTCAGGTGGATATCAGATGTGGCTATGAATGTGTGGATCCTGGGATTTCGTGCGTACTTTATTGCCTCCCAGGCTCTTACAATATCCTCCTCATTGGTCCGGGCAAGAGCGGCAATCTGGGGACCTGTAACCTCCATGGCAATTTCCTTAACTGCCTCAAAATCCCCCTCAGATGCTATTGGAAACCCTGCTTCAATGACATCCACACCCAATTTAGCCAGCTGTTTCGCCACCTGAAGTTTTTCTTCAACATTCATGCTTGCACCGGGGGATTGCTCGCCATCCCTGAGTGTGGTGTCAAAAATATAGATTTTCTCACCCATTTCAATCCTCCCTACTCATCTCTTGGTCCGATTAACATCTCTTTCAGTTCCTCTTTCTCCCTTCTTCTCTTCTTGTAAAAAATTATACTGGCCACGATCCCTGAGAGAATGTAGAGGTAAATCAGGAAGAAGAGCATTATCTGTGGCTCAGCAATAACAAGGAGAATGATAATCATTGCAAGGGGAAGGTAGAGAAATGGTAACCTTTTAAAAACACTCAAATCCTTTCCACTCCTGTACCTTATTGTACTGACCATCAGAAAGGCAAGCAGAAGCGTCAGAAGCAGAAAAACGACATGGTGGGGAGTTATCATGTGATCCCTTATAATGTCTCCCAATCTGCCTCCTCTTCCACCCTCAATGTACATGAAAAATAACACCGTGGTGGCAATACCTGCCGCTGCACCGGGGCTCGGAAGACCCTGAAACTCCTTCTTTTCCACAGTTGTTGACTGAATATTGAACCTTGCGAGCCTGAGAGCGGTACAGAGAACATAGAGAAATGCAGAAATAAATCCCCACTTTCCAAAAGGTTGAAGAGCCCAGTTATATATCAAAACACCTGGTGCAACTCCAAAGGCAACCAGATCAGAGAGGGAATCATACTCAGCACCAAAATCGCTGGCTGTTCCTGTAACTCTGGCCACCGTCCCGTCAAAACTGTCAAAGATCATGGATACCAATATTGCCCAGGCAGCCTTCGTAAAATGTGCACTCATTGTCTGAGTGATGGAATAAAACCCGAAGAAGAGACTGAGAGAGGTCATCAGATTGGGAAGAATATAAACTCCCTTTCTTATACCCTCTCTCGGCCTCCTGATTTCAGCAGCACCCTCTATCTTCTTTTTTCTCCTGATTGGACTCACTCACCCTTCTCCGTATCAATAACTTTTTTCTCAGAGAGCCAGCTCATCATTGATCTCAATTCCTTACCAACCTTTTCAATGGGATGTTCAGCCCACTTTCTCATAAGTGCGTTGAAAACAGGTCTTCCAGCTTTATTTTCCAGAATCCATTCCTTGGCAAAGGTACCATCCTGAATCTCTTTCAGAATCTTCTTCATCTCCTTCTTCGTCTCTTCTGTGATTATTCTCGGTCCCCTTGTGAGGTCACCAAACTTTGCTGTATTGCTTATGGAGTATCTCATATTGGCAATTCCACCTTCGTAGATAAGATCAACAATCAGCTTCATCTCATGCAAGCATTCAAAATAAGCCATTTCTGGTGCATATCCTGCTTCAACTAAAGTTTCAAAGGCAGCTGTAATCAGATGCGTGAGTCCTCCGCAGAGAACCACCTGCTCCCCGAAGAGATCGGTTTCTGTCTCTTCTTTGAAAGTTGTCTCAATTATACCTGCTCTGCCTGCACCTATGGCTATGGCATAGGCAAGAGCGAGATCCCTTGCCTTACCAGATGCATCCTGATGAACCGCTATGAGAGAAGGGACTCCACTGCCCCTCTGATACTGGTATCTGACCATATGACCGGGTCCCTTGGGAGCAACCATTGTTACATCCACATAGGGAGGAGGTATGATCTGACCGTAATGGATATTGAAACCATGAGCAAACATTATCATATCACCCTCTTTAAGATGAGGAGCAATCTGTGAATTGTAGACATCTGGCTGCAATTCATCGGGAATGAGAATCATTATTACATCTGCCCATTCTGCTGCCTCCTCAACAGTCATAACTTTCAATCCCGCACCCTTAGCCTTCTGCCAGGAGGAGCTTCCCTTTCTCAAGCCAACAACCACATTCATACCGCTGTCTCTCAGATTCAGGGCATGAGCATGTCCCTGGCTTCCATATCCAATGACTGCTATTTTTCTCGGCTTCAGCAGCTCAATATTACCATCTTTGTCGTAATAAACCTTCATCTATACCTCCTTTTTTGGATCATATTCCTTCAATGTTACTCTTCCTCTCTGAAGAGAAACTATTCCCGTCCTTGCCACCTCAAGTAGACCCATATTCCTGAAAAGATCAATAAAAACATTCAGCTTATCGGGATCACCTGTGAGTTCAATGACATATGAATTGGGAGAAACATCTATGATTCTCGCCCTGAATATGTCAACCAGTCTGAATATTTCATTCTTGTTTTCCTCAGTTGCCCTCACCTTCAAGAGTAACAATTCCCTCTCAACATGCGGTTTATCAGTTACATCAACTACCTTGAGTACAGGAATCAACTTTCTCAGATGTTTTATGATCTGTTCAATCACTGCTGCTTCACCGGTGGTTACAATTGTCATCCTGGAAATCTCGGGATTGGCAGTTTCAGCAACCGATAAACTTTCTATGTTGTAGCCTCTTCCACTGAAAAGCCCCGCAACCCTTGTTAGGACTCCAAACTCATTCAGAACGAGGACAGAAATAATGTGTCTCTCTTCCCCCGCCTCGACACATTCACCACCCCTCACCGGTCTGGGCCACCATGCATCCTCAGTGCCACTCTTTTTTCTCTTTTCTATGGACTTTGCCATGCTTCCCCCTTTCACACAAGAAGCATTTTGTTCAGGGCTCCACCTGCGGGAACCATTGGAAAGACATTTTCCTCTCTCTCTATGAGGAATTCAACCACAACCGGTTTATCCCTCTCCTGAAGCACCTCAAGAATAACCGGCTCCACCATCTCTTCTCTGTCAACTATGAAACCCTTTGCCCCGTAAGCCTCTGCCAGTTTTACAAAATCTGGCTGAACCTCTTCACATGTGTATGAGTACTTCCTGTCATAGAAGAGCTCCTGCCACTGCCTCACCATCCCCAGAAATTTATTGTTGAGTATGAAAATTTTCACAGGGAGATGATACTGAACAGCAGTGGCAAGCTCCTGTATGTTCATCTGGATACTTCCATCACCAGCAATATCCACCACAGTGGCATCGGGTCTTGCCACCTGCGCACCAATGGCGGCAGGAAATCCGTAACCCATTGCACCCAGTCCCCCTGATGTTATGAAAGTCCTTGGATACTTTGCAAGAAAGTACTGGGCTGCCCACATCTGGTTCTGACCAACTTCCGTTGTGATAATTATATTTTCGCCCTTTGTTATTTTGTAGAGGGTTTCAATTACAAATTGTGGTTTCACAGTTTTCCCATCCCTTCTATAGGCAAGAGGATAGGTCTCTTTCCACCTTTCTATGCTCTCATGCCACGGTTCCAGATCCTTATGGTACTGCTCCAGCTTCTCGGGTTTTTTCTGGATAATATCCTTAATTATTTTCAACATATCTCTCACCACAATTTTCACATCACCAACGATGGGAATATCAACCTGAACATTCTTGCTTATACTTGCAGGGTCAATGTCAATGTGAATAATCTCCGCCTGTGGTGCAAACTGGTTTACATCGCCAGTTACTCTGTCGTCAAATCGTGCACCTACAGCAATGAGGAGGTCCGACTCCGTAACAGCCATATTCGCTCTGAATGTTCCGTGCATACCGAGCATCCCGAGAAAGAGAGGATCATCTCCGGGATATGCACCAAGGGCCATCAGGGTTGATGTAACTGGAATGTGCAGCAACCTTGCAAGTTCTCTGATCTCCTCAGATGCATTGGAAGAAATCACCCCACCACCAATATAGAGAACAGGCCTCCTCGCCTCAAATATTTTATTGACAGCCTTCTTTATCTGTCCTATGTGTCCCTTAACATTCGGCTTATATCCGGGCAACTTCATCTCCACCCTGTCATAATCAAATTCCGCCCACTCAGCCAGGACATCCTTCGGAAGATCAACAACAACGGGACCTGGACGACCTGTTCTGGCAATGTAAAAAGCTTCCTTCACAATTCTTGCAAGGTCATTAACATCCTTGACCAGAAAATTATGCTTTGTGATGGGTCGTGTAATACCCACCATGTCAACTTCCTGAAAGGCATCGTTTCCAATCAGGTATGTTGGAACCTGGCCCGTAAATACCACTATGGGCACAGAATCCATGTAGGCAGATGCTATGCCGGTAACCGTGTTGGTAGCACCAGGTCCAGATGTCACCAGAACAACCCCAACCTTTCCTGAAGCCCTTGCATAACCATCAGCAGCATGAGCTGCTGCCTGTTCATGTCTCACAAGAATGTGATGAAAATCCATATCAAACAACTCATCATATATCTCTATGACGGCTCCACCAGGCAACCCGAAAATAGTATCAACACCTTCCTTTTTCAGAGACTCAAGCAGTATCCTGGTTCCTTTTAATCTCTCAGCCATAAAAACTTCACCTCACTCTTTCAAAATTGCACCGGTACTTGCAGAAGTAACCATTTTAGCGTAACGGGCAAGCCAGCCCTTCTTTATCTTTGGTGGCAATGGCTTAAATTCCTTTCTCCTTCTCTCCAGTTCTTCATCAGACAGCTTTACTTCAAGTTTTCTCGCAGGAATATCTATTACAATTATATCTCCATCCTTCAGCAAACCAATGGGGCCCCCTGCTGCCGCCTCAGGAGAAATGTGTCCAATACAGGGGCCTCTTGTGCCACCGGAAAATCTTCCATCAGTTATGAGAGCAACCTTGTCTGAAAGGCCCATTCCCGTAATGGTGGCAGTGGGGTTAAGCATCTCCCTCATCCCCGGTCCACCCGCAGGCCCTTCATACCTTATAACCACAACATCTCCCGGCTGAATCTTCTTACCGAGTATCGCCTTCATCGCTTCCTCTTCTGAATTGAAGACCCTTGCCTTTCCCTCAAATTTCAACATGTTTGGAGCAACAGCTGACTGCTTTACCACGGCTCCCTCTGGTGCAAGGTTACCATAAAGAATGGCAAGACCACCCTCTGGATGAATGGGATCATCCATGGGTCTCACCACATCATCTCTGAATATCTTTGCCTCGTCTGCAATCTGGTGGATCGTCTTGAAACTCACAGTTGGAAGATCATGTAATTTGGGCTTCAATCTCTTCAAAACCATTGGAACGCCACCAGCTGCATAGAGATCCTCAATGAGATACCTGCCGGCTGGCTGAAGATCAGCGAGATGCGGTGTATCCCTTCCAAGTTTATCAAAGGTATCAAGTGGTAAATCAACCCCTGCTTCATGAGCAATTGCCTTGAGATGCAACACCGTATTGGTTGAACCTCCCAGAGCCAGATCAACCCTTATGGCATTCTCAAAGGCTTCTTTAGTCATTATGTCTCTGGGCCTGATATTCTTTTTCACCAGCTCCACTATCCTTATGCCGCTTTCATAGGCAATTCTCTTTTTGTCGGCAAAAACTGCTGGGGTTGCCCCACATCCGACAAGAGACATTCCCATAGCCTCAGTTAAAATTGCCATTGTATTGGCGGTATACAATCCCTGACAGCTTCCGGCTCCAGGACAGGCTCTTATCTCCATCTCCAGCAGTTCTTCAAAGGTGATCTTCCCTGCATTGTACTCACCCACAGCTTCAAAGGTGTTTTTCACAAGGGAAAGCTTCTCCTGACCCAGCTGACCCCCGAGCATGGGACCAGCCGTAACAACTATGGCAGGAATGTTAAGTCGTGCAGCAGCCATCAGCATCCCGGGAGTTATCTTGTCACAATTTGTGAGAAGAACCAGTCCATCCAGAGCATGCGCCTCAGCAATGGACTCAATTTCATCTGCAATGAGTTCCCTTGAGGGGAGTGAATAATGCATTCCAAGATGCCCCATGGCTATACCATCACATATTGCAGGGACACCAAAAATAAAAGGCACTCCTCCTCCCGCTGCTATTCCCCTTTCAATGTACCTTTCCAGTTCCCTCATTCCCACATGACCGGGAACAAGATCAGTAAAACTGGATGCAATTCCAATAAAGGGCTTATCAAGATCTGATGGATCAACTCCAGTTGCAAACATCAGACATCGGTTTGGTGCACGCTCAACCCCTTTTTTAACTCTGTCACTTCTCAATTTCTATAACCTCCTTAAAATTTTCTATCTTTACCTGTGCTATTCTCTCCTTAATTCTGGTACTTTTTTATTATTTCAAGGATCCTGTCCTTCCCATGCAGTTTTTTGATCTGAATCTCCTTCTTTCTTATCTCATCCTCCGTTGTCAGATAGGGTTTGCTTAGAAGCTCCTGGAGTTCGGCTTCAAGTTTGAGATGCTCCTCCCAGAGTGCCTTGAGTTCAGGATCCTTGTCCTTGTACTTTTCAATGATTTCAAGCTCTTTTGGCTCCATAGAAACCTCCTTAAATAGGTTTTTATTTTACAAAAATTACCATTTTATTCAATTTTTTCTCGCTTTTTCTTCTCAAAGTTAATTTCTGCATCCGACTTCCTTATGTAAAAAGGTTCCACAGGTTTGCCCCTGTAACCCCTCTTTATTTCCTCCACAGCAATGATTGCCACACCGTATGAGACAGGTTTAACAACTTCAACCTTAACGAGATTATCTCTGCTCAATAAAATATCACCATATCTTGTCAATCCATCTCCTGTCATGTATATCTCTTCGTTGGGAAGCATTTCAAGCCACTTTGCTGGATTTATGACCCTCTCTTCCTTCACAACACTGATCTTCTTCCCCTCAACTCTGTAAAGAGCAGTATATATCTCTCCCTTCCTTGCATCTATTACCGGCGAAATATATCCTTCTCTCCCGGTGGAAAGAGCCATAGCTCTCAAAGTAATAACTCCAACAACAGGAACATCCCTTCTGAAAGTTATTCCCAGAATTGAGGCAAGTCCAATTCTGAGACCTGTAAATGAACCGGGACCAATAGCCACACCCCAGCCATCAATTGAATCAATTGTAATGGAATTTTTTTCCAGAATTTGTAAAAGATTCGGGATAAAGACAGGAGAATGACTTTTCACCCTGAAGTTTGCCTGATCAACTACCTCTCCGTTATGTAAAACAGTTATGCTTTCAAAGTTAACAGATGTATCAACACCTACGACAATCATTTACCTGTACTTTTGACACTCTGTGTTGTCTGGTGGGTATGTTTACCCCAGACTCTTTTTATGTCATTTTTTGTTACTGCAAGTGTTAGCAGGATAAGAAATATAAATCCAATCTGAAGAGAAATATTTATTACCTTTTCAGGTAAAGGCCTTCCCCTTATCGCTTCAATCAGGAAGAAGAGCAGGTATCCCCCGTCGAGAACAGGAATGGGAAGCAGATTCAGGATTCCAAGTTGAAGACTTATGAAAGCCATTAAAAGAAGGAGTTCCCCAAGTCCCTTTTTTACAGCCTCTCCTGACACAACCGCTATTTGAATGGGGCCCCCAAGCACCTTCAGAGAAAGTTTCCCCGTTACAAGTTTTCCAATGATTTTGAAAGTAAGAATAAACATTTCGATATTCTTTTGAATCCCCCTTCTAACAGCCTGAGTAAAAGAATATCTTTTCAGAACCATCTCAGAAGGAGCGAGAATCCCTATTATCCTTCTCCCCTTTTCAACTTCTGGAATAACTCTGAACCTGAGAATTTTTCCCCCTCTTTTCACAACCACGATGATGCTTCCTCTGCTCTCCCTTATTATTTTTCCTATGTCATACCACGAAGCTATCTTCACCCCGTTTATTTCTACTATTCTATCACCATCCTTGAGTCCCGCCTTTTCAGCAGGGGAGTCTTTTAAAACCTTTCCTATAACAGGAGGTCGATAAGGATACAGACCGAGAGTGTAGAGATCCACCGGTGATGGGAGGTG
>Ga0256833_1002932_pt1 | contig 11824 bp, 9 predicted proteins | sample 356284metaG_FD_190535 | JGI IMG/M metagenome (GOLD analysis project Ga0256833, IMG submission 190535) | Hydrothermal vent microbial communities from Mid Atlantic Ridge, Atlantic Ocean - 356-284 | ecosystem: Environmental > Aquatic > Marine > Hydrothermal vents | place: Atlantic Ocean: Mid...
GGATGGAGCTTGGTGATGACGGCGACCCTTTTGCCCGCCTCTTTGAGCTCTTTGGCAGCGGCCAATCCCGCCAGCCCGGCTCCGACGATCACCGCGTCGTATTCGTAGATGGTTACATCGTTCATTTCCATAGGACCCGATCCTTCCGAGTTGATTTCGATCCATTATAGCGGCGAGGCAATATAAGAGTGTTGAATAGTGAAGTAGAAGAAGGAGAGAAAGTCGGGAGGTGTTACGATATGCCCCAGGCTCAGGAGGCGACGGAAACGCTCCGAGGAGCGCCGGAGAGGTAGCGATCGGCAAAGTCGGAGAAGGCGATCATGGGCAGTGGTAGCTGCCGATTCATCTCCCGCTCGATGCCGGCGAACTGCTCCCGGACATAGGCCAGATCTACCTCCCGGGAGAAGACCAGGGCCGTCGCCCCGCTGTCGAAGGCATCGGCAATCATCGCTCCGGCCTTGAGTCTGGCGAAGGAAGGATTGCACTCGATGAGGGAACGGCCGATGAGACGGTCGGAGCGCCCGAAAGCGAGGGCATGGGCTCCCCGTGCTTCCAGCAGCTTGGCAAAGCGCTTGTATTCTCCGGTAGCTTCGGGGCCGGTATAGAGAGCGAAACTTCCGCCTTCGATCGACTCCGATTCAAAAGAGGGAGGAGTTTTGCGGCAGAGCTTCTCACCGAGCTTCCGGATCAGAGGTCGGCGACAGGGACGAAAGATCCGGCGTCTTAGCTCTTGGAAAACCGTGTTTTCGTCTCGGGGATCGAAGAGGTTGTTGTCATACTCGGCGCAGTAGAGGCCGCAGTCGCTTTGGGCTAGGGCAAGGAGGATCTCCTCTTCGGCTTCGTGGCCGCGCTGGATCATCCGGTGAGCCGTCAGCAGCACTGCATCGCCGATATATTCGGGAGTGAAGCGAAAGGTCTCGGAGGCGTAGTGGAGGGGATAGAGGCTCTCGTAGTAGGCCCGGTCCGACGCATCGGCCCAGGGGGCGATGAGATCGAAGGCTTGTTCGAAGTCTCTATCGTCGATGATCAGGCCGTGACGGGCTCTTCGCTCCGAGAGGGGCGTGATTCGCCAGTCGTTGCCAAGCCGTTTAACCGCTTCTCTCACGGTGCGCCCACCGGAGACGACCCGGTCGTTGAGCCGGAACCAGCAACGGCTGCGGGGATAGGCGAACTCCCGTTCCCTGCGGGCGATCATCTCCAGCACGTCTCGCAGAGGCACGGTGTCGCTCAGATGGAAAGTGAAGTGTTTTTTGTAAGGCAGGTAATCTTTTCGGGCATCGAAGAAAAAGGCTTCGATAGAGATTTTATGTTTCATCTTGATCCTTTTTGGAGATCACAAGTTGGAAGATTATAGCTTAGGGGATCTTGAATTTCACGAAAGAGGCAAAGGAAGGCAGAAGAGGATGAATGGATGTGTTACCTGGTATCACTACTTTCTCCATAGCCCGCTTTTGCACATCCTAAGGAAATATCGATCAGGGCCAGGATGTCGTGGCTATCCTTCCGTCAGGATCCGAGCTACCCGCCGGCTGCTACCGTGACCGAGATAGGCCCGCAGTTTCTCTACATCCTCTCCGTAGCTTGTGCGGTCGAAACTTTCAAAGGCCCGGAAGAGAGCTTCCGGGCTCAGGTCCTCCTGGAGAAACTCCGGATGCATGGGGCGGCCCTGGAAATCAAGGCTGAAGAGATTGGCCAGTCCGGCGTATTGCAGATCGACCAGGCGCCGGGCCAAAAAGGCATCCAGAGCCTTGGCCCGATAGGCCAGGACGAAGGGGGTGCCGATCAGGGCGGCTTCGAGGGTGGCCGTGCCACTGCAGATGAAGGCGAAGTCACTCTCATAAAGCGTGGCGTGGGTATCGTGGACGGGAGTAAAGCCCGACAGGTCACCGTAGAGATCCCGGATGCGAGCCGCATCGAAATAGGGAGGGATGACGATCCGGGCTTCATGCTGGGGTAAGATGCGGCGTAGGGCACGAAAGTGCGGCATCAGCCTCCGGATCTCTCCCGAACGGCTTCCGGGAAGGTAGGCGATGATGCCTGTAGTTCGCGGCTTCTCCGGGGTGCGAAAGCGTTTGATCTCATCGAGTAAAGGATGGCCCACATACTCGATGGGTGCATCGGTAGGATAGTAGGTCGATTCAAAAGGCAGGATACTCAATAAGCGGTCGCAAGTCCGGGCGAGGACGGGGATGCGGCCCTTGCGCCAAGCCCAGGCCTGGGGGAGAATGTAGTAAAGAATCTCTTTGTCGGGGTAGCGCTTTTTGATCTTCTTGGCCAGGGGGAGGTTGAAGCCCGAGGCGTCCATAAGCAGTACCTTGTCCGCATCGGCAGCTCGCTCCACCATCCGGTCGGCAAGCCGATAAAAAAAGGGGAGTTTCTTAAGAGCGTCCACAAAGCCCATGACGGCAAGGGAACGCAGATCGACGATGGGCTCTCCCAGCTCTGCACTGAAGATCCCCTCTATCTCTACCGACTCGGGCAGGTGCTTTTTGAGCTCGGCAAGGTGGAGATTGGCGGAGTGTTCGAGGGCACTGACGAGGAGTTTCACGCATCGACCTCGTAGAGTTCGCGCTTGATCCGGTCGAGGTTGAGTTTTTGCCGGGCTGAGCGTCGCAATGCCTCGGCTCTCTCACGGTCGAGGCGGAGTTTTTCCATGAGAGGTTCGAGGGGTTTGCCCTCGCTCTCGGCGATAAAAAGCTTATACTCTTTTTTGGTCAGTCGCCTACGCAAGATCTCATTGAGGGCTTCGGAGCATTTGAGGCGCCCCAGCGGCTTGGAGATATGATTCTCGATGGCGCGAGTGAGATTTTCTGAGGAGAGTTTCATAAGCTTTGTTATCCTTCTATAAAAAAAAATTGGACTAATTATAGCGAGGAGTCGTTATGACCTATCGAGAGTGGTACGAAAGCTTTGCTCGGCGTCACGAAGAGGTTCTGTCAATGCTTGATGGGCAAAGCCCCGAAGCGATATACGACTACTTTGACTATGAAAATATGAAAGCGCGTCATCCGGATTTCTGCCCTCTCTACAGAGAGGAGAAGAAGTGTCACGATTTGGAAGATCTCAACTGCTACCTCTGCGGCTGTCCCTATTTTCGCTATTGTGATGAAGGCATCGACCGTATCGACGGCAAGATCCGCTACAGCCTGTGTGCTATCGATGCAAAACAGGGGAGGCGTTTTGAGACCGAAACGGCGATACATCAGGATTGCTCACAGTGCTTCTTACCCCATTTACGAGGCTTTATCCTACGTCATTTTGATCGGGATTGGAAAAAGATTATGCACAAATGCGAAGCGTGCGGCACGGAGTGTGGAACATGCGGAGAAACCGTTTGAGACTGGGGAATGAGATCTCTTTAACAGCTTGGCCTTTTCACTCTAGAAGATTGAGAGCATCTCGGTAGATGGGCTCGTCGATGAAGCCGTACTTCGTGTGCATGATGCCGTGTTCGCCTCGTCGACTTGCCTTTTCGAATGCCGCTTTGATCTCCCGGGCCCTACGGATTGCCTCCGGATCGGGAGCAAAAATTTCATTGGCTACGGCGACTTGTGCGGGGCCCATGCAGGCCTTGGCGTCAAAGCCCATCTCCCGTTCTCTGAGACACCAGCGGCGGAATCCCTCCAGATCCCGATAGTCCTGATACATAAAAGAGACCGGCAGTAGCCCTGCCGTCCGGGCGTCGAGGAGAAACTTGGCCAAGAGCGCTTCGGCAGTGGGGTTCCCCGGTCCGTCGGTGACGAGACGCTGGGGCAATCCCAGATCCGCCAGTAGGTCGAGGATGCCCAGGTTCGCCGTCGTCAGCCGCGGATCGATCCCTCCCCAGTGTGCCAGATCCCGAAAGGCCTCCTTGGTCTCTAGGGAGATGTGAAGCTCCCGATCTTCCGGTAGCAGGCTGAGGGCCCGCTCGATCTCTTTCCTATAACGGACTTTTGGCAGTCGGATCGCATCGAAACTGAAGTCCCTGAGAAAGCGGATCTCTTCCTCCCCGCCCCGATCGAGGGGATTGACTCGCACGACGATGCAAGAGGGGCACTTCTCCAGATGACTAAGAAAGAGGACGATATTGAGCAGTGCTTCCTTCTTCTTTGAGGGGGCGATCGCATCTTCGAGATTGAGAGTTACCCAGTCGGCATCGAGAGTGTCAAGACGGTTGAGATGGCGAAGCCGCAAGGGGTTGAGCATCATATTGGATCGGTGCCGTCCATGGGAACAGGGAGCTTTGCGCTTGGTACCTATCTCTGCTCTTTTGCGATGCTCATCCCAATCTTCCACGGCTTCTATATTTTTAAATATCATTCTGGAACCCTTTCATCTGTTGCGAGATTATCGCCTAGGCTTCCTTTGAAACCTCCTGTGTTACAATGCCCCATCACTCAAAAGGAATTGGATGGATAAGGAAGCTTTTCTCATCTCCCGTCTGCACTCCCGGTATGTCGGTGACGACGCCGCCGTGGTCGGAGAGTGGATCTATAGCGCCGACGCCTTTTGCGAGGGGAGCCATTTCCGTCGGGAGTGGATGAGCCCGGCGCAAATAGGCCGCAAGGCGATGCTAGTCAACCTCTCCGATGCCGTCGCGATGAATGCCGATCCTCTTTATGCCCTGGTAACGGTGATGCTACCAAGAGAGATAGAAACAGAGGCGATCAGCGAGCTGATCAACGCCCTGGAGGGTACGGCGGCCGAATACGGCTGTGAAATCATCGGGGGAGATACCGTCGGCGGAGACGCTTTGCATCTGAGTATCACTCTGATCTCCCGTAGCGATGCCCCGTTGTTGCGTCGGGGAGTAGAGCCGGGGAATCTTCTGGCCTACACGGGGACTTTGGGAACTTCCAAGCGGGATTTGGAGCGATTGATGCGCGGCCAAGAGATTCCTGCCGATTCCCGCTTCTACGAGCCGGTTTTGCGGCGGGATTTCATCAAAAAGGCCCGGCCTTTTCTCCGGGCAGGAATGGACATATCCGACGGGCTCTACTGTGACGTAAACAAACTGCTGGATGCCAACGGTCTGGGTCTGGAGCCTTTGCAGGAAATTCCGGCGGAGATTGGGGAGAGCGGAGAAGAGTATGAGATGCTGATCGCTTTTGAAGCCTCCTCTCTCGACAGGCTTCTCCGGATTGCCCAAGAGGAGGGGATTTCCTTGACTATTTTCGGCCGGGTCGCTTCAAATCGCTTTCGCTATCCCTGTGGAAGTCAGCATTTCCAGCCCGAGACTTAAGAGGCATTCCACTGACGGACACCGAAAGTCTCTACGACATAATCGATGTCCTTGTCGCCCCGACCGGATAGGTTGACCAGGATAGCGTCATGGGGCTTTTCGGCGGCCAACTTCATGGCGTAGGCAATGGCGTGAGCGCTCTCGAGGGCGGGAATGATTCCTTCGTATTGACTGATGGCGTAGAAGGCGTCGATCGTCTCCTCGTCGGTCGCTCCCCGGACCTGGACCCGACCGATCTCATGGAGATAGGCCTGCTCGGGGCCGACGCCCGGATAGTCAAGACCGCTGGCGACGGAGTGAACCGGAGCAGGCTCGCCCTTCTCATCCTGGAGCAGGATCGATTTGAAGCCGTGGAGCACGCCGGCTTTTCCGTACTCAAGCGTGGCGGCATGGTCGCCGAGGCGGGTGCTCTTGCCCAAGGGTTCCACGGCGTAGAGTTCGACGGGGTCGTCGATGAAACCACTGAAAATTCCCATGGCATTGGAGCCGCCGCCGACACAGGCGACGATATGATCGGGGAGCTCGCCGTCGGTCATCTCCATATACTGCTCTCGGGCTTCGATCCCCACCACGCTCTGGAAATCCCGGACCATCATGGGGAAGGGGTGAGGTCCGACGACGGATCCGATGGCGTAGAGGGCCGTATCGAGTTGGGAGAGGTAGGATTCAAAGGCCGAGTCTACCGCTTCTTTGAGAGTTTTGAGCCCGTGGGTAGCGGGGACGACCTGGGCGCCGAGGATCTGCATCCGCACGACGTTGGGATGCTCTTTGGCGATGTCCACCTCGCCCATATGGATTTCACACTCCAGTCCGAAATGCGCCGCGGCGGTGGCCAGAGCAACGCCGTGCTGTCCCGCGCCGGTCTCGGCGATAAGCTTGGTCTTGCCCATGCTTTTGGCCAGCAGGGCTTCGGCCATACAGTGGTTGAGTTTATGCGCACCCGTGTGGTTGAGATCTTCCCGCTTGAAGTAGATCTGGGCTCCGCCGACGGCTTCGCTGAGGCGCTTGGCGTGATAAACGGGGGTAGGGCGTCCCTGGTAATGCTTACGAATCCGGCGCAGTTCCGCGAGGAAGTCGTGGGATTTGCGTAGTTTCAGATAGGCTTCGGTGATCTTCTCGAACTCCTCCACCAGCTGGGGAGGCAGGAACGCACCTCCGTACTCTCCGAAATACCCTTTTTCGTCGGGTTGGGATTTGAGATAGTGGTGTTTCATGTAAGACCCTCCTTTTCAATCGTTACGATCAAGACGATTCTATCGCCAAGGCCTTGAAAAAGAGCTAATGGAGCTTCACAGTTCTTGGGACGTCGTCTCGAAGCGAGGCAGAGCAGGATCACCCGGAGGAGGGGGAATGATCACGCTCTCGCAGCTTTGGCACTTAGGCGCTTCTTTCGAAGCACAGCCGGGCAGGAGAAAGGCGACGACGGCAAAGAGAAATAAGATCGACATCTTTCGCATGATGAGACCTTGGATTTTAGGCTTTGGCACTGCGTTCACGCTGGACATCTTTGCGCCGGCGGCGCCAGCTCTTTCCTCCGCCGCGCTTGCCTTTGAGGTAGCAGCTCTCGCAGATGCTGAAACGGTAGGAGAAGTCCAGCTCTTTTCCGCAGCGGCGACAGCGCTTGACGAAATCTCCCTTTTTAAGAGAATTTTCGATGAAACGGTTGAGGCGTTCTCTGGCCTCCCTGGCCCCTTCGGTATCGGGAAACTGCTCCCGGAATTTGAAGGAGAGCCAGAGATAGAGGGAGACCTCCTTGACTCGATCCTCGGCGTTGAGAAGCTCCTCATTGGTGTAAGCGTGCTCCGGGAGATCCCTGGGAGGAAGGTAAGGGACCGCTTCGCCGCGCTCCAAGTGCGCCAGATAACGGTGAAAGACCGAATCGATGTAGGGTGAGCCGATACTCACGGGAGCGCAGGCGAGATGGTAACGGCTGCGGAGATCAAGCTCATATTCGTCCACGATGGCCGCGATCTCCATCATCGATTCGATATTGGCCGCCTGAAAGGGCCCCTCAAACTCCATGTTTTCGGCGAAAAATTCCAAAATATCCTGAAGCCGGTCGGTCTCCAGAATCTCTCCGATGAGTAGCACATGCTCCAGGCTCGCCATGACGGAGAAGGGCGGTCGGATCGGGGGAAGGGGCGCGTGAAACTTCTCCCGGATCGTCAGAAGCGTCGCCGCATCCAGGGCGCCCACGTGGCCGTGCTCGTGGATGCCGTAACGCCCTGCACGTCCGGCGATCTGAAGGATCTCCGCCGTGGTCAGCTCCCGGCGCCGCAGACCGTCAAATTTATTGTCCCGTGCGAAGAGAATCGTACGAATGGGGAGATTGAGTCCCATGGCGATGGCATCGGTGGCTACCAGAACCTCGCTCTCTCCCTCCCGAAAACGCCGCGCCTCTTCCCGTCGAACCTCCGGCGAAAGGTTTCCGTAGACCACGGAGGTACGGTAGCGGGTACCCAGTTGCTGTTTCAGGGTCAGGACCTCTTTGCGTGAGAAGGCTACGATCGCCGTCCCCGGCTCGATCTTGCGGGTGGGAACGGGATGAGCCATAACCTCCAGGGGGTTTTTACGCTCAAAGCGGACGATCTCCAGCTCTTCACCGAGATAGCTACAGATCTCCTCAACGGCAGGAATGGCGTTTTCCGATCCCGTCAGGATGATCTCTTTGGCCGGCGCGCCGATGAGGGCGTTGGCCCAGGCCCAGCCCCGGTCCCGATCATCGATCATCTGGATCTCGTCGATGACGCAGCGTTCAACCTCCACCTCCATATTGAGCATCTCGATGGTGGAGCTGATATGGGTCGACTCTTCATCGATGATCTCCTCTTCCCCCGTGATCAGAGAGCAGGGCACACCGGCCTCTTTGAGCTTTTCGTAGCCTTCCAGCGCCAGGAGGCGCAGGGGTGCCAGGTAGTAACCGCTTTCAGCCTTTTTGAGTTTCTCCAGGGCGGCGTAGGTCTTGCCGCTGTTGGTCGGTCCGGCATGAAAAATAATTCTGCGCTTTAGGCGTCGGGCGATGGGAAAAAGGCGCTTGAAGTCCCGGATCGTCTTGGCCAAAAGCTCTTCGCGCATTCGCTTCTCCCGCAGGGGGCGAAGGTACTCGTCGAAATGGTAGAGAATGCGTCGTTTGGTCTTCTCTTTGATCTTCAGCCGTCCCGAGGCAACGATTTGCGGCTCGAGAAATTGGAGAATAAAGTGTTCGATCGTCTCCGGCTCCAATTCGAGTCCTTCGGCATGTTGGGCCATACGTTCCGCTAGACTCTCCACTGCGGCGCGGAACTGCTCCACCGTCGAAGCATTCAAAGCCTCCAGATCGTCAAGAATCGGCAGATCTCTGCTTTCCCACACGGCGGCAGTAAGAAAGTTTTTTTCATAAGAGAGGCTGAGGCGATAGCGCAGGAGAGTGCCGAAAATTTCGTGATCCTTCTCTCGCTCGATCAGATAGTGATCTCCGCTGTCGATCAGATAGAGTTTCGGATCCGACTCGTGGAGAATACGCTCCAGGACGCTGTCGTCGATCGGTGCGTGACGCAGCTCTCCGTCTACCGGCATTCTTCTTAGAAAACGCAAGATCTCCTCTTCCGTCAAATAACGGTGATTTCGTAATGTCGAGAGAAAAAGAGCGATCTCTTCCTCTTTTTCCCGGATCGCCTCCTCTTTGAGGCGTTGGAGCTCTTGGATCAAGGATGCCTCCTCCTCGGTTTCCAAGTGAGAGAGATCGATGGGACGACTACGCACCAGTAGATGTTTGCTAAAGTCTACATGCTCCAATTTTAGGGTGAAGGGAGCGGTGAATTCCATCTGATCGTTTTCGTTAAAATTGACTTCCAGACGGTCTTCAATCTCCCGAATTTTCTTGAGACGCCGAAGGTATTCCAGTTTGGCCAGTAGTTTCTCCCGTGTAATCTTGGCTCTACGTTGATCGAGAAAGTTCTCAAGTAAGATCTGTTCCTCGTCGGGGCTTAGATCCACATCCTCCAGCAAGCCTAGTATCGTCTCGACCTTGTCGACGTTTTTGGCGGAAGAGTCGGGCTTGCCGGGGCTTTTTTTCTTGCGACGAGCATTGAGGTAGTCTACGATCGTTTTGCGTACGGCAAACTCTCCGTCGCTCCATAGTCGCCTCAACGTTCGAATCATCTCTTCCCGTTCCAGAGTCGGAGGCTGTTGTTCAAGCAGGAGCATCAGCTCCATCAACTCTTCATCCGGAAGTCTCTCTGCCGCTTCGTCGAAGGGCAGACCGCCAAAGAGTTCTTTGATTTTATTGTTGAGTTTTATGTAATGTCTTCGTTTTTTCTTTGCCATGATGACAATATAGCGAAGTTTCGAAGTAAAATTGAATGTTGAATATAATATTATAAAATATTTCACTTAAGACTTGATCTTCATTGAAAGAATATTTTATAATATGTTAATGGAAATATCTCCCATTTTATCGAATATATTTATACTACTGTTTACCGGGTTAACAAATTTGATGTTACTGTGATATAATTAGATAAGCGTTTGCCTATATCTTTTAATAGAAACGGGGTATCATGATCCTATATAAACAAATATCAATATGGGCCTCTTGCCTTGCATTTGCAATTGCTGTCTCGGCAGCACCGATAGATAATAATCTAGCCGCTCCGACAGCGAACACTCACGTCCGGAACAGCGATATGGTTATGGAGATCAGCGATCCGGAAGGTACGGTAGATTTTCGTCATTTTACGGAGGGTGAAGAGTCTACAAATCCCGAGTTGGGTACAGAATCTGCGGTAACCGTAAGCACCGGCGCCGAAAAAATCCTTTATCTCACCTTCGACGACGGTCCTCTTAATGGGACACAGAATGTTCTACAGGTGCTAAAGGAGGAGGGGATAGAGGCGACGATGTTTTGTGTCGGTCGCCATGCCAAGAAGCATCTCGCTCTTTTTCTCCAAGAAAAACAAATGCCCAATCTTCTCGTCGCCAACCACACTTATAGCCATGCCAACGGGCACTACAGCCGATTTTACAGTAACTTGTGGGGCGTTATGAGTGACGTGGAACATGCCCAACTGCTTCTTGGCGGGCGTAAGTACCTTCGTCTCGCGGGACGAAACGTCTGGAGGCTTCCCAAGGTTCGACGTAACGACGGGGCGCTCTCTCAACACCGACGAAGTATTGAAATTCCCAAGTATGAAGAGCTCGCGAAGGAGGGTTTCTATATCTACGGATGGGATGTGGAGTGGCATTTTGACCATCACAGCGGTCGACCGCTGAGCGATGCCGTGAGCCTCGCAAACCGAATCGAAGGGATCTATCGCCATCATCGAAGCGTCCAACGGAATAAAGTGGTGCTTCTTGCCCATGATTTTATGTTTCGTGACCGCGCCAGTACCGAGGAGCTCCGCCGATTCCTTCGGATCATGAAAAGGAGAGGATGGAGATTCAGAAAAATCGACCATTACTCTCGAAGCGTTCCAGAGCCTCTACACATCGCCAAATATTACGGTAAACCGGTTCGACCACTTCTTGCGGGCATTTCAAAGCCTGATCAAAATAAAATCCGCCGTATCTCCGATGCCTACCGTCCCTCCAAAGTCACTTCTTTAGAAGTTTCTCCACAGAGACATCTGCCTAGCGCTTCTTCTCTCGAAGCACAACTTGTCGATGCCGTGCAGCACTATGATGCGAGCATGGTCGAACAACTGGTCGGTCAGGGAGCTCGGATCAACCAACGTGACGAGAGAGGGCGCCTAGCACTCAACGCAGCCATCCGGGCCAACAGCATACTACTTGTCAAAAAACTTCTGAGTTACGGTGCGGATCTTCGTCGCACCGATGCACAGGGCATGAGCGCTCTGAGTACTGCACGAAGTTACCGTCGTACCTCCATTGAGAAGTTTCTGATTACATACTCTCTTAAGCGGGGGGTAAAACACCTCGTGTCTCTCGATAAGAAAAGCGATCATCTCAGTCCGCTCGATATGCTTCGTCAATAGATGTACGACTTTTTATTACGCCAAATCTAGCCGCCGCCGAGATGGGGAAATCAGTTGGTTTTTCTCCTAGCCAAAATGATCAGGTGGATAGGATAGCGGACGGTATATTTAGTTAACATAATATATATTCTCTATAAAATAATATTCAGTGAATATTGCCCCAATTATCACACAAAATTCGATTTTATTTGAGACATATATTCTAAAAAGATCTTTATTTCATTAAGGACCCAACATATATTATCCATCCATTGTAATGGATAATGCTGTCGATATCCACGCGATGTGTATAATCTCACAGAATCAGATATGACGCGCCCTTAACATCATGAACTATCACCGTGTTTCCTTGGATACTTATGGCTCCGAAACGGAATAACCTTACAACAAGATAGACGGGTGCATCACAGTGTCATGGATAGTCTATGCCCCCTTTTGAACAGTTGTTCATATCGGACTATTATTCATTCCTCCGTAAATGAACAAATGTTCACAAAACGGATAGGTTGAATATTCATTGATGAACATCTGTTCATTTAAAAATCTAAAGATTCTCTTGACTTATGAACAAATGTTCACTATAATAGTGAAGTACTAAACAGGAGCCATAATATGGGATCTTCCGACAATA
>Ga0256833_1002933_pt1 | contig 11822 bp, 8 predicted proteins | sample 356284metaG_FD_190535 | JGI IMG/M metagenome (GOLD analysis project Ga0256833, IMG submission 190535) | Hydrothermal vent microbial communities from Mid Atlantic Ridge, Atlantic Ocean - 356-284 | ecosystem: Environmental > Aquatic > Marine > Hydrothermal vents | place: Atlantic Ocean: Mid...
TCATGTTCTTGATGTAGTCCCGGTGGCCGGGCATGTCCACGTGGGCGTAGTGGCGCTTTTCGGTTTCGTATTCCACGTGCGCAATGTTGATGGTAATGCCGCGCTCGCGCTCTTCGGGGGCTTTGTCGATTTCATCGAAGGGGGTGTACTGACCCCAGCCGCGCAGCGCGCAGTATTTCGTAATCGCCGCGGTCAGCGTGGTCTTCCCGTGGTCGATGTGCCCCATAGTGCCCACATTCAGGTGCGGCTTCGTGCGTTCGTATTTCTGCTTCGCCATGGCTCTCTCTCCTTACTGGCAATTTACACGCAAACGCGGGAAACACCCCCGCCTTTGGGGGATTTCCCACGTAGGGGCCGTGCCCCTGACGTTGATTTTAGAACAAAAGAGCCCTCAATGGGACTTGAACCCATGACCTCACCCTTACCAAGGGTGTGCTCTACCACCTGAGCTATGAGGGCTTGTAGTGGGCAGGGAGGGACTCGAACCCCCGTAGGCGTTACGCCAGCTGATTTACAGTCAGCCCCCGTTGGCCACTTGGGTACCTGCCCAGAGTATAAGGTTGTCATCCGTCCCCGGCCTGTGCGAGGCTGGGGAACCCGACCCCGTACAGAGCCGACGACGGGACTTGAACCCGTAACCAACCGCTTACAAGGCGGTTGCTCTGCCGATTGAGCTACGTCGGCCAGCCATCAGCGGGTTTCATTATACCAAACCCGCCAACGAGTAGCAAGGCTGCGCCGCGCACTCACCAACGGCGGCATAGTTTAACAAAAAGCCGGGCGCGCGTCAACGTTTAGGAAGAAAAATCAGAACATTGACAAATATCCTCAGGGTGGCTAAAATAGGCGGCGCGTTGCGGGCGTCGCCAAGTGGTAAGGCAGTAGCTTCCCAAGCTACCATTCGCGGGTTCGAATCCCGTCGCCCGCTCTTGGGTTGCCACCCCTTTGCGGGTGTGGTAAAATACCCTCCGCTCCGGGAGGGATGGCCGAGTGGACGAAGGCAACGGTCTTGAAAACCGTAGTGGGCTTACGCCCACCGGGGGTTCGAATCCCTCTCCCTCCGCCTGAACCACAGGCGGGAAGCCCCCAGGGTAGCCCATCCTCCCCAGGGGCGGTTGCACCCACACAATTCGGGGAGGTGCCGGAGTTGGACGATCGGGGCCGCCTGCTAAGCGGTTGTGGGGGCTAAAACCTCCACCGCGGGTTCGAATCCCGCCCTCCCCGCCTGTGAATACCTGCCCTCGTAGCTCAGTGGAGAGAGCACTTGCTTGCGGAGCAAGGGGTCGCGTGTTCGAATCACGCCGAGGGCGCCATACGGGGAGCGGCAAATGCCGCTCCTCTTTCCTTTTCCCTGCGATGGCTACTTTTGACGTCCTCATCATCGGCAGCGGCCCGGCTGGGCTGAGTACCGCGCTTCACTTGCTGCGTGAAACCCCCTCCTGGGCTGAGCGTCTGGTGGTGTTGGAAAAGGCACATCACCCCCGCCCGAAATTGTGCGGCGGCGGCGTGACGCCCCTCGGGAAAGCCGTCTTGCGCCGGCTGGGCTTCCCCTGGCCGCTGCCGCTGCCCCAGGTGCCGGTCTTTACCAGCCGTTTCAACTACCGCGGCGATGTGGTCACCCTGCAAAGCGCCGAACCGCTTTTCACCGTCTTCCACCGCCCCGCGCTGGATGCTTACCTCGCGACCGAGGCGCGCCGACGGGGCGTCGCCTTGCGGGAAGGTGTGACCGTCCGGCGGCTGGTGCCTGCAGACGGTGGCTGGCGGGTGTTGACCGATGAGGGGGAGTATCGTGCGCGGGTGGTGGTGGGAGCCGATGGCTCACGCGGCATCACCCGCAACGCGGTCATCAACCGCCGTCGCCACCATGCCACAGCACGGTTGCTGGAAGCCATCACCCCTGCTCCTGCCGACGACCTGCCGCCAAACACGGCGTTCTTCGACTTCTCGCCCGTGGCGCGGGGTTTGCAGGGTTATACATGGCATTTTCCCCTCCAGCGGGAGCGGGGTTTCTATCGCAACCGCGGCATTTACGACGCCCGCGTGGCCCGAAAAGCACCTAAAGCCCCGTTGCTCCCTTTGCTGCAGGCGGCCTTCCCCGACCTGCCGCGGCCTCAGGGGCACCCCATTCACCTTTTTAGCCCCCTGCAGCAGCTGGCACGCCCCGGCCTGCTGCTGGTGGGCGACGCGGCAGGCGCCGAGCCGCTGTTCGGCGAGGGCATTGGGCCTGCCCTGGCTTACGGCGAAGTGGCTGCCGCGGCGATTGTGGCGGCCTTCCGGCGCCACGATTTTGCCTTCCGCGACTACCGACGGCGTTTGCTGGCTTCCCCCCTGGGGCGCTACCTCACGTTGCGCTGGGCAGTGGCCTGGTGGGCTTACCGCCTGGCCCCGCACCGCGCCCCCATGCGGGTCATCTGGTGGATTGCTCACGCCCTGGCGGCGTATGCTCATTTTCGCACGAGGTAAACCCATGCACATTTTGCTGACCAACGATGACGGCATCCGTTCCCCTGGCCTGTGGGCTGCAGCGGAAGCCCTTTCCTCACTGGGTTGGGTCACCGTGGCAGCCCCCCGCGAACAGTCTTCCGGTGCGGGGCGCAGCCTGCCCGCCACTTCCGACGGCATCATCACCGAAGAGACCATCACCGTGCACGGCCAGCGCTGGACGGTATATGCCGTTGGCGGCACGCCCGCGCAGGCTGTGCAACATGGCGTGCTGGAAATCATGTCGGAGCCGCCCGACCTGGTCGTGGCAGGCATCAATTACGGAGAAAACCTTGCCACCGGTGTCACGGTTTCTGGCACCGTGGGCGCGGCCCTGGAAGGCGCAGCCCTGGGCTTCCCCGCCCTGGCTGTATCGCTGGAAACCCCCAAAGATTACCATTTTTCCTATTCTCGCGACGTCGATTTCAGCGCCGCGGCGCACTTCACCCGCTATTTCGCCGAGCGGATGCTGCAAACCCGTTTGCCTGAAGACGTTTATGTCCTCAAGGTGGATGTGCCCTGGCACGGCACGGTGGAAACCCCCTGGCGGGTCACACGTTTGGCGCGGAAGCGTTATTACCGCACCGTGCCGCCCAGGCGCCGCAGTTGGCAAGAGCCCGGCACGATGGGGTATGGCCCCGGCGACCCGCCGGAGACCTTCGACCCCCACAGCGATGTCTATGCTGTGCGCGTGGACAAAGTGGTTTCCGTGACCCCCTTGAGCCTTGACCTGACCTCGCGGGTCGATTTGCAGGCCCTGGAGCGCCAGTTGCGGGGGTGAAGCCGGCTTCACGCGGCCGCTGAGCCGGTGCGCTTCTGCCAGCCACGGCCACGGCAAGGCAGCAGGGGGGAGATCCTCTACAGCATACGACAACATCTGCATGCACCTGCGCCCTTGCCAGCCTGCCCGGAATGCAGTACACTTTAGAGGGTCGTAAAGCACCTTGGGGCCGTGTCCCCCTTCATTTTCTGACGGAGTTTTTTCACTCATGAGCGACGGCAAACAAAACGCCTTGCAACAGGCGGTTTCGGAAATCACCAAACGTTACGGCGAAGGTGCCATTATGCGCCTGGGGGAAGCCCACCACCTGCATGTGGAAGCCATCCCCACCGGCTCGCTTTCGCTGGACATCGCCCTGGGCATCGGCGGCATCCCCCGCGGGCGCATCACCGAGATCTACGGGCCGGAATCTTCCGGCAAAACCACATTGTGCCTGCACATTGTGTCGGAAGCCCAAAAACTGGGCGGCATTGCGGCCTTCATCGACATGGAACATGCCCTCGACCCGCTTTACGCCGAAGCCATTGGGGTCGATGTGGATAATCTCCTCATCTCCCAACCCGACACGGGCGAACAAGCCCTGGAAATCGTCGAGACCCTGGTGCGTTCCGGAGCGGTCGATGTGATCGTCATCGACTCGGTGGCGGCGTTGGTGCCACGGGCCGAGATCGAGGGCGATATGGGCGATGCCTCGATGGGCATGCAGGCCCGCCTGATGTCGCAGGCATTGCGTAAACTCTCGGGCGCCATCAAGCAGACCAACACCGCGGTGATTTTCACCAACCAGTTGCGTCAGAAAATCGGTGTGATGTTCGGCAACCCCGAAACCACACCCGGCGGGTTGGCCCTCAAATTCTACGCCTCCGTGCGGATGGACATCCGCCGCATTCAGGCCATCAAAGCAGGCACCGAAATCATCGGCAACCGGACGCGTGTCAAAGTCGTGAAAAACAAAGTAGCCCCACCCTTCCGCCAGGCCGAGTTCGACATTCTTTACGGCGAGGGCATCTCGCGCGAAGGCGATATTCTCGACCTGGCCGTCAACTTAGACATTCTCACCAAACGCGGGGCTTACTACTCCTACGGCGATATGCGGCTGGGGCAGGGGCGCGAGAAGGTCAAGCATTTCCTGCGCGAGCATCCTGACCTGATGGCCGAACTGGAAGACCTCATCCGCGACACCCTGCTCGGCACCGAAGAAGAGCCTGTCGCCGAAAACTAAAGCGTCGCGCCACCGGCTTCCCGCCGCTGGTGCGCGCGAAACGCCGCCCGACTGCCCAGTGGGGCTGCGTTTCGTGGGCATCAGGCCCGGCATGTTGAGCGCATGGCAGTGTTCTCCCTCAACCTTTCATTCTTGCCATGCGCCGCCACGGCTGGTCAACGGAACACCGAAGCGCTGTTTGGGTAGTCGATACCGCAAAGGCGGTTTGTCTATCCTCACGAACAACCTTGCAGGCATTCCCCTTCCTTTGCCGCTTCCCCTGCGAGGCACACAACAGCAACCTCCCCGGCGGTGTCTTACCCACCGCGGGTCGGTGTTACCTAAGTATCGTCCGAAGCCGTGGCGCGTGCCACGGCTTTTTGCATGCCCGCGAGGGCAATCATGGCACCGAAAATCACCGCCATTACGGCGCAACAACGCCACCCCCAGCGGGTCAACATCTACCTTGACGGCGAATTTGCCTTTGGACTGGCCCGCATCGTGGCGGCCTGGCTGCAGGTGGGGCAGGAACTCAGCGAAGAGGAAATCGCCCGCCTGCGCGCCGCCGACGCTCGCGAACAGGCCTACCAGCGTGCTTTGCGCTACCTCGGTTACCGCCCGCGCACGGAGGAAGAAATTCGCCGTTACCTCCGCCGCCGCGACGTGGCCGAGGAAGACATCACCGCCGTGCTGGAACGGCTGCGCGACCTGGGGCTGGTGGACGACCTTGCCTTTGCCCGCGCGTGGGTGAACGACCGCACCACCTTCCGCCCGCGCGGCCGCCGCGCCCTGCGCGCCGAAATGCGCCAGAAGGGCCTCTCCGAACAGGCCATCGCTCAGGCGCTGGAACCTGTGGATGAGGTTGCCCTGGCGGAAAGCGCGGCCCAAAAAGCCCTCCGCCGTTATGGTGGGCTTCCGTGGCCCGAATTCCGGCAGAAAATGAGCGCCTACCTGGCGCGGCGCGGCTTCCCTTACGAGATCGTCAGAGAAGCCGTGCTCAGGGCGTGGCAGCAATGCCATCCCGATGTTCCCTCGGCTGCCGATGCCGGGGTTCCCTTAGACGACGAGGAAACGCCATGCATGGACTAACCGCTTTCATCACGCTCTTTGTTGTATTCCTGGTGGCTCTGGCCGCAGGTATTGCCCTCGGCTACACCTGGAAAGCCCGTGCCGACAAGCGCCACCTGGCCGATGTAGCCACCGAGGCCGAACGCATTTTGCAACAGGCCCGGGACGAAGCCCGCGAAATCGTGCTTCACGCCAAAGACGAAGCCCTGGCCACCCGCCAGGAGGCTGAAGAGCACCTCAAACAGGCGCAGCGAGAACTCCGCCGGGAAGAAGAACGCCTGCAGCGCCGCCGCCAGGAACTCGACCGGCGCGCCGAAAACCTGGAACGCCGCGAGCAAGCCCTCAACAAGCGCCAGAGCGCCCTCGACAAGCGCGCGAACGAAGTCGAGCGCCTCTATCGCGAGCAATCGGAACAGTTGCAGCGCATCGCCCAAATGACCGCCGAAGAAGCCCGCCAGCAACTGCTGGCCGAGGTCGAGCAAGAAGCCCGCGCCGACATGGCGCGCATCATCCGGCAGGTTGAAACCGAAGCCAAAGAAGAAGGTGAAAAACGCGCCCGCCGCCTGATTGCCTTAGCCATCCAGCGAGTGGCTTCTGAGCATGTTTCCGAAATCACCACCTCGGTGGTGCCGCTGCCTTCCGACGATATGAAAGGCCGCATCATTGGCCGCAACGGGCGCAACATCCGCGCCTTCGAGCAAGCCGCGGGCGTTGACGTCATCGTCGACGACACCCCCGAAGCCGTCACCGTCTCGTCCTTCGACCCCGTGCGACGGGAAATTGCCCGCCGCGCCCTGGCTAAACTGGTGCTCGATGGCCGCATCCACCCAGCGCACATCGAAAAGGTGGTCGCCAAAGAACGCGAAGAGGTCGAGCGCATCATCATGGAAGCCGGCGAAGAGGCCGCCTACGAAGCCGGCGTCGCCGGGCTGCACCCCGACGTGCTCAAGACCCTGGGACGGCTTAAATTCCGCACCTCTTACGGCCAGAACCAGTTAGACCACGCCATCGAAACCGCCAAACTGGCCGCGGTGATAGCCGCCGAACTGGGTGCCGACGTCGAAGTGGCCAAAGCCGGCGGCCTGCTGCATGATATTGGCAAAGCCATGGACCACAACCTGGAAGGCACCCACGCCCTCATCGGCGCGGAATTCCTGAAACGCTACGGCGTCTCGCCCAAAGTGATCAACGCCGTGGCCGCGCACCACCACGAAGTCGAGCAGGAAAGCGTCGAAGCCATCATCGTGGAAGCCGCCGACGCCATCAGCGGTGCCCGCCCCGGTGCACGGCGGGAAAGCCTGGAAGACTACCTCAAGCGGGTACGCGCCCTCGAGGAAATCGCCAATGCCTTCAAAGGCGTGAGCGAAAGCTACGCCCTGCAAGCCGGGCGCGAAATCCGCATCATCGTCCGCCCCGAAGACATCGACGACCTGGAAGCCGCGCGCCTGGCGCGCGACATCGCCAAAAAGGTGGAAGAAAACCTGCACTACCCCGGTCAAATCAAAGTGACCGTCATCCGCGAAACCCGCGCGGTGGACTACGCCAAATAGCCTCACGCAAATCCAGCAGGGCGGGTTGCCAGCCAACCCGCCCTGTTGCTTACCGGGAGGAAGCCATGCCCACCAAACCCATGCTGCCCATCCATCCCTGGCTGACGACGCAGCGGGTGGCGTTTGTGCCGGGGGAAAACACCAGCCCCCTGGCACAAGATGTGCTCGCGGGGCTGCACACCGCCTTCCGCACCTTAGGCCACCGCATCGACGACCCACCCCGCCCAGACACCAACCTCATCTTCACCACTGCGCCCTTCGGCGAGCCGCTCAACTGGCGGCAGGCGCTGATGTTCACTGCCCGACGGCGCTTCGGCCTGCAAACCACGCCGACCGTGATCACCGTGGTCACCGTGACGCCTCAGCGTTTCCGGGCCGCGCTGGATCATCTGGCACGCGCCCTGTCTCGCGAAACCCCGCGTCCCGAAGATTTCGCCTACCCCGGCATGGCCCCTCAGGCCTACCGCACCCTCATCGAGCAAGGGCGCCGCGGCGGCCCCCTGCTCGCCCTCGAGCGGGTCGTGCAGGCGCAGGCCAAAGGGCTGCGCATCATCCTCGCCGTGGGAGAAGACCGCCCACACGCAGCCTACCTCTTCGACCTGGTAGGGGCCTACCCCCGCATCCCTTTCACCCACCCCGACACCTTTTATACCGAAATTGCCCTGCGGCTGGTCACCGCGGTCAGCGCCGAAGAAGTGACCGACCATGAAGTCATCCCGCCGCCGATCCCCGCCGAGGCCTGGCAGCGCGCCGAAGCCCCCCAGGCGATGGTGCGCGCCGGGGCAGCCTTCGGCCAGCGCCGCTTTTTCACCCAAATGGTGCGCATCAACGACCTGGTCGCCGTGCCAGCATTGGAAGCCAGCATTTCCGAGCAATACAGCGAAGGCTGCTTCGCCACCTGGGAGCCGACCTTTCCGGGGCTGGTAGCCACCATCACCGGCAGCGCCCGCCCTGTGGCCAAAGACGCCCTCACCGAAGACGAACTGGCCGTCATCGTGGGCGTGCGCCCCGACCGCAAAGGGGCGTTGGTGCGCCGCGTCGAGGGCCTTCGTAACGACCCGCCTTCCTCGGAAGCCGTCGAACTGTTCGCCATCGACGAACCCCTGCCGCGCGTGCGCTGGCAGGGCTACGAAGTGCCCGTCGTGCGCTCCAAACTGCACGGCCACCGCGGCGTGGCTTCCTACGACCCCGCCGTGGTGGAATTTGCCCCCATGAGCGCGGCCTACCACCACTTCCCGGTTTCCTGTGCAACGCGTGCTCAGGCCGAGGGCATCGTCGAAGCCTTCCGGCGCGCCGAAACCCTGCGCAACCCCGCCGACCCGCGCACCTTAGCCTTCACCATCATCCCGGGGCACGGCATGGTGGTGGTGGAAAAATGGGTGCCGGGCAAGGCCCCCTTCCAGGCCATTTGGGAAGCGATGGACAGCGGCGCGCTGGAAATCAGCCCCCGCGTGCCGCAGGGGCCGCACCATGACGAGCCCCGCGACGGGCGCATGGTCATCGTCGAGGAGGCCTGAGTGCCATGCTAACGCTTCTGACGGCTGGCGAATCACACGGGCCGGGCTATGTGGCCATTCTGGACGGGCTGCCCGCAGGTCTGCCGCTGCCCGCGGCGGTGATCGACCGCGAACTGGCCCGCCGCCAACAGGGTTATGGCGCGGGACCGCGCATGAAAATCGAGCGCGACCGGGTGCGCATTGTGGGCGGCGTGCTGGAAGGCCACACCACTGGCGCGCCGCTGGGGCTGTGGCTGGAAAACCGCAACCACACCCAATGGGCTGGCAAAGCCGTGCCGCCGATGACCGTGCCACGCCCCGGCCACGCCGACCTGACCGCGGCGCTCAAGTACGGCTACCACGACCTGCGCCCGGCATTAGAGCGCGCCTCGGCACGGGAAACCGTGGCCCGGGTGGCCGCTGGGGCCGTGTGCCGCCACCTGCTCGCGCAGTTCGGCATCCGCATCGGCGGCTACGTGCGCGCCATCGGCCAGGCCAAAGCCGACCTCGACCCTGCCTTCCCGCTGGACGAACGCGCCCAGGCCGCCGAAACCAACGACGTTCGCGCCCCCACGCCCGAAGCCGCAGACGCCTTCCATGCCGAAATCCAGGCCGCCATCCAGGCGCGCGACACGGTGGGCGGCGTGGTCGAAGCCTTCGCGCTGGGCGTGCCGCCTGGCCTGGGCACCCACGTGCACTGGGAACGCCGCCTCGACGCCCGGCTGGCCGCGGCCCTGATCAGCATTCCTTCGGCAAAAGGCGTAGAGATCGGCGAGGCTTTTGCCAACGCCCGCCGCCGCGGCACCCAGGCCCATGACGCCATCGCCATCGCCCCCGACGGCAGCCTGCAACGCCCCACCAACCGCGCCGGCGGCCTGGAAGGCGGCATCACCAACGGCCAGCCCGTGGTGGTGCGGGTGGCTTTCAAGCCCATCGCCACCACCCTCACCCCCCAGCCCAGCGCCGACCTGCACACCGGCCAGCCCGCCGAAACCCGCTACGAGCGTTCCGACTTCTGCCATGTGCCGCGGGCGGTGCCCATCGTCGAGGCCGCGCTGGCCTTCGTGCTTGCCGACGCCCTGCTCGAACGCCTGGGCGGCGACACCTTAGCCGAACTCCAGGCCCGCTTTGCCGCCCTGCCCCATCTGCATCGTGACGCCTTCCCCCTCGACGGGCAACCACACACCTTCTGGCCGCCTGAGCCGTAAACGCCCGCCTGCCAAACGCCCCCTTTCGCCATGAAATACTTCCTCTACGGCCCTCCCGCTTCCGGCAAAAGCACCTTAGGGCGCGCCCTGGCCGCCGCCTGGGGGCTGCCCTTCGTTGACCTCGACGCCCGCATCGCCGCCACAGCCGGCAAGCCCATCCCGCGGATTTTCGCCGAAGAGGGCGAGCCTGCTTTCCGCCGCCTGGAAAGCGAGGCGCTGACCGCGGTGACGCAGCAGCCAGGCGACGCGGTGGTGGCTTTGGGCGGGGGGGCGTTGCTCGACGCGGCCAATCGCCGCCGGGCCGAAGCCAGGGGCCAGGTGCTGGTGCTGGAAGCCGCCCCGGAAACCCTGCTCGCCCGCGCAGAAGCCGCCCAAGGGAAGCGCCCCCTGCTGGCCGGTGATTCCCCCGCGGCTCGCGCCCGCCGCCTGCAGGAACTCCTGGCCGCCCGCGAGGCGCACTACCGCAGTTTCCCCCGTCGCCTTTCCACCGACGGCGTTTCACCCGAAGAGGCCCTGTGGGAAGCCCAAATCCGGCTGGGGCGCTTTCACCTGCGGGGCATGACCTCGCCGTGGGCGCCCGCAGGCTATACCGTGGCTGTGCAGCCGGGGGTGCGGCGGCGGGTGGGGGCATGGCTGCGCGCCGCGGGGCTGGAAGGCCCGGTGGCACTGGTCAGCGATACGACCGTGGCAGCCCTGCACGCCGACGACGTCCAGGCTGCTCTTGAAGCCGCTGGCTATCGGGTCGTGCGGCTGCTCTTCCCTGCGGGCGAAGCCCACAAAACCGTGACCACCGTGCAGCGCCTGTGGGAAGGTTTCCTGCAAGCCGGGTTGGAACGCGGCAGCACGGTGGTGGCCCTGGGCGGGGGCGTGGTCGGCGACCTGACCGGCTTCGCCGCGGCCACCTACATGCGCGGCGTGGCGTGGGTCAACCTGCCCACCACGCTGCTGGCAATGGTCGACGCGGGGCTGGGCGGCAAAACCGGCGCCGACCTGCCCGCCGGAAAAAACCTGGTGGGGGCTTTCCACCCGCCCCGCCTGGTGCTGGCCGACCCCGAGGCGCTGCAAACCCTGCCCAACGCTGAGTTCCGCAACGGCATGGCCGAAGTGGTCAAACACGGCGTCATCGGCGACCCCGCGCTGTTTGCCCTTGCCGCCCGCGGCGCGCGGGAAGCCATGACCGCTGAAGTGGCGCGCGGCATGGCGGTGAAAATCCGCATCATCGAGGCCGACCCCTACGAAGGGGGGCAGCGGGCCGCGCTCAACCTGGGGCATACCATCGGCCACGGGGTCGAGGCGGCCTCCGGCTTCCGGCTGCGGCATGGCGAGGCCGTGGCGGTTGGCATGGTGGCCGAAGCCCGCCTGGCCGCCCGCTTAGGGCTGGCTTCCCCAAACCTGGCCGAAGAAATCGCCGCCGTCCTGAAGGCATGGCGACTGCCCACCGCCATTCCTGCCGGGCTGGACACCGAGGCCATCTGGCAGGCCATGCGCCACGACAAGAAAAAGGCTGCCGGGAAATTGCGCTTTGCCCTGCCTGTGCGCGTGGGCGAGGTGCGCGTGGGCATCACGGCGCCAGAAGAGGAAGTCCGCGCGGTGTTGCCGCGCGCGGACGCAAAGTAGCACAAGTTTCACCTTGCGCGGGAAACCAGGCAGCAGACGGCGTGCCACCCTCACCCCTTTCCCTCTCCCGCTGGGAGCTGAGTTTTACCCATATTTTGGCAACGGTGGCCGTCGGCTATCCGAGGCTTTGCGGGTACAAGCATTTCGTCTTCACTCGGCGCCAGCGCCCCCTCCTCGCCCTTCGGGAGAGGAGGGGGATGGGGGGAGGTGAGGGCGTTATCCGCACCTTTGGCATATTTGCCCTCACCCCCGCCCCCTCTCCCGCTGGGAGAGGGGAAAAGCCGCCGCGCCCCTACGCCAAAATCTGCGCTATCTGCGTAATCTGTGGTTGATTTGCCCCTCAATGTCGTCGGTGAATTATGCTGCGGTGGGTCACCAAAGGGGGCGCAAAGGCGCAAAACGTAGCGCAAGGTTCACCTT
>Ga0256833_1002934_pt1 | contig 11822 bp, 12 predicted proteins | sample 356284metaG_FD_190535 | JGI IMG/M metagenome (GOLD analysis project Ga0256833, IMG submission 190535) | Hydrothermal vent microbial communities from Mid Atlantic Ridge, Atlantic Ocean - 356-284 | ecosystem: Environmental > Aquatic > Marine > Hydrothermal vents | place: Atlantic Ocean: Mid...
GAGGAGGGATTTAGGACGTAGGAACAGGGAGAGAGCCCGGGATTTTCACGAGGACAGAGTGAGGGAAATATTCGCAGAAGAGATTTTCAAGGGTGCGTAAGCATTTACCTAATGAGCACCACTCCGGGTACGAAGCCGTCACGAGCAGTACCGCTACCTCATGAACCTTGCGACGGCCAGAAGTATCCCCGCCAGCGCCACGAACTGACCCACCCAGAAGACGAACATCCACCTTATTACCGTGGCCACTATACCCCGTATCTCCGCCCTCAGCCTCTCCATATCCGTGCGTAGCCTCTCCATATCCGTACGGAGACCCCCTATCTCCGACTGAACGTCTGCCCGGAGCTTCTCCATGTCAGAACGAAGGCTTCCTATCTCCGACTGCATGTCGGAACGAAGACTCTCTATACGCTGGGTAAGGCGGGCCTCTAACTGCCCCATTTCCCGGTACACCTTCCCTATCTCCTCTGCCAGTCTCCGGGCAAATCTCTCCTCTAACACATCCATCGCACGGACTACCGTATCGTCCTGCAGCTGGCGTAGTAGTTCCACCAAGGCCTCGCTCGCCTCTTCGCCCAGCTTCTCGCTCAACTTTTTGGGTACTGTGATAAGCGGCACGGCTCTATTTTAAGGCCGTAAAGAGCGCTTTTGCCCCTTTATAATAGGCATACTCACCTTTTTGGAAGCTTTGGATGGGCTCCGAAGATAGAAGGGAGCATTATCAGGGCCCATAACTTCACGTAGTACAAGCGTAAAATCCCCACCCGTGAGAGATTTACTGGTTGAATTCGGGTGTGAGGAGATTCCGGCTTTCGTTCAGGAGGGGGCGGCATCCGCCCTTCTGCGTTTTCTAAAGGAAAAACTCAAAGGTCTCGGGTTTGAGGTGGGAGAGGGAAGACACTTCGCCACCCCTACACGTTTATCGGCTCTACTCCCCGTTTCCTCCACCAGTGCTGTAGTTGAAGTGGAGAAGGTTGGGCCGCCCGTCAAGGTCGCCTACGACCCCCACGGCAACCCCACGGTCGCCCTGTTGAAGTTCGCCGAAAGTGTAGGGGCGAGGCCCGAGGATGCGTACGTGGTGGAGAGAGGCAGAGGTAGGTACGTGGCCGTGAAGGTAAAAAGTGGAGGGGAGCACTTAAAGGATGTACTCGGAGGGATACTGGACGAGTACGTGAGGACGGTTCCCCTTCCCAAAAGGATGAGGTGGGACGACTCCGGCCTGACCTTCATAAGACCTATAAGGTGGCTGGTAGTCCTCCACGGTGATGAGGTCCTACCCGTAAGCCTGGGGAGACTAAAAGCCGGAAGAAGGACCTACACCGGTCGTCTGCCCGTGAGAAGAGCGCTGGATATACCGGAGGCGAAGGCCTACGAAGAGGTTTTAGAGGAGGCGGGGATAATACCGGATTTCAGGAAGAGGTTGCAGCGGATAAGGGAAGATACGGAGAGGTTCTTCAGGGTTGATAGGGAGGCCTACGAGGAGTACGAGACGGACGTTGAAAGTCTCCTCTACGAGATAGCGGGACTGGTTGAGAAGGGATACGCCGTGTACGGAAGGTACGACGCCTCCTTCTTGAAATCACTATATCCGGAAGTTATAATGGCGGCCATGGTATCCCACCAGAGGTACGTTCCCCACCTTGAGGACGGTGAGCTCAAACCCGGTTTCGTGGCCTTTTCTAACAATCCTAAGGGTCTGGATATACATCGCAGGGGGTACGAGAGCGTCCTTCGGGCGAGGCTGGACGACGCCCTGTTCTACAAGACGGAGGACCTGAAGCGTCCCCTCTCCTACTACGTTGATAACCTGAAGAACGTGACCTGGATAAAGGGTCTCGGCTCCCTGTACGAGAGGATGGAGAGAGTCAGGGAGATAACCCGCAGGATGCCGAAGCCCGAGAACGTCAATACGGAGATCCTGAATTTCGTCGCCACCCACTACCTCTTTGACACGGCCACTTCCATGATCCGGGACGGCAAGGAATTCACAAAGCTGGAGGGGAAAATAGGCTACTACTACGCCCGCGATAAACTCGCGCAGGAGTGGGGGGACCGTGAGAAGGCGGAGAGGTACGCCGCAGGCATATACGAGGCGAGATTACCAAAAGGGAGGAGGTTTCCTAAAACCCTTGAAGGAACGGTCGTTGCTATAGCCGACGCCCTCAACACTGTAGATGGCCTTTTGAAGATAGACTACCGCTGGACCTCCTCAAGGGACCCGTTAGGTATAAGGACGAACGCACGCCGGCTCTTAGCCCTCCTCCTGTACGGTGGGGCCGGATACGAGTTCGGTAGGTACGACCTCCAGAGTCTCTTAGGCCTTACGGAGACCTATACCCGGAAGCGGGAGGTATGGGAGAGGCTGATAAGGGATACCCTCCCCAACGCACTGGCGTGGGTTCAGGATAACTTCTCCTACGGATACTATCCGGAGGATCCCTCCCACATCCTTCAGACTTACGACGGTAAGAACGTGTTCCTGTCCGCCATAAAGGCGAGGGCGTACGAGAGGGTGGTGATAGGAGAGAACAGGGAGAAGTTCTCCACCGTAGTCAAGCGGCTCCGTCGCATCGTGGGGAGCGAGGCAAGGAGATTCCTTAAGGAGGAGGAGCCACAGAGGAGCAGAGAGTACGAGGAGCGCCTTGAGGGTACCCTGACGTCCATAGAGGTTCAGGCCCTGAAGAGTGTGAGGGAACTGGACGTTCTGAGGGTGGATCCGTGGAGAGTGCTTCAGGCCTACGAGGGGTATATACGCTCCCTCATCTCCCTTTACGATGCTCTTGACGAGTTCTTCACCGCCGTTCCCGTGATGGTTGAGAGCGCGGAAGATAGGGAAAGGAGGTTGTACCTCCTCAGAAGGGCCTTAGCCCTCATAGACGAGATACTCCCCGGCAGTTGAGCCATGCTCTTTCTGTACGTCGCCTTCGGGATATTCGGTGGGTACGTGTATTGGAAGGTGGCGGAAGGTCTGGGATTGTTCAGGGACAGGCGTGACCCACACAAGATAAGGGGAGGGGGCGTTGTCATCCTGCCCGTCATCCTCTGGTACCTCCTTGGGGAGCCGGGTAGGTTAGGGATCGTTCTAACCCTCACGGTGATCCTTATCGGGGTTATGGGCCTCTGGGACGATTACAGGGGACTGTCCGGGTACGTGAAGGCCGCCCTCACGTCGGTGTCCGCTCTCGCCATCCTATGGGGTCTGGGGTGGGTACTCCCCATAAGGATACTGGGATACGAAATGTACGTCCCCATCCTCACGGAGGTACTGTGGATCCTCTTCTTCGTGGGATTCATCAACGCCTTTAACGTCATTGACGGCAAGGACGGTGTCCTCCTGATGACCGCAACGGTTCTACTCACCTACCTGTACGTACTGACCGGCGAGAAGCTCTACCTCCACGTAGGCGCCGTAAGCGTCGGCCTACTAACCTGGAACAGCCCACCGGCCAGACTTATAATGGGGGATACGGGATCCTATACCCTCGGCCTGCTCATTACGACCGCCTTCTTAACGCTCCCCCACGTTCCTCTTGAGGCCAAGCTCTTAGCCCTTAGCTTCCCTCTCGTTGACACCTTGACGACCATAGTTAGGAGGCTGAAACGCAGGCAGAGTATCTTCCGGGCCGACAGGGAGCACATCCACCACGTCCTCTACTCCCGCTTTGGGGACCGTTGGGGTCTGGCGGCCATCACCCTGGTAAATCTCGTATCCGTCGGAATAGCCCACCTATACTTAACCTACGGTTGGCCCTTCCTGATAGTGGGTGTCCTGTGGTGGGTCTTCCTATCCCTCCTGTCCTTTTCCGGCCCCAAGTTTGCGGATGCGATCCATCAGGCCTGACGGTATCCCCAGAAATTCGTACTCCGAATCCCTGTAGGCGGACTCCGTGAAGGCTATAGCGCTAACGGCGGACCTTATAAGGTAGGGTATCAGGCGGGCCGCCGTATCTCTGTCAAAGGTCCTTACGATCCTCTCCGACAGGAAGGCTAAGAGCTCGGAGATCACGAATATCCGAACGTCAAGGGAAATATCGTAAAGAGCATCTTCGGAGTCACCGCTGTACCTTTCCCTCCAGAACTCCTCCACCTCATCCGATATGAGGGCGTCGTAGAACCTTTCCAAGAGGGTCTTAACGTACCCGCGGGTACTCTCCGTAAGGTTCAGGCGCGAGAGCGTAGCCTCTACCACCTCCCCCTTCCACTTCAGTATCTCCTCACCGTGGTTTTTGAGGTCGTCGGGCCTCTCAAGGGCACCGAGTATCCCCCTGTACGACCGCAGCGTTTTCTCGTAAGTCATCCTTCCCCTCCTTCTACCTTGAGGTTATCCATGTACTGGCGAGTCTTATCCGCCACCTCTCTGGCCAACAGGCGCACCAACCCGACGTTGGTCTCCGGAGAGGTGAGTACCGTCAGGAAGATCTCACCGTTTATACGGTACAGGAATATCTTACCCATGTCAAGGGACACCTCCATATAGTCCATGTCCCCCATCTTGGCTATGTCGGAGGCCCTGCGGGAGACGGAGAAGAGCATGGCGGATAGGGCGGCTATTCTCTCCACGATGTCCGGGTTAAACCGCGCCTCAAAGGCCACGGGAAGACCCTCCTCCGTAGCGAAAAGAACGGCTTCGGCATCCTCAATCTCACGCATCAAACGGTTGATATGAGACTGAAGGTAGCTTTCAACCGTAGTACCGTAAAGCATAAGAACATATTATAAATCCGATTCGTAAGCCCAGCAACGACCTTCCTTAGAATAGACGGATGACACCGGAAGAGATCCGAGAGCTCAAGGAGATGGCCCTTCAGGTTAGACGCGACGTGATAGAGATGACCTACCGGGCCCAGTCCGGACATCAGGGAGGGGCACTATCGTGGGTGGAGATAGGTCTCATCCTCTTCTTCAAGGTTATGAACGTACGGAGAGAGGATCCTTTCTACGAGGACAGGGACAGGTTCGTCCTGTCCAAAGGGCACGCCTGCGCCACCCTGTACTCAATATGGTCCCTATTGGGGTGGATAGACAGGGAGGAGCTCTGGAAGTTCCGTAGGTTAGACGGAGTTCTACAGGGGCATCCATCCCGGAGGAAGACCCCTTTCGCCGAGACTTCAACCGGCTCCCTGTCCCAGGGTACGTCCGTGGCCGTCGGTATGGCCTTAGGGCTGAAGATGTGGGGTAAGGGGGCGAGGACCTACGCCCTAATAAGCGACGCCGAGCTGCAGGAGGGGCAGACGTGGGAGGCCGTGGAGACGGCAGGGAACAAGGGGTTAGACAACCTGACCTTTATCCTTGACTACAACGGACTCCAGATAGAGGGGGACGTCCACAGGATAAACGACCCCACCCCCATAGAGGAGAAGTTCAGGGCCTTCAAGTGGGAAACTTACGTGGTTGAAAACGGACACGATTTTACCCAGCTATACAAAGCCTTCACGTGGGCGAAGGGGGTGAAGGGCAAGCCCCAGCTGATAGTGGCGAAGACCGTAAAGGGTAAAGGGGTCTCCTTCATGGAGAACCGCTACGAGTGGCACAGTAAAGTACTGACCGAGGACCTGTACCGCAGGGCGATGGAGGAGCTCGGAGTACGTCCTTAAACTTCCACCTGTGGCACACTTACGCCTCCTCCGTCCCCACCAGTGGGTTAAGAACCTGTTGCTCTTCGTTCCTCTGTTCTTCGCTGCCCCTTCGGTGGATTGGATGGTGCGGAACGTCCCAACGGTTTTCATGGCCTTTTTATCCTTCTCCCTTCTCTCTTCGGCCGTATACGTTTTTAACGACCTCAAGGACCTTGAGAGGGACAGGCTCCATCCGGTAAAGCGCAAGCGTCCCTTACCCTCCGGGGAAGTATCCGTCCCCTCTGCGATTCTAATCGGCGCCTTCCTCCTTATTCTGTCCCTGACATCCGGATACTTCTTAGGATGGACCTTCCTGCTGGTTTTGGGGGCCTACGCCCTAAACAACCTCCTCTACACCCTGTACCTGAAGAACTACCAGCTCTTTGACATATTCTCCATCGCTCTGGGATTCGTTTTACGTGTGTATGCCGGGGCGGTGGCCATAGACGTGCCCGTATCCACCTACCTGTTTCTCACTATCTTCTTCCTCGCTCTCTTCTTAGCCATAGGGAAGCGTAGGTACGAGCTCTTACTCCTCGGCGAGGATGGGAAAAACCATCGGAGGGTCCTACGCCACTATTCGGTCTATTACCTTGATCAGCTCATGAACATCTCCGCTACTCTGACTCTGGTGGTATATACCCTATACACTTTGGAGGTGTCCCGCAGAGGTATGGTATTTACCGTCCCCATCGTCGTCTTTGGCCTCTTCCGGTACTACCACATAACCCACAACCTGAACAGGGGAGAACCTTCTGACGATCTCTTAAGCGATCCTCTCATACTGCTTAGCGCCTTATCTTACGCCCTCGTTTTAGCCGTCGTGGTCCTTCGGTGACCTCAGGTGCCTCTTGAGGTAGTCCAAGAACACCGGATCTATCTCCCTCTTTGCACGCTTTTCGGGGTCGTAGGCCACCTGAACGGTCCTGGCCCGAGCGCACAGCTCCCCCCTACCGTTATACACCTCGTACTCTATCGTGAAGCTGGTCCTGCCTATGGAGGAGACCCACGCTACGACCTCAACCTCGTCCAGGAGGAAGAGGGGGCGAAGGTAATCTATCTCTGCGCGTGCTATCACGAAGTGGAAGTTCCGGTACTTACGGAAATACTCGTTGAACATCAGGACCCGGGCGTGCTCTATGTAGGACAGGTAAACGGCGTTATTCACGTGTCCTAAGGTGTCCAGGTCCCTGTACATCACAGGAAGGCGGGCCCTAACCATGGAGGTTATTCTAAGGAGCGAAGGGAACTAAGGCCTGAACTATAACGGATGCTCTGTGATCCCACGTGGGGAAACCTTCGGACGACACCCTCGCAGCCTCGGACATTGACTCCCGGAGTATCGGGTCCGTAGCCAGCCTGACGGCGTAGTGCGCCAGCTCCTTAACGTCGTAGTTTGAGGCCACGAAGCCGTTCCATCCCGTCCGTATTATCTCGGACGTTGAGTGGGCCTCAAAGGCCACTACCGGCACACCCAAGGAGAGGGACTCAACCACAACGGCCGTCTTGTTGCCGTAGAGGTAGGGGGCCAGGACGAAATCCACAGCAGAGTAGAACAGATTCATATCCTCGTAAGGAAGGGGAGCAAGTATATGCACCTTACCGGGAAACTCCCCGGCGAGCTTTCGGACCTCAGGGAGGAGAGGACCATCCCCGATAAGGGCGAGACGGTACGTACCCCGTGATAGCCGGAAGATCTCCGGAAGGAGGTGGGCACCCTTGAGCTTGTTCAGGGCCCCGGCGAACCCCCCTATCGGTCCGTTGATGGGTAAGCCGAGACGCTTACGGGCCTCTATTCTGTCAGTCCTATCCCAGGGCGGTCTGGGAACGGGAAGGAGGAGGTAAGGTCTGCCGTACTTCTGGGCCACGATCTCCCCCCTTGAGCCGTCGTCCGTTATGAGGTAGAGGTCCGCCCCACCCTTAAAGGCCCTATCTACCGCCCTGTATCTCCACCGGTGAAGGGGCCCGAAGACCCTCCTTATCGGGAAGTACTCAAACACACCGTATATGGCCACCACCAGCTTACGGGCCTTAGTTTTACGGTACAGGGCCCTCCCCCTACCGTAAGCCCTCTCGGACTGCACGAAGACCACATCGTACCTATCCTTTGGAGGTTCGTCCTTAGGAGCTATCACGTCGTAATCAAACAGGCTATCTAACTTCCTCTTCAGGAACCTTACCTCCGGAAACCGTCTAACGTTCCCCCTCCAGTCCTCAACCCAGGGAGTCACCACTAAGAGACTGTACCTCATCTCTGGAGGGACATCATAACAGCAATTAAAGCACCGACCACGGCTATACCGCACCCGCTCGCAGAGGCCACAACCTCACCGACACGGGCCTTCCAGCTACTCTGACGATCCAGCTCCTCTATGACCATATCTTCAAAGTAATCCGGAGTGCCGTCCGGAAGCTTTAAGGCCACGGGGGTCCTGTACCACACCTTATAACCGGAGGGCATGACGACGTACCATCGGCTGTGGTACATAAGATAAGTTCCCGTAGAGTCCCTGTACAGCTTAACGTCGTAGTAGTCCCCACGGCTCTCCTTGTAAATCTTCTTCGCAACCCTACGGGCGAGAGCGTGCCAGTAGGCGGTATCTGCCGACGATACGCTTAACAGGAAAAGAGGAAGCATGAAGGGTGTATTATACGGAGGTACCCACTTTCCCTCCCACCTGTTCGGCGATTCCCATTCACCTTTAGAATTGCACCGGTTTGATAAGGAGGCTTACGGTTAAGAACTACCTGATATTCAAAGACGTTAGGTTAGAGTTCGGCGAAGGTTTCAACGTCATATCCGGAGAAACGGGGGCGGGAAAGTCCCTGATAGCGGACGTACTCTCCCTCCTTGCAGGAGGTAGGGTGGATTGGGACTCCGTTCCGGAGCGGGCCCACATGGAGATGGTGGTGGAGGGGGACTCCGAGATGGAGCGGGTGCTCTCGGACTTAGGTATCCCCTACGACGGGGAGGTGGTCATAAGACGAACACTCAACCCATCAAACCGCCGATCCCGTATCCTTATCAACGACATGCAGGTCTCCGCTGGCGTGGTCAGGAGACTTCTGGACGGTAAAATCTTCGTCGGCTCCCAGTTCTCACACACCACCGTGGATGACCCCACGTTCCAGACCGAGGTCCTTGACCGCTTTGGAGGTATAGACATTACCGATTACGCCGAGGTCTACGCCGAGTACGTGGCCAAACTGCGCAGGCTGAGGAAGCTGGAGAGAGAGCTATCCGACCTCAAGGAGAGGGAGGACTACCTACGGTTTCAACTCAACGAGATAAGGAGGCTGAACCTCCGGGAGGGAGAAGAGGAGGATCTAATACGTCGTAGAGAGGAGCTTGAGGAGAGGGTAAGGACGAGGGAGTGGGGTGCGCGCTTCATGGAGACCTATCCTATCGTAAGGGAGAGTCTCACGTCGCTTTTGAGGGACGCACCGGAACGGTTCAGGAGAGATCTGGAGACGATGCTGGATATACTGTCGGATATGGCCTTCAGCATTCCTGACGGTACGGAGGAGGAGGTTGAGGAGGAGTTCAACAGGATAAACGCCCGTCTCTACGAGATCGGCCGACTTAAGGCCCGGTTTCGCACGGACTTCGCGGGTCTTCTCCGCATCGCCGGGAGTCTGGAGAGGGACCTATCCAACCTCCGAAAGCTGGAAGAGGAGGTTGAGAGGATGCGTGTGGAGATAGAAAGGCTTGAAGAGGAACTGGGGAGGTTATGCGATGGTATAGACGCCACACGCGTGAGTACAACGGAGCGTTTCGCGAAGTACGTTGAGGATAGTCTCAGAGCCCTCGGTTTTGAGCACGTAGAGGTTGAAGTCTCCCTTGAAAGTACCCGGTACTACGAGAGGGGAAGGACGGTAGCCCGGCTTCTGATCTCAACCGTCCCGGGCGTGGCACCCCACAGGGTATCGGACCTGTCCGGTGGGGAGCTGTCAAGGACGGCCTTAGTCCTCTTTTCAACCGGGAGCTCCCGGTACAGGACCCTCGTACTTGACGAGGTGGATACGGGCGTTAGCCCCTCCGTCGCCGACAGGGTGGGAAGGCTACTCCGTAGATTGTCGGAGGGAACCCAGATAATGGCCATAACCCACCAGGCCTTCACGGCTCTACACGCTCACAGGCACTTCGTTGTGGAGAGAGCCGACCCCTCCACGGCTACGGTCAGAGAGGTGAGAGGGGAAGAGAGATGGAGGGAGCTGGGCAGGATGATGGGGGTGGGGGATCCGGAAATAGCCAAGAGCACTTTAGGGGGATAGGACATCACCCCTTCCCCCTCAAAGGGCGACTTTACGGGAGTAGAATACCCCCTATGAAGAGCAAAGCCGTAGCCTTCGCAGGGCAACCTCTATCCGGAAAAACCTACACTGTGGCCAGAATACTCGCCATGCTCAAGAAGATCCCCAAAGCGGACACTAAGTACTTGGACTACGAGCCCGACGAGCAGGAACGCGGATCAACAACGACCTTAAAGGTCTTTTCGGTCATGGATCCGGATACCCACATCCACTTTCTGGATACGCCCGGCTTCATAGAGTTCTTCTATCAGAGCGACTTAGGTATCCGCATGGCGGACACGGTCTTCATATTCCTGAAGGCCGGGAGCGAAGTGGATGCGAGCGTTGAGCACGCGTACCTGACGGCCAAGCGTTTCGGTATCCCATCCTCCTTCGTTATAACGCAGTACTCGGCGGGGGACTGGCAGAAGACTCTGGAGTCCATAAACGCCCTAACCGGAGGAAAGGCCCACGTTTTCGCCGAGCCGGGAACTCCCCCCACACCGGAGAACATGAGCGAGGAGCTGAAGGAGGACATAATCTCGTTTGACGATGCTCTCCTTGAGAAGTACTTAGAGGAGGGAGAGGTGAGCGAGGAGGAGATAAAGGGCGTGCTGGATAGAGCCCTCAGGTCCCCGGACATACATCCGGTCCTCTTCGTAGAGAGCGACGAGGACGTTGAGAACTTCTACGCGTACGTAAAGTCCTTAGTGCCGGGGTACGTTGGGGAGGAGGTACCGGCGGTGGTTATTTTTAAAGCCTCCTTTGACCCGTCCATGGGCGACCAGTTCTACGGTCGGGTCTTCGGGAAGATAACGAGGGGTATAGAGCTGAAAAACCGAAGGACGGGAACGGTGGAGAAGCTCTCCCACATATACGTCCCCTTAGGGAAGAACAGGGAGGAGGTGGAGGAGATCCTGGCCGGGGACTTCGTCGTCCTACCCAAGCTCAAGGACGCCGAGGTGGGGGACGTACTGACGGAGGGAGACGTGGAGTTTGAGTACGACTTCCTTCCGGAGCCCTTCAAACCCTACGTCGTGGCCATAAGCCCCAAGGGAAGAGCATCCGAGGAGAAGATTTCCGACGCCATGCACCGCCTGGGCAGGGAGGACAGGTCCTTCTCCTACGAGTACAACGCCGAGCTGCACCAGCACCTGCTCAAGGCGCAGGGGGCGACCCACGTAAACGCTATAATCTCCCGTCTGAAGGGTAAGTTCGGCGTTGAGGTGGACCTGACCAAGCCCCGGATTCCCTACCGTGAAACCATACGCAGGAAGGCCGAGGCCGAGGGTAAGATAAAGAAGCAGACCGGAGGGCGCGGTCAGTACGCCATCGCCAACATACGGATAGAGCCTCTACCGAGGGAGAAGGAGTACGAGTTCATAAACTCCATCTTCGGCGGAGCAATACCGAGGGAGTACATACCTTCCGTTGAGACGGGTATAAAGAAGGCCATGGCCGAGGGTGTAATAGCCGGATATCCCGTCGTGAACGTCAAGGTTGAGCTGTACGACGGAAAGCACCACCCCGTAGACTCTTCCAACTTCGCCTTTGAGATGGCCGGCAAGCTGGCCTTCAAGAGCGCGGCGGAGAAGGCCGACCCCTACATACTGGAGCCTTTCTACGAGGTGGAGATACTGGTACCGGAGGAGAACTTAGGGGACGTCATGGGTGAGATAAACTCCCGTCGCGGCAGGGTAATGGGGTTTGAGCCGGCCGAAAGAAAAGGCTATCAGAGGATAAAGGCCCTCGTACCCCTTGAGAACGTGTACGACCTGATAGTGCCCCTACGCTCCATAACCAAGGGACGCACGGACATAACCTACCACTTCTCCCACTACGAGGAGGCACCGAAGAACGTACAGGAGAGGGTAATAGCCGAGTACCAAGCAAGCGAGAAGGAAGGTTAGA
>Ga0256833_1002935_pt1 | contig 11821 bp, 11 predicted proteins | sample 356284metaG_FD_190535 | JGI IMG/M metagenome (GOLD analysis project Ga0256833, IMG submission 190535) | Hydrothermal vent microbial communities from Mid Atlantic Ridge, Atlantic Ocean - 356-284 | ecosystem: Environmental > Aquatic > Marine > Hydrothermal vents | place: Atlantic Ocean: Mid...
GGGCTTCGCAACGAGAGCCATGAATGCTATAATGCTAGCAGCATCGGCCGCCATAGCGGAGGCTAGAACCACCTGCCCGGCCCTGCTGCGGAAGTAACCGGTGCTCTTCAGTATGGTGTAGACCACTGCGACACCTGTCGTCGAGACTGCCACGGCCACCAGAGCCGCCGCCTCAAGAGGCATCCCGTAAGCGACGTGGAGAACCGCGAGGACGGTGAGCGAGGAGGCGGCGAACCCGGCCAGGCCTACCGCCAGGCTCTCCACTAGGAACTCCCTCACGAGTCCGACGTCAACCTCTAACCCGGCCATGAATAGTACAGCAGAGCCCCCCATAACCGCGAGGAGCTCCAGAGGCTCTACTATACCCGCCCCCATCCACCCAGCGACCATCCCGAATATAACCTCGAGGATTGGCGGCGCGAGCTTGAGGGCCTCGCCGAGCATAACGGACGAGACTACTATTAGGGAGACGACAGTCATCATGTACAGGTCCTCCTCTCCCTCACCCCCTCCAGCCTCCACCTTCAGCATGGCTAGCCACGCCAAGCTAACGGCAACTCCACCAGCCAGCAGGGCACCTCTCCCCTTCGACACCAACCTCCCCGCCAACTTGACCTACGCACCACCGTCCCCTGGCGAGCCTACGGATGCGCGTAGTTTGAGGGCTGATAGGAGCCACCATATACCCCGGGGCCAGCCTGTGGCGGGCCCGCCGGGATTTGAACCCGGGACCACCGGCTTAGAAGGCCGGCGCTCTCTCAGGGCCCCGCGCAGGGCTGTCCTGGCTGAGCTACGGGCCCACCCCCTGCCGGGCGGCCTGGGAGGCGCCTTTAGGCGTTATCCCCCGAGCGGCACTCGCTGCAGGGTATTGGCTTAAGCTCTATCGTGTCGATCGACGGTGTGAGGGCGTCAATCACTAGGAGCTTATTGTAGAGGGGCTCGCCTATCCCTGCTATTATCTTTATGACCTCGAGAGCCTCTAGAGAGGCGGCTACGCCCACCGCGGGGCCTATCACGCTCACACACCTCTGCTCTGCCCTGGCTGGCGCTATGCAGTGTAGACACGATGTTAGGCCCGATTTTATCGTGGTCAGCTGAGCGTAGTAGCGTTCTACGGCGGCGTGTACTAGAGGCATGCCAGCCTCCCAGGCTGTGTCTGCTAGTGCCAGCCTTGCCCTCCAGTTATCCAGAGCGTCCACCACAACGTCTGCTTCCCTGATTGCATCCCTCGCAGCCCCCTCCTCTATGGATGCTTTCACTGGCACCACGCGGAGGTCGCTCCTCAACTCCCTGAGCCTGCGGGCAGCCGCGTAGGCCTTTGGGAGGCCCAGATCGGGCTCCCCGTAGAGTAGCTGCCTGTTCAGGTTGTGAACCTCCACAACGTCTGGGTCTACGATGACAAGCCTACCGACGCCTGCCGCCGCCAGGTACAGCGCTACTATACTACCCAGCCCGCCCAGGCCTACAACCGCGACAGTCGAGTCCAAGAGCCTCCTCTGCCCCTCCTCACCCAGCAGACTCAACTGCCTCGCATACCTAGTCCAGGCATCGGCTGGAGTCGGGGCCCTCACAACACTCAACCACGGACTCGGACGCCTCGCGGAGGGCTTTAACGACTCCCTCTACCAGCCTCGCCAGGCCCTGGCCGGCCCTGTAGACCGCCCTCTCCTGGCGTATGTCCCTCAGGAGCTCCAATGCCAGCCTGCCAGCCTCCCTAGCGGCCCCCGCCGCCCACTCACACGAGTCGGGTGCCTCGGACGCCGCCTCGGCTACCTCGGCTAGGAGCTTCGACGCGGCGTAGAGTGCGGCGACGTAAAACCTGAGTGCTACGCTGTCCCTCGGGTGCTTGGAGGCCCTCTCGAAGAGGCTCCTTAGGGTGGCTGACCTGCCCCAGACCTCCTCTAGAACCTGCGGACCCTCCCTGACAGCCCTCCATACAAGGTCGTAGTACTGCCCGGCCAGCCCAGTGCCCACCGCTACTCACCTTCCCATTTACACTTCGTATAGTCGATGCGCCCAACATCTATACTTAACCCACTAGCCCTCCAGGCACCCATGAAGGTTGGAATATCGACCCTGGATGGAGGGGTGTGATAGCCAATGACGTCAGGCGACCCTCTAAACCTTAACGCTCTAGTAGAGAAGGTTGATACGCCCCTCGGGAAGGCTAAGGTCTTCAGGGTTGACAAGATCGAGGAGATCGGGCTGGGCGACTATTGGAAGCTACCCTACTCCGTGAGAATACTCCTCGAGAACGTTGTCCGCCACTATGACGGGTTTGTTGTAAGGGAGGACGACGTCAAGGCGGTCGCCTCCTGGACTAAGACCGCTGGCAAGAGGGAGATGCCCCTGCATCCCGCCCGCGTGGTGATGCAGGACTTCACGGGCGTCCCGGCGGTCGTCGACCTAGCTGCCATGAGGGACGCCATGAGGGAGCTGGGGGGCGACCCCAAGAAGGTGAACCCCGTCATACCTGTCGACCTGATAATAGACCACAGCGTTCAGGTCGACTACTTTGGCACCTCCTACGCCCTGCCCTTCAACATGAAGAGGGAGTTCGAGAGGAACTGGGAGCGCTACTCGCTGCTGAAATGGGCCCAGAAGGCGTTCTCGAACTTCCGCGTGGTGCCTCCGGGCAAGGGTATAATACACCAGGTCAACATAGAGTACCTAGCCAAGGTTGTCATGCTGAGGAACCACAACGGTGAGCCCACGGCGTTCCCAGACAGCGTCCTCGGCACCGACAGCCACACGACGATGATCAACGGCTTGAGTGTGCTGGGCTGGGGCGTCGGGGGCATCGAGGCCGAAGCCGTCATCCTGGGCCAGCCTTACTACATGCTGATACCGGAGGTCGTCGGAGTCAGGCTAGAGGGAGAGCTCCCCGAGGGCGCCACACCCACCGACGCCGTGCTCTACATAACTGAGAAGCTTAGGAAGAAGGGCGTGGTCGCCAAGTTCGTGGAGTATTTCGGCCCTGGAGTGAAGAAGCTGAGCGTCCCCGACAGGGCCACCATAGCTAACATGGCCCCAGAGTACGGTGCTACCATGGGCTTCTTCCCCATAGACGAGGCCACCATAGCATACCTACTAGGCACCGGGAGGGACCCAGCGCATGTCAAGCTTGTGGAGCAGTACGCGAAGCTGGTAGGGCTCTGGTACAGCGAGGACTCTCCAGTCCCCCAGTACAGCGATGTCGTAGTGATAGATCTAAACGATGTGGAGCCCTCCATCAGCGGCCCGAGCCACCCGGAGGATAGGATACCACTCCGCGAGGCCAAGGAGAGGACCAGTAAGATTATAGATGAGTATCTAAAGAAGAAGGGACGCGGCAAGGTTAAGGTCAGGGTGGAGGTTGCAGGCGAGGAGGGCGAGGTTACTGATGGCAGTGTCGTGCTGGCTGCCATAACCAGCTGCACAAACACCAGCAACCCGACTGTAATGCTAGCCGCCGCGCTCCTCGCCAAGAAGGCCGTCGAGAGGGGGCTTAAGACCAAACCCTGGGTTAAGACTAGCAACGCGCCCGGCAGCAGGGTCGTGCCGGAATACTGGAAGAAGCTCGGCCTCATGCCGTATCTCGAGGCTCTAAGGTACCACATAACCGGCTTCGGCTGCACCGTGTGCATAGGCAACAGTGGCCCGCTCCCCGCGCCGGTCGAGGAGGCTATCAAGAAGCACGACCTATACGCCGTGACTGTCCTTAGTGGTAACAGGAACTTCAGCGGCAGGATACACCCGCTCGCGCAGGGCAACTTCCTCGCGAGCCCGCCGCTGGTGGTGGCATACGCTCTGGCTGGTAGGATAGACATAGACTTCTACAACGAGCCCATAGGCTACGACCCCAACGGGGAGCCCGTCTACCTGAAGGACATATGGCCCACCGCCGAGGAGGTTAGGAAGGCCGTCGAGGAGGCTATGGATCCAGAGCTCTTCAAAGCGAAGTACAGCAACATCTTCGAGGGAGACGAGAACTGGGACAAGCTACCAGCGCCCGACACAGACACCTACCCCTGGGACCCCAAGAGCACCTACATAAGAAAGCCGCCCTTCTTCGAGGGCATGAAGCTAGAGCCCGAGCCGCCGAAGGACATACTGGGAGCACGCGTCCTCGTGATGGCGCCCGACAGGATAAGCACCGACCACATAAGCCCAGCTGGCAGGATAAGCCCCGACAGCCTCGCGGGCCGCTACCTGCTAGAGCAGGGCGTGAGCCCCAGGGACCTCAACACGTGCGGCAGCAGGAGAGGCAACCACGAGGTTATGATGAGGTGCACCTTCGACAACCCGCGCTTCCGCAACCTACTCGTCCCCGACCGCGAGGGGGCCTGGACCATCTACTGGCCTACGGGCGAGGTCATGCACATCTTCGAGGCGTCAGAGCGGTATAAGAAGGAGGGTGTCCCACTCATAATTATCGGCGGCAAGAACTACGGCGTAGGGAGCAGCAGGGACTGGGCAGCCAAGGGCCCCTACCTGCTCGGGGTAAAGGCGGTCATAGCGGAGAGCTTCGAGAGGATACACCGGAGCAACCTCGTAGGTATGGGCGTACTGCCGCTCGAGTTCATGCCGGGCGAGAACGCTAAGACCCTGGGCCTCGACGGCAGCGAGGTATACGATATCATAGGCATATCCGAGGGCCTGTACCCGGGTAAGATACTCACCGTAAGAGCCAAGAAGAGCGACGGCCGCGTCGTAGAGTTCAAGGTCAAGGCCCGGCTAGACACCCCGATAGAGGTCGAATACTACAAGCACGGCGGCATACTGAGGTATGTGCTGAGGAAGCTCCTGAAGGGCGAGATAAAAGCTGGTTAGCCCCAGCAGGCTCCGATCCTCTCCCCTCTTTCTAGGATCGCCCTCGCAACCGCTACCCGGTAGCCCAGCCTACCACCTACCCCGGGCTGCGCCCGCTCCACCAGCTCTAGGGGTACAGTGTACGCCTTGACGCTCCTACGCCTAACCTTCGCGACCACGACCACCGTGCCCACTATGGTGGCGTACAGGCGGCCCAGCCTCAGTATGCAGAGGCCCTCAGCATCCTCTACACCCATACGTCTAAGGGTATAGAGCCCCGTGGAGGCCAGGCGGCGCGGCACGTTGAGCACGCCAGCGGCGTCTGAGGCGCTTGTCGCGCCCAGCTGCAGCGCGGCAATGAACGGCAGCAGCCACGGCTTCCTCAGGAGGGCGTCCCTAGCCCTCAAAACCTCCGCACCCCCACCCAGGGGCGGGCGGGGCTGTGAGCTCTCGCTGGGTTGACCGAGCCCCTCAGCGGCCGTGAGGTGATCACGGACCATAAGAGCCCCGCCGCCTCGCCGCTTGCACCCCTCCGCATCCCCCGGCGGAGGGGTTGGTTTCGTGGAGCCTATTTCCTCTGCTCACCAGCGGCGGGGTGCACTAGCACGGGTAGCTCGCTGCTGTTAAGTATCCGGTCGAGCGTTGACCCTAGTATGAGCCCCCTGATGCCAGAGTGGATCCTGCGCTCGAGGTAGATTAGGTTAGCCTCTACCGCGCGGGCATACTTTAGGATTGCCTCGTGTACCTTGCCTTTACTCGCCACTGCCTCTACTTCGACGCCATTATAGCTTATCCTCCTGGCCAGCTCGCCCACCACATCCTCGGCCTTGACGCCGTTTTCCTCGACACTGATCAGCACTAGGCGGGACCTGGTTAGAGAGGCAAGCTTTATCAAGTACTCTACCGCCTCCCTGGTGTATCCACTCTTCACAGCGTAGAGGATTGTGCCCCCGAAAACGTCGCCCCTGGTTAGGAGTCTCACCCTCCCATCGTCCCTGACCGCCTTCAAGAAGAGCACGGGTACGGGGCTTAGCTTCACAACCAGCCTACTGGTGCTCCCCAGTGAGAATAGCCTTGAAAGCCCCCAGCCGCGGCTTGCCACGAATACCTCTGATGCCCTTATCTTCGACGCTACTCCCGCGATTGCCGGGGCCGGGTCCGCCACTGGGACCTCGCCAAAGACGCTCACGCGAGGGGCGCCAGCGTCCCTGGCAGAGTCTGCGAGGCGCTCCAGCTTCCTCCTCGCCTCCTCCACCATCTCCTCTATAACCAGGTTCACATTATAGCCAGCGCTCACATGCTCGACCACGCCCTCCTCTATCACGTGCAGCAGCACTAGCTCGCTGGAGTACTTAGACGCCACTACGGCAGCGAGGCGTACCAGGGGCTCGGAGACCGGGGAGAAGTCCACCGGGACCAGTATCCTTGTCAGGGGCTCCAACCGCTTGCACCCTCCCCCCAGAGCTGGGGCCACCTCGTTCCCGGTTAAAGCCGCCCGCGTCTAGAGGTGGAAGAGTATTACGTAGAAGAGCAGTAGCAGGGCCAGGCCGAAGGGCACGCCGTACCTAGCCCACTCTGCCATCCTTATCCTCAGCCTCCCAGCCATCACTATGTTTGGCACGTTACCCGGTATCAGCATCCCACCCGAGATGAGCAGGCTTATCAGGGCACTCTTTATCTGGAGCTCGCTGAGGCCCTTGTAGATCTCCGCCGCGGTGAGCGTGGCATTGTCAACTATCGCGCTTATGGTGTTCAGCCAATACAGGTGGTGCGGCCCAAGCTTTGAGAAGTACCACACCGTTATTGGGGTTAGGCTCCCGCCGAGGAGCTCTAGGGCGGCCACGAAAATGTACACCCTGACGGCTCGCAGTGTTACGCCTCTAAGCGTTTCACCGTAGGAGACCTCGGCCTCCCCCTCCCCGCTAGTCATGCTGTACTTCCTCATTGCGAAAGCGTTCGCCAGTGACGCTATGAAAATCCCGGCGAAAACCTCGACCCCTATGATCCTGATGAGGTACGTGAACCCCTCCCCCAACTTTGAGATTGCTATAGTCGATAGAGGCTCCCCAACTGGTGTTAGGGCAGCCCCTAGCCCCACAGCGAAGGCCGAGTATACGGCGAACTTTGTTTTAGCCTCTCGGGGTATGGGGAGGCCGACAACTATCTCCGCGAGGATCACGGCGGTAACGATGACGCTTATGATGCTGGCAATGCTTCCCAGCGTGAACGATATCACGAAGGCGAAGAGCGGGAGGCCGAGCCTCCTGGCGGCCGAGAGCAGCCCGTTATAAATCCTCTCATGATAGTAGAGGAAGACGAGGCCAGCCAGGAATACAACCTGCGTTATGCCGATCGGCACACCCGAGATCACCAGGGGGCTCGTGGCAGCGGTCTTCGCCAGCACCCACACTATCTTCTTGTCAAATATATTGAACACCGTGTTAACGATAACGCCCAGAGTCCCCATTACGAAGAAGAATGGCTCAAGGTTTTCCTCAACCTTCCTTGATATGAAGGGTAGAACCAGCACCAGCACTAGAATCAGGCCTAGGGCCAGCGATATCTCAGGCTTAGGCTGGGGCGAGACCTCATTGATCCTCTCAACCACCAGCTCGAAGAGCTGCGACACCCCGGAGCCCCCGGTCCAGCAGGGGGCCCAGCGATTTAGGCTTACCCCTCCAAGGTTCCGAGCGGTCGGCCCGGCGTGAGCGGGGAGAGGGTTGCAATAGTGTTTAGGAGGCTCCGGAGCAACAGGTACTCGCTAGCAGCGCTGGTATCGGCTATAGACGTTAAGACGGCCAAGGGCGAGCTGCAGCTTCAGCCCAGGGTAGTGTTCGCCGACACGCCTGGCGAGCTCCTCTCCCTGGCGGCGGAGCTGAAGGCTAGAGGCTACAGGGTCCTCGCTGCCTACTCGTTCATGACAACGAGCCTGCCCAGCCTCCTAGGTGAGATAAGGGAGGTAACCGCCAAGCTTAGAGCGGCTGGTGTAGCTTCGATAGCGGGGGGCCCTCACGCCAGCGGCGACCCTATAGGTACGTTGATGCTCGGGTTCGACTACGTAGTAATAGGTGACGGCGAGGAGAGCCTGCCATACATCCTGAAGGCTATGGCTAAGACCAAAGGTCCGGTAAACGCCGAAGACCTGAGCCGGGCTCCCGGGGTCGCCTTCCGAAACCCTGACGATGGCACCTACTGCTATACAGGAAAGGCGATGGCGGACCTTGACAGGTACCCGAATTTCCCGTACTGGCGCGGCATCTACGCCCCCATAGAGCTCACGAGGGGCTGTAATTTCGCGTGCCGCTTCTGCCAGGTTAGCTTCACTCACGGCGGCAGGCTCCGGCACCGGAGGCTCGGCCTGGTATTGGAGATGGCTGAGGCGCTGCTTTCGTCTAACCGCGGCGACCTCCGCTTCATCTCTCCTAACGCCTTCTCCTACCTGGGCGACGGCCGCAGGCCTAACGTTGACGCGCTGTGCCTCCTCCTCGACAGCCTGGAAGGCCTCATAGAACGCTATGGCGGCCGCGTCTTCCTAGGCTCCTTCCCGAGCGAGGTCCGGCCCGAGCATGCGGCTGTGGATGAAGCCGTCGGGTGTATCGCTGGCAGGGTTGCCAATAGGAGGGTAATCATTGGGGCGCAATCAGGTAGCGATAGGATACTGAGGCTTATGAACAGGGGACACAGAGTCGACGATGTCATAGCTGCCGTGGAGACGCTCAACGCCCACGGCTTCCTAGCCGATGTTGACATAATTGTCGGCTTCCCGGGTGAGACTAGGGATGACCTCGAGGAGACCGTTAGGCTCAGCGAGCTGCTCGTCTCCAGGTACAAGGCCAGGATACACGCGCACTTCTACCTGCCACTGCCTGGCACCCCAATCTCCCACCTACGCCCCTCAGAGCCCGACGCCAGCCTCCTCCGGAGGCTACTCCGCCTCTCGGGCTCTGGGAGGCTCTACGGCGAGTGGCTCCGCCAGCGCGAGCTTTCAGCTAGGCTCGTCGAGCTTTACGAGAAAGGGGTGATATTGGGCCTGAGAGGCCTGAGGCTCGCCCGGAGGTGCCGGGCCGCCCCTAGGCTTTACCCATCCTCTCCTTCAGCTTCTTGATTAGCACTGGCAGGAACTGATAGAGGTCGGCTACCACGCCGTAGTCGGCGTGTTTGAATATCTGCGCGCTCTTGTCCTTGTTTATTGCGACTATGATCTTCGAGTCGAGTATGCCTGCTATGTGCTGTGGCGCCCCACTTATCCCTATCGCTATGTACAGCTTAGGCGCCACCTTCTTACCGCTAAGCCCCACCCAGTGGTCCTCACTCAGCCACTTCAGGTCGGCAGCTATTGGCCTCGAGCAGCCTATTTGCGCGCCCAGCAGCTCTGCCAGCTCGAAGGCCAGCTTGAGGTCCTCCTTCTTCTTGAATCCCCTGCCAACGCTTACTATAATCTCGGCCTCCTCAAGGTTAACTCCACCCTTGGCCTTCTCGGCCGTCTCCACAATCTTTACCCTAGGCGCCCCCTCCACCTTAACCTCCTCTACGCTGCCGCCACCCTTCTTCTCGGCGGGCTTGAACTTCCTCGGTGCTAGGAGCACTATCGCTGGCAGCGGGGCTCTCTCTGTAGCCACGGCCCTGGCGCTCAGGGCGCCCCTCTTATAGACTACACTGTCTCCCTCAACCTTTACGTCGACGGCCTCGGTAGTCATCGGGAGATCGTAGAGGCCGGCTAGCCTGGATAGGATGTCCTTGTTGTTCTTAGTGCTCACCCCGCCCACTATTCTGGGCTTCAGCTCGTCGTATAGCTTCTTTACGGCGGCGTACACCTCCTCCGGGTTGATGCTGTCCAGCCTGTAGACCTTCACGCCGTACTCGGCTATAGCCGAGGCTTCCCCAGCCCCGGCTCCATAAGCTAGAACGACCACCTCCCCTACCGGGGAGAACGCGGCTATAGCCTCGCCCGCGTCCCTCTCGCTAGACGCCAGTACCAACACGCTCATCGCGGGTCACCCCCTAGATCTGGAGGACACCCTCCTTAACCAGGTAATCTATCAGCTTGTCGGCCACCTCCTCGAGGGTGTCTCCCTCTATGATCACCTGCTTCCTCTTGACCGTGACTATCTTTAGCTCCTCGATCTTGCGCTTCGGCTGTACGACGCCATCGAGGTCTGATGCCTTGTATGTTCTCTGCGGCTTCTTCGCCGCCCTCCTTATTTGGAGAAGCGTTGGGGGCCTTGGCTGGTTTATCTCCCTAGTAACACTGACGACGGCTGGGAGAGGAGCTTCAACCTTCTCTATGTGGTCCTCCAGATCCCTCTCCGCCACGACCTTACCATCGGCAACCTCGAGCTTCCTAGCGAAGCTAACGTAGGGTAGCCCCAGCTTGGCTGCGACCCTGCCAGCCACCTGGCCCGTGAACCCGTCGACCGTCGCCTCCCCGGCTAGGATCAGGTCGGGGGTTATCCCCTCCTTCTTGAGCGCCGCGACAATGGCGCTGGCGGTAGTAACCGGGTCGCCGGGTATTATCGAATCGTCCGCGACAATGATGGCCTCGTCAACCCCCTTCGCCAGCGCCTCCTGAACCACCATCTTCAGGTCCTTAGTCCTCTTGGAGACTGGCCCCCAGGTCAGTATTGTCACGCCGTACACCTTCCCGCCCAGCGCCTTCTTTAGCTTGGATGCCTCCTCCACGGCATTCCTGTCGATATCGCTTATCTTCAGCGACATCGCGTCAACGTCAACCGAGCCGTCGGGCTTTGCCCTGACGGTTTCAGGGTTCAGCGCTGCCTTCACTAGAACCACTATGTCCCCCATCCCTGCCACCAGGCGCGCGGGGACCCCCGGGGGAACTTTATAATAGGGGTATACGTGTTCTAGGGGTTAGCCATAGCCCCCTCTTTAACCCCCGAATACTCGAGGGATAGTTTTTACATGAAAGCCCCACACCGCCAATATTCAATAGTAACTCTTCACTATTTGCACATATTTCAACCCGTTAACTTCAAGCACCGACTCGGGGTTCACGAGCCCAAGCTCTATACCCAGCTCTACCGCTCTTTCACCTGCTAGGATTATTATGTCGTGGGTTGACATGGCCTTGATCGCGTCGGGCTCTCCAAGCCTTGCCCCATCGTAGAAACGTGGGTCTATGTTAATCACGATCCCTCTGGCGTCATCCTTCTCCACTCTACCCAGGACGTCCTCGTCGACTATAGATACCATCGTAAACCCTGAGTCCGTGTGTATGCTTCGAACCCGGAACAACCCTCCTGCACCCTCCCCCGGGTTTTAGCCCTCTAGCAGCCGCCACCTTCTCCGGCGGGCGTCATAATATACCTGGCCCCCCGAGCGGAGCGCCTGAAATAGCCTGCCATAGCCTCCAAGCTCGCGCGCAGCCTCCTCCGGATCCGAGGTTGAAACGCCCGCGAGCATCGCCTTGAACTCCTCGAACGAACTCTTACTCATAACGGCGAAGTCGCCGCCAGCATCCACGATAACTAGCCCCTCCGCCATGGCCTCGGATCTGAGCCGCTGTGGGCTGATACCCAGCTTCGCCCTTGACTCGCTAGCCATAACGTACTTGCTCTCCCTGAGAGCCTCCCACAGCCTCGACCTACCTGCTCTTCTCCCTGGCCTCCCACCCCTGGCGGTTCCCTGTTCTAGCATTGCGCGAATCTGCGAAACAGCGGCCTCCAGCGCCTCAAGCCTTTTTATCACGTCGTCTAGCACATCAACTATCCTCTCTAGGTCCTCCCTGGTACACTGCCTACCCCGCTGCCCTGCCACCCCGCTTCGGGCCGCCCCGTGGGCGGGTATGAACTCGTCTATCCTCTTCCTAGGCAAGGCTCGACGAGCGCCCTCCGGCAGCTACGAGCCTAAAATGGGATATTAAATAATGGGCTAACTGGGGAGGGGCTGGTGCTGGTTTTACGGCACAACTAGCCTGTCGGTGAACACTTCAAACGGGTCAACTATGGGCCTGCCGCGGACGTCGACGGGCTTCAGCGCTGGAGGCACATCCTTGTATTCGGGCATTATCTTC
>Ga0256833_1002936_pt1 | contig 11820 bp, 22 predicted proteins | sample 356284metaG_FD_190535 | JGI IMG/M metagenome (GOLD analysis project Ga0256833, IMG submission 190535) | Hydrothermal vent microbial communities from Mid Atlantic Ridge, Atlantic Ocean - 356-284 | ecosystem: Environmental > Aquatic > Marine > Hydrothermal vents | place: Atlantic Ocean: Mid...
CGTACTCCTTCCTCACATCCTCGGCCTTAGCACGCCATAGCTTGTGATCCCGTCTCCAGCCCTCATGGTACCAGACGACTTCACCCCCTCTCACAATGGCTATCACGTTGTTGAGGTAAATGTTACCGCTTCTCAACCTAAGCGCCTGGGAAACAGTTTGGTCATGTATCTTGTTGAGCAGCCTACTACGAGAAACGAAGTGCTCCTTATACAGGAGCAGCTCCTCCCCGGACCTAAACGGGTACAACTCGTAACCTATGCCAAGCTTGCACCTAATCTTCTCCAACAACTCAACCGTGACATCACGAATCCTAGCTTGCTCCCCCGAGAACAAACCCTGGAGAAGATCCTCGTTGAAGTAATAGCGAAACTTGTATGTACCGAAGACCTCTTCCAAGGATTCCCCGACTCGTAATTGGTCTATAGTAGCCTATAAACCTACATTGTCGCAATATAAGCCCTCAATAAATTCATCCGGGTTGTACCCTGGGTACAACCTTCAAGGAGTTTTCCAACCTCGAGGAGCGGAAAGTTTCAGCTACGGACTAGCACAAAAGTTTCGCAGCGGATCCTCCGAGGAAGTTTCCCGCTGCTGGCGTTGGGAAAATTTTTGGCTACGAGTCAGATGGAAAGTTTTTCCTACCCCGCTTGTAAACGCCTCTGAAACTCGCAGGATACGAATAGGGATCGGCTATGCCGTCTAGGCTTGTCTCTGTGTTTTCACCAGAGGAAGTGCAGGCTGGAAATGTAATATGCCGCCGGAGACAAACTAATAACATTGATAGCGTCATGTTCAAGTGTAACCAGGATTACAGGATTAGGGTGCAACTCGCAGAGGTGGGTTCAAGGCACTGGTTCGACGTTATAGTCAACATTGCAGAACTCGACGACGAGAAAGCTAGGGAGGCTATCGCTATAGCTACTAAGCTTGCACTCGCCATAGAGGAGAACATCAAAGAAATCCTATTCAAGTACGAGAAGAGTCTATTTAGTTGGCTATCTGGTCTAAGCTTTTCACTAGCAGCTAGACTTCCAGCAATCAACATTGAGGTACAACGAAGAGAGGAAGAGCGCCAGAGAAGAGCACAGAAGAGCGCGCCAAACACCCTATCAGTAAACATTGGTAGGTTTGTAAACCTTATTATAACAAACAAAAGAACAGAAGAGGAGGAGTGGGTAATTGAATAGGGTTAACGGAGAGCTATTGGTCTCGCTCATAGTTCCAGCATTTATACCGCCACTCTCTAGGCACTCGGCATCAAGATACTTCGCGGTAACTGCCTTGTTAGACCAGGTCCAAGCAGTAGAGTCAAACGAGTCTAGGCTCAGCTCCACGGCTTTCTTGACGTGTACAGGATCCAGTACCAGTCCCAAGCCCGTGGCAGGACAAACTATACTCCTTTGCTACTTTACATGATAATACTAAGCTTTCAAGCTAGGCCCCTAGAGTCCACTATTCGTCAACGCCCAGCGATTGTACCTTAAGCAGAGCAGCCTAAGCGGAGCAGCTAACCCATGCACGTGATCTAGGCTCGCATAGATACCGGCAGTGTAGCCGTATGGGCTTCCTGGGGCCCGCAGGAACCTAAGGGCTAGTATGTGCTACGACCAGGCACCCGTGGTTCCGGCAACACAGCCCAGATCTCGGCAGGCCACCGCAACTGCTCAATATCACGGACAAAGAGGAGCAGCTGGTGGTACCACTTATCCAGCGAAGGCCGCTCACCATCCTTGACGAAAGCCCACATACCGTTATCGACCAAGATCTTGTAGAAGCCGGGCTCCCTTACTTGGGGAAGCCTCTTGTTAGCAAGGCTAACAAGCTGATAGGGCCACCAGGAGGGGGCCTGGGCAGCGTAGAAGCGGATTGGCATGGCTAGCCATCCTCGTAGTCATGCTATGGCTGTCTCTATAGTCTTGGGCTTCTGAAGCCTCCTGCCATACTCCTCAACACGCCTAGTCTCCTTATAGAGCCTCTCCAGGAGCTGCTCGAGCCCCTTGAGAACAGCTAGGGCCCTCTTAGCGTCACTTGCTGGGCTTGACAGGATCCTCGAAACGTGGGTGGCCTCGACGAAGGCCTCGGCGAATACCCGGAACCTGGTTACGTGCACCTGCTCGCACTCGCCATACCACTGGGAGCCCTGGGGGTAGAGCTGCAGCACAGGATACATATACTTCCCGTAATCGTTGAGCTTGCGGATCTCGGCGAGACCGGCATCAACAGCCTTAACTCTGACGCCAGCTAAGCGTTCGATGCAGCCCCTAAGCTCCCTAAGTACGCTGTAAGCCTCCACGAGCTGCTGGTGCAGAGGCCTAGCCCTCCCAGTAACCTTGACGATCTTGCGGGGCCTAGGCATCCACAACCACCCCTATGCCGCGCCTTACAGGAACGTGGAGGGCTAGGAGCCTCCGCCTCTCCTCCAGCTCCTGCTTGAGAAGCTCGACACGCATCACCACAAGCTCCTTGTCGGCGACCACTGCGACGTCATCTAGGCCCGGCCTGCTAGGGGATGCCGCAGCGGGGACAGACACCGCCATAGATGCTGATCAGCTCCGAGGGCGTCGGCACACCATAGCTGCTCTGCCTAACTCTCCAATGCACGTAGAGCACGTAGCCGCAGAGCCGGCAGCGATAGACCACCGGCATGCTCGTCACCATAGGCCTAGCTTCTTGTTGAACTCGCCGAGGTCGCTGTTCAAGTGGTGGATTAGCGCCTCCAAGTCCTCAATTATCCTCCCTATGTCGTCCCTGTAGACGCCGCGGGCGTAGTGGAGGGCGTAGCGGAGCAAGTACTCAGCAGCCATGGCGAAGCCCCTCACGGCGTAGAGGTCCCTCATCTCGGCCAACACTTCCCCGGAAGCCTCGAGGGCCAGCAGCCGGGACAAAGCCTCCCTCAGCACCTCACTACGGCTACGACCCTGGCTACGAGCAACCTCCTCAACAAGCCTCACAAGCTCCAAAGAAGCCTTAAACAAGATAACAGCAGAAGCCGCAGCATCATCACTCCTCTTCCATTGACTCTACGGTCTCGGGGACACGGCGGCCAAGATGCGTGATCCCGTTCCAGACCACGTAGTGGCCATCCCCGTTGTGGCTGCTGTAGCGCCTTATCAGCCCCGAGCCATCAACTCATTGAGCAGCACATGATTCTTCTTGCCCTCGCGGCCGAGGACGGCGCGGAGGGTTCTGGAGTACCTGGCTCTGCGTGGGCGTGAGGTTACGAAGCCGCTGCTCCGCGCCGAGAGCTACCCTTAACAAAAACAACCACCTAGGGCAGCTCCCCGTCAAACCCTCTAACATGTTCCTCCACATGAACGGGCACAGATGAAGCAACGCCAAGTACTGCACATCAGTACGCTTTAAGTGTTACGAGCACTCCAGGCTGTACTCAGAGTACAACCAGTAAGCACTTGAAGAAGGTTGTACCTGGAATACAATCTTCTTGGCGTGTAAAGAGTGCGACGAAAGCCTAAGCTTACCTAGCACAGCTTAGAGGGTTATAGGTGGGGTACAATCGCTAGGGAGACGCCCTATGCCAGCAATAGAGATAGGAACAATAATAGGTGTAGTAACGACCATCTTCGCAGTGTACGTAAGTCACATACTCAGCAGGGCACGAATGCTAAGCCAGCAGGCACAGACCATGCTAAGAGACTATAGGATACACAGGAAAAGGTTAGCAGCACATATAGCCTCGAAGCTAGCAGACATGAAAGAGGAGGAGGATATAGTACAGTTCATAACACAGACAGTGTTCAAATACCATGACCTTATAATGGTAGCTGACCAGGTTAAAGAGCTGGTAAAGGAGGACTACGCCTCAGGCGCAGCGAGGAGTTACCTACTGGGAGGTGCAGCAACTCTACTCTATCTGACAGCCGTCGCGTGGAGCATCAATGATACGGGAACAGTTCTACTCTTCACCTTCCTCGTGGCAGGCGTGATTGTCTGGCTAGGCTATACTACTGAGAAGCGGCTAGCCAGCTATAACGATCTTGTAGCCAAGCTTGACGAGTACCTCGCAGAGCTGCAGGAGGAAATGAAGACGTAGACCTAGAGGAGGAAAAAGGTACTCCTCCTGGCATATCTCCTAACCTTATCCCTTATCCTGCTGCGCTCGGCGTATTCCGGGTGGAACATGTAGACGAAGGCGAGCAGGCTCATCAGTGGAGCCCTTGTGGCTAGCTTGAGCATAGCCTCTATCTCCTTCCAATCTCCCCGCTTCTGCAGCTCCTCGATAACCCTCCTAGCACGCTGTCTCCCCGCTGGCGTCAGCTCGTAAACCTCGGCGGGGGACTCATCGCCGCCCGGCTCTACATGCCGCTCCACTAGCCCCTCCTTCACAAGCTCCTTAATCGCCTCCTCGACCTCGCGGCTCCAAGGCCCATAGTGGCTAGGCTCAAAATCTGCTGGCACAAGATCTGGATCCACATCCTCCTTGAGTATGAAGAGGCCCTTATGTATTCGAGTCTTACCCTTAACCTGGCCCCCAGCGTACTCCAGCATAGCTAGTATGAGGTCCTTCAAGACCTCAAGCCTACTACGCTCCACACCAGCAGCCCTATCGGCCTGCAACAAACCAGCAACCCTCCCATACAGTAAAGCATGACACGTTCCTGATAAGAGATCCTAGCCAGCCTCCTACCCCTAACTAGGAGTTTCACAGCAGAGCCGGGTAGAAACTTTCCGCTACAGGAGCAAGCCAGACTTTGGCTACGAGCTCGGGTAGAAACTTTCCATTACTCGAGGCCGAGAAACTTTCTCAGTCGATCCACGGGGGAAAGAGCGGGCCAGGTTGTACCCAGAGTACAACCGGCAAGAAGGCCTAGGCGACTAGGCGAAGTAGACGCGGAACCCACGAGGCCTAGGCTCTATGAGGACGTAACCGCGATAGCTAAGGGGGAATCGTATTTTGGCCCCTTTACGGGCACCCATGAGTACAGCATAGTCCCCGGTATCGCTCACTATGTAATCTACATAGTTCTCGCCAATCCTAACGTCAAGCCTCGAGCCCTTGGCTAGGCGAAACCGTTCCACGAGCTCCTCCGGAATAACGAGGTAAGCGTACTTACCATTGCGGCCACCGCCAGTTACCTTAGCAATATAGAAACGACCCTCTTTGAGGCTTCGCAGGAAGGTCTTGACGGTACTCACGTCTAGCTCCCTGTGTGTGGTTACCGCCAAGCTTCCACCTTTAAGGGTCATGGGTTGTACCCGTGGTGCAACCCTGGTTGCGGGTGTGGGTTTAGGTGGGGGTTGGTGCCGCGGCCGGGATTTGAACCCGGGTCACGGGCTCGAGAGGCCCGCATACTTGGCCGGGCTATACTACCGCGGCAGCCGCGCAGCTCTTGTTGCCATTATTGGTAGAGTTCTTGATTCGACTTGGGGGTTATATTTGTTACCTGGCTTTCTTTTCTTCTTCTAAGAAGGGATAATAGAGAATCTAGGATTGTTAGGATTATTATTATTTGTGCTAGATCTATTATCGCTGAGCCTTTGCTACTGCCTGGTTGGATTAGGATGTCGAGTAGGGGTTTGATTCTTAGCTCTAGGTTGTAGGAGTGTGCATAGCTGATTACGAATACTATGTGTAGGGCTGCCATAGCGTAGAGGGCGGCTATTATTATCTTCTTTGGCGCCCCCATGGCGTATATTATTAGCGTGAATATTATGAGGAATAGTTGTATGTTTTCTATTAGTGATATCGTGGGCTCGAGCCCCCATACGTTGTTCAATGCTTCTTCCCCGCCTCTAGGTAATGCCTAGGATATCGGCTAGCTGGGCTAGAATATATGATACGTGTATCCATGGTTCCAGGCCGCGTATCCTGGGCGCATATACTTCGTCTGCTAATGCTAATGTGTCTTGGCTGAACTCTGCATGGGTGAAGCCCTTAACTATGATTGTTGAGCACGGGTTGCTTGCTAGTCTGGTTGCTATTTCTCTGAATGAGGCTTGTTCACCTAGATCACTTATTATGATAGTCTTACACGATCCCATCTCCTCTAATAGTTTTTGCAGCTTCATAGGCCTCACGTGCATCAATGGTCTTGCTGAGCTGGGGGGTACCTGGCCCTGTGTCAATAGTTGCTCCATTAGGCCTACGAACCTGTTATAGTTTCTCGGTAAACGCGTCTCCGGGTTAATGTAGATCACGTAGTCCTCTAAGGTATGCACATATATGTTTAGTAAGCCTTGTTTGTTCAGGGGGCTTTCAAGCGCTTCTAGTAGCTCTATGTGGACCACGTCTGGTCTGCCGCGTTTGGAGCTGTTTGGGAGCCGCTTCATAGCCTGGTGGTGTAGTGTGCTATCAAGCAGGGTCTCGCCTGGTTTTTTGCCCCGTTTCCTCGCCGCTTTATAGACAGCTGGGTGGCCCCATAGCTCTCTGGGCACGAGTTCTAGGCTTGCCTCGGCTATAACTAGTTTAAAACGCTCCTTCATAGCATTACCCGGGGCATGGTTTTGAGCAGGACAAGGGTTAAGGATTTTGTCCGTGATATAGGTTATCAGGGTATTAGGATACTTTTCAGAGAAGCAGTACGCCTAGTGAGGACTAATCGTGTAGAGGAGGCTCGTGACCTGGTAAGGGATGCGGAGGAGCTACGTAAGCGTATTAAGCTTCGCAAACCATACGTGTTGAGGAGAATGGTTTGTAAAAACTGTGGGACACCACTAGTACCCGGCGTAACCGCTGTTTATCGTACCAGGAGGGATGGGCGGGTCACCAGGCTCGTGGTTACATGCACCATGTGTGGTTATAAGCATCGATACGTTCTCCGGGTTAGAGGGGCAGGGAATGAGTCGGAGCCTAAGAAGGCTTAAGAATGTTGCCCAACAGCAGCGCGCCGATGTTATTATAGGTAAGAACGGGCTAAGCCCGGGAGTCCTAAAGGAGATCGATAGGCATCTAGAGGAGAAAGAGGTTGTGAAGGTAAAGGCTCTGAGGAGCGCTATTAAGGTTACTGGGCTGGATCGGAGAAAACTGGCTCAAAGAGTGGCTGAGATTCTGGGCGCACGCCTCCTTGATGTGAGGGGTAGGACTTTTATCCTGTACCGTGCAAGGAGGGGGAGCCTAGAGTCAAAATCACTACGTCAAAGATATAAAACACGGAGCTCTGGAAGCCAGATTAGCGGGGAGAAGAAGTCATGGTTACGGCGCTTGAGGTTCCAGCAGATTTATTGATAAAGAGGCTGGCTGAGAAATTAAAGTCTATGCCGCAGATAAGGCCTCCTGCTTGGGCGTTCTATGTTAAGACGGGGACGTTCAAGGAGCATCCCCCGGAGGACCCTGATTGGTGGTATTATAGGGCGGCATCCATTCTACGCAAGCTCTATAAGAGAGGGGCCCCGGTCGGAATAGAAAGATTGCGCACAGCGTATGGTGGTAGGATCAACCGAGGCTCCGCGCCAGAACACTTCAGAAAAGGCTCCGGCACAATCATAAGAAAAATACTCCAACAACTAGAGAGAGCAGGACTAGTAGTAAGGATAAGGGGGAAGGGAAGGACGCTAAGCCCTAGGGGGCGCAGCCTCCTAGACAATACTGCCTACGAGATCTTGAAAGAACTCGCTGAACAGAACCCTGCTCTTAAAAAATACCTACCCTAAACACGAGTCACGAACCTACTTTGGAGAAGAGGCTTAGAGTAACAGATCAAGCACCTATGATGATCTAGTGATTGCTTAGTTTTAATAGGACTAGACCCGCTATAGCTCTCCTGGGTGAAAACATGGCAGAATACTATGATGACTCCGAGCTAGAGGAAATTAAGCGGCGTAAACTACTAGAGCTACAGAGACGCTTAGCAATGGAGGAAGAGCTTAAGAGAAAACAGCAAGAGGAGGAGGCCAGACGAGAGGCTCTCCTAAGATCCATTCTCACCCCGGAGGCTAGAGAGCGCTTAGCCAACGTCAAGCTGGTACGCCCTGAGCTCGCACGAGTAGTTGAGGATAACCTTATAGCCCTTGTACAATCTGGTCAAATAAGACCACCCGTTGATGAGGAGACTGTTAAAAAGATCCTCGCACTAATATATGAGCGTACTCATAGGGAGCCGCGTATAAGGATTAAAAGAAAGTAGGCCAGGGTAGGGATGAGGGGGCGACGATAAGTGGCGCACTTTAAGCCGTTGGGGAAGAAGCTTAGGCTAGCTAGGGCTCTTAAACAAAATCGTTCTGTACCGCTATGGGTGGTCATGCGCACAATGAGGAAATTCCGTGACCATCCGAAGAGGAGGCATTGGAGAAGGGTTAAGCTAAAAGCATAGCCTTGGGAGGGTGATAGTAGATGCCTAAGGATAAGAAGGAAGCTATCTACACGATACCCCTGTATAGAGTGTACTGGGGTAGAAGGAGTAATAGAGCGGCGCGAGCGATTAGGCTAGTGCGAAGATTCATTGCTAGACACTTCGGTGTAGAGGAGAAGGATGTAATCATTCATAATAATGTTAATGAGTATATATGGTCGCGTAGCATAGAAAAACCGCCTAGAAGAATAACTGTGAGAGCTATGAAAGATCAAGAGTCGGGTAAGGTTAAGGTAGTCCTGCTTCGCGAGAAAAGACATGAGGCCAAGTGATAAGCTATACTTGTCAGCTTGACGCAGTATTAGTTTCGTTATTTTTCCTGGCTCGTGCCACAAGTGTTCTAGGCCGGGTTAAGAGTGAGCCGTTTGTATCGGTTCTTCTTAGCTCCCTGGCTTTGAGCCACTATTCTTGATAAGCCTAGGGTATTTTGGTAGGCTTCTTCCCAGAAACGACATAGGTGAACAGAGCACACTGAGCCAATGGTGGCTGGTATGATAGATTATCTTAACGTCCATGGTAACCCAAATATAGGAGTATACATATTTGCTAATAATCATATAGCTCTTGTACCGCCAACCATAACCCCGAAGGATAAAAAGCTCGTACAGGATGTGCTAGGCGTGGAGGTTATAGAGACCAAGATCGCTGACATGATCATTAACGGCGTAATGGTTGCTGGTAATGACAAGGGCCTTCTCTTACCACGCATAACAAGACCTGACGAGTATGACTTACTAAAAGGACTACTAGGCGATAAGATGCGCATAGAGATACTCAACATAAGGCAAACAGCTCTTGGGAACCTCATAGCCGCTAATAATACTGGTGCATTGATTTCCCCAAGCATAGATGCTGCTGCTATAAAGAAGATACAAGAGGTTCTTGGCGTGGAGCGTGTATTGCAAAAACCTCTCGCCAACATGCCGACAGTGGGGTCGATGATCGTAGTAACCAATAAGGGGGGAGTAGTACATCCCGGCGTAAGCGACGAGGAGATCAGGATGTTGTCAAACCTTTTTGGAGTCGACTTCGCCACAGCAACTGTGAATTTCGGCCTTTATTTCGTAAAAGCGGGCCTCGTCGCTAACGATAATGGTGCTCTTGTCGGAGACGAGACCACTGGCCCCGAGCTAATGAGGATACAGCAAGCTTTAAGGCTTTAACCAGCTAGGGGGAGCTGGGAACCGCAAAGAGGGGGCAACTATGGGGGAGGTGAAGATATACCTAGTTGAGGGAAAGATGCTGATTCGCCCATACAAGATGCCAGAGTGGTGGCCTTTCCGTAAATACGTGAGAGCGATAAAGCCGGAGCACGCTGTCGAGAAAGTACTATCAGAGCTAGGGAGTAATCATAAGATCAAGAGATATCACATACGGATAGAGAAGGTAAAAGAAGTGCCCCCGGAAGAGGTGGAGGATATCCAAGTAATAGAACTATCTAAGCTCACAAGGTGGGAGAAGCCTTGAGCCAAGGACAAGAACAAAGAGCTATATCCCTAGAAGAGGCAATAGCCCAGCTCAGCCTTCTGGAAAACCAGTTAAAACAGTTACAGGAGCTAGTGGCTGAGCTCTCAGCCCGGATAACAAGGCTATCCACTGTGGAGGAGGCGCTAATGAGCCTCGAAAAAGGCTCGGACGACTCCTTCATACCACTCGATGCCACTGGAACAGTGTTTGTCAAAGGCTTAATAAAACCGATAGAACGTGTCCTACTCCACGCAGGCCTTGATGTATTCATAGAGCTTGATAGAGGCAAGGCATTAGAGGTTATAAGGGAGGAGAAATCAGCTACCTCTAAGCTTCTCGACAACTATAACCGCGACCTAGCCCAGTTGACGCAGTACTATGTAGCTTTACGATCCGCTGTGGAACAGGCATTGCAGCAAGCGCAGCAAAGAAGACAATAATCCTGTAGCGACCAATAACTAGAAAACACGGTATCTAGAACATATCATTACTTCTTTTATATCATAAGCGGAGAACCTTGTACTGCTTGACACCGGTTTCAGCCTCTTACCTTTATGCGGTAAAGAGCTGGTAAGGAACTGTTCAAAATACTCGATAAAATAGGGATGAGGAATAGGTGGCAAGCAATGGTATTCAATAAGCTAAAGAAGGCCCTAAAGCGATTTGTTGACACGGTTAGTGAGACCATAGCAACTAAGGAAATAAAAGAAGATGATATAGAGCCTCTCTTAGAGGAACTAACAATAGGCCTCATAGAAAGCGACGTTGCTCTCGAAGTAGCTGAGGAGATAGGGGAACTTGTTAAAAAGCGTCTTCTGGGGACAAAGATACCGAGATTTAAAGATGTTAAACAATACGTGATTGATACCCTCTCTACCGTCATCGAGGAAATAGTGTCGAGGAACTACAAGCCTGTAGACATAGTAGGTGAGGCGAAAAACAGGGAGCCAGGTAACCCGATGAGGATACTCTTCTTCGGAGTCAATGGGGTAGGAAAAACAACAACGATAGCGAAAATTGCTTACCTTCTAAAAAGGAACGGTGTAACACCCGTGATCGCTGCTGCTGATACTTTTCGTGCAGGTGCGCAAGAGCAGCTACGAATGCACGCCGAGAAGCTCGGTGTACCCTTCATAGGTGGCCGCTATGGCGCTGACCCGGCATCAGTAGTCTATGATGCAATAGAGTATGCGAGGGCCCGGGGGTATAGAGTGGTGCTAGCCGATACTGCTGGGCGAATGCATACAGACGAGGACCTCATGGAGGAGCTTAGGAAGATTACGAGGGTGGCAAAACCCGATTATAAGGTATTGGTTGTGGACGCGTTAACAGGGAATGATGCAGTTGAGCAAGCTAGGTTCTTTGACGAGGCGGTAGGGATAGATTTTGTTATACTAACTAAGGTTGATGCCGATGTGAAGGGTGGGAGCGCGCTCACAATAACAGCTGTGATAAACAAGCCCATACTGTTTCTCGGGGTTGGGCAGCGCTACGAGGACCTGGAGCCATTTAACCCGAAGGAGTATGTTAAAAAGCTTCTTGAAGGACTAGCGTAGGGATAGCCTGAATCTAGGTAGCAAAACCTACATTTCCCTAGCTATAGGAAAGCCACTGGGGTAGGAGTCATTGGCTGAGGAGGCGCCAGGGATAATAGGAAAAATAAGGATGACGTTGCATGAGTGGAGACTCATACTCCAAAGACTCAAGAAACCCGACATGGATGAGTATAAGCAGACTGCTAAAATAATGTGGCTTACAATTCTCCTTGTCGGATCAGTTGCTTATTTGATCCAACTAGTAGCTGTCAAGCTGATTACAGGGTGATAATACGAGATGAGTGAGGACAGGGAGGCTAAGAAAGAGGAGACGGGGACAAGAGCTAGGCTTGAGCCGAGACTATTTGCTGTTAGGACCGTGGCGGGCCGTGAACTCGATGTCGCGTTAATCGTTGAGCAAAAGGCCAAAGACGAGGACATACCAATATATTCTATAATAGTGCCGCCAAGGATAAAAGGCTATGTGATAGTCGAGACGCCTGCTGCTTTT
>Ga0256833_1002937_pt1 | contig 11817 bp, 10 predicted proteins | sample 356284metaG_FD_190535 | JGI IMG/M metagenome (GOLD analysis project Ga0256833, IMG submission 190535) | Hydrothermal vent microbial communities from Mid Atlantic Ridge, Atlantic Ocean - 356-284 | ecosystem: Environmental > Aquatic > Marine > Hydrothermal vents | place: Atlantic Ocean: Mid...
AAATGGTTTTGTAAAAGTTCTGAATTTCCCAGCGGGGGCACCACAATATAATTTCTCTTTGGATTTGGAAAATACAAATGGTGGACCCGGAGGGATTCGAACCCTCGACCTCCGCCTTGCAAGGGCGGCGTGCTTCCGCTACACCACGGGCCCTTCCGTTCCAATGTTCTAATTAATTTCAAGTAAAAAAATGGTTATAAATTTTATGAAGACTACAGGAAAAAAAATAAAAATTTGTTTTTAAGGTTGGTTATATTTGATTCTTAACAGAAATGTGCTCACAATCCCACCATGGTCTGATTCTAACAAAGGAGGCTTTTCAGATGATCTATCTGAGATAACATTCTTTCAATCCCACCATGGTCTGATTCTAACCAGTCGAAATGTGGATTTTCGCGCCGCTAACGGGCTTTCTGCAAAATATTTGTGTCGTGAAGTTATAAAAATGTTACTATTTATAAAACTTCACGACATTTTTGAGTTATGAGAATATATGTTCAGGTTCGCTTGAAAAGCTCTAACACAATCTTACCTTTTGACCATCAGTATTATCTTGCCTCGTATATTTATCGCACACTAGAAAAAGTAGACTCCTACTATGCACTGGAACTCCACAAACCATTCCGCTACAAGTTTTTCACCTTCTCCTATATCATGAGTAAAGAAAGGTCTGTGGTAAAAAAGGGTGTGTTAATAAGGGGGAATGAAGTGTATTTTTTCGTTTCCTCTCCCGATGCAAAATTCTTGAAAACTTTAATAGAGGCTATGCTCAACTCCCCAGAGATAAAAATCAAAAATCTCGAAGGCATAGTATCGGAAATAAGAGTGTTGGAAAAACCGAAGTTTGAAAAAACAACGAAATTCAAGACCCTTTCACCAATTCTCGTAAGAAAACCCGTAAGGAAAGGGAAAAAACTCAGAGGGAAGGAACTTTATCCAACGGATAAAGAATTTTGCGAAAGACTTGCTTCGAACACAATAAAGAAGTTTTGTAAGTTTTATGAGATTGATAAAGCTCTGGAAAAGTTAAAGAATTTCATTTCCATCAAATTTCTTAACTTTAAAGCGAAAAGACATAGAATAATAAACACTTATCATCGCTGTGTGCTGGGAGAATTTATTGTGGAAGGTAATAAAGACCTTATAGAATTCGTATATGATTGTGGTTTTGGAGAGAAAAATTCAATGGGATTCGGAATGGTTAAGAAAATTTAAACTCTCCTATGATGTAAAAATAAAAAATCGCGCGGATTTATCCGAAAAGCGCTGCAAGACCTGCAGCAGCTTCTTCTGCTTTCTTCTCTTCTGCCTCTTCCTCTTTCTTTTCTTCCTCTTTCTTCTCCTCTTCACCAGCTGCGGCCGGCGCAGCTGCAGCCACAAGTGTGGCCTTTTCTAAGATCTCGTCAATATTCTTTCCTTCAAGGGCTGCAACAACAGCTTTTATCATGCCTTCTTCTACCTTTGCGCCGGCTGCATCAAGGACCTTCTTAAGGTTTTCTTCATTAATCTCCTTTCCAGCCGAATGAAGCAAAAGTGTTGCATACATGAGCTCCATATTATTTCACCTCTCCAACTTCCTCTTTTAATGCCTTTGCATTTATATAAGCTTTTTGGAGGAGTATCTCTATTGTCTCTTCACATGGATAGCATATTCCTACAGCAAGTTTCATAGCATTTGCACATGCTGCATTCAAGTCATCTAGTATCTTATCTTCTGTAATCTCTAAGGTTTCACCAGAGTAAACCTTACCATCTTCTTCTATTGCGAGAAGCTTCAAACCTATTTTCATCGGCTCTATTTTAAGCAGGTTGAGAGCAGCAGCAATATCCTCTGTAACAACATCTCCTTTTTTACATACGACGAAATCTTTTTGAATAACTACCTTTCCACCTTCTATTTTTGCAGGAATCTTGACTTTAGTAAGAGTTGAAATTGCAGGACCCGCGGGAATATCGGTTGGTCCAGCAGGTACAACTATGTCTTCTTCTGCCACATCTCCAGGCTTTGCAGGAGCTGTGGTAGTTCTTTTCTGCAACAAGAAAAGGAGCTTAAACGGATTCATTTTTGAAAGAATAAGTGCTACCTGTCCTTCCACACACTCTGCCAGAGCCTTTTTACCGGCTTTTTCAAGAGCCCTTATTATTATGGATTTTTTCGATACCTTTATCCTGGTATCTTCGCCAAGTTCAAATCTTATTTTCTGAAGTGCTGCAGAAGGGATTTTATGCAAGCTTACTATCCCAACTACAGGATACTGTGCAATAAGCTTGCTAAGTTCCTCAACAGCCTTTATTTTCCATTCCTTTACCATAGTTTCACCGCCCTGCTCATTGTTAGTTTAAGGTAAGCGTCTTTTATTTGACTCTCGCCTTTTGGTAAAAGTGAAACTACACGATTATAAAGAGCTATGATATTTTCTGCTACTTCCTCATCGCTCATATTTTCGTTACCCACAAGCACATGAACAACAGGAGAGTTTTTAACAGCAAACCTTACTGTTTTCTTTGCACTTTCCACAAACTTTTTAACATCTCCTGTCGGTGGAACAGGTTTTGGCATTTTGTTTCTCGGCCCAAGTGCAGGACCCAAGAATCTACCAACAAGAGTCATTAAAGGAGCTTCACATAAGAAGAAATCATATTTTCTTGCGAGCTTCTTTGCTTCACGCTTTGAAATTTTTTGAATCTCATCCTTTTTAAGTGGAAAAACATAAGGATCATTTAGTTTTTTTATTTCTGGAAGAAGATTGTCAGCAATAAAACATATTTTTCTCTCTTTTGGCTTGTATGGAAGTTCCACCTCACCCTTTATTCTGTTTTCTGGTTTTTTCAGATCTATGTTTCTCAGATTTATTGCTAAATCAAAGGACTGAACAAAATTTCTTTTCTTCGCAGAGCTTCTAAGTTCTTTTATTGCTTCTACAATTTTCTGCTTTAGCTCTTCTGTATTCATTTTCCTCACTCCCCGCTCCTGCCGAAGCAGTATGGCGCGGGAATCAATAAAGCAATTACGTGAAGCTATGTAAGTAAATGTTTATAAATGTTTTGTTTAGATAGTAGCGCATAAACTGTGTTAAAAGTTTAATAACATTTTATTGAGAAGTAGTTTTATGATGGAAATTGCCGCGCTTACTATTTCAGGTATTACAGCAGGAATAGTTCTTTTTCAGTTTTTCGTTATCCGGAAAAACTTTGAAAAAATAGAAAATGAGATTAAAAAGTTAAGAGCTATAGTAAACAAGCTTTCATTTGATCTTCTCGTGGAGAGACTTTTTGAGAGTACAGGAGAAGTTGCAAGAAAAAAGATCTCGGAGCTTGGAGAAAGAATTTTTGAGCTTATCAAGAAAAAATACAACATGAACGACGTTACTACATATATGGAAATGAAGAAACGATTCGAAAAAATGGAAATGGACGAAGAAGAAAAAGCAGAAATAATGGAATTTCTCAATGCAATGATATACCTCGAATATTCTGCAAGAACTTTAAGCACAAGAAGAAAAGAAAAACTAAGGAAAATACTTATAAGAATGCTCAGAAAAGTGGCAGGAAGCCAGCAAACATTAGAACAAGGATGAAAGTTAAAATTATTTCTATCATCACTACTCCTAAAACAACTCTTTCTTTTTTTGCAAGATTTACAATTTCTCTGAAAGTTTCTTTCAACCCTATTTTTTTATGCTCCGGTGTTTCTAAATTGCTTTTTTCTTTTCTTTTTTTGGTATTTTCTATTTTTTCCAAGTATGAAGAAAAGACATCAAAAATTTCCTCTTCTTCCTCCTCTTTTTTATTCACCCTTTCTCAACCTCTTGTAAATAATTGCAAGTGTTACAATTGTCCAAATGAAATAAAGTATTGGAAAGATTTTAATTTTTTCCACAAGTGTTTGCGGTCTTATCTTGACTATAACAGGATACATTCCTACTATACCTTCCTTTGCCTTAAGAACGTATACGCCCGTGCATTTTTTCCCTTTTGCTTTTTTTGTATAGATGTAATATGTCAATACCTTCTTCTCACCTTTTTTCACATTGTAGCTCCCTTCTATTTTCTTGATACAGTCTTTTGCACCCTCTATTTCAAGTCTTACATTATGTAAATCATAATCTCCCGTGTTTTTAACAAGTATGGAAAGGGGGACTTTCGAATTTTCTGGTAAAACAAGATAGGGAAGTACCTCTAATATGTCTAGCTTTCCAAGCCTTTTTCTTGGAATCACCTTTACTTTCAACATTTCTGTATCAAGCACACCACCTGTTGCAGCAAGAAGTGCTTTTACAGGAATATAATATATCCCGGGTACTTCATCATCGAAGACCTTTATGTAAAGCCTACCTTTAATTTTTTCTCCTGCCCGAAGATTTGGAATTATAAAATCTTGCGATAGCCAGCCCTTCCTTACAAAAGCTCTTACAGCAATATTACTCACATCGATAGTTCCCTCGTTTATTACCTCGAATTCTATAACTCCTGTTTCTCCTTGCTGAAGAGTTATGTTTTTTGTTATGAGCGTTAGATTTACCTTTGGTGGAATAACTTTTTCTCTTTCTCCAGCTATTTTTGAAGGCATTGGTGTTGGTCTTGGTACAGGCTTTGGTACTGGTGTGGGTTTTTTGACTGTGACATTTATTCCATAAGGTATAAAGATAGAAAATGAAGTGAAGTTTTTGTCTATCCACGCATAACCTGAAATTAGTGTACCGTTTTTATTTACAAAATCTTTTTTACTTGCTTCATAGTCGTGATAACTTAAATTTTTCCATACACCGTTTATATAAATTCCATCTACTTTTGAAATATACACTACATGCGTTACGTTATTTGGAAGTGGATATCTATAGTGGAAGGTTATCTTGTAGATCCATGAATTATTTGTAATCGCTGTTATTTTTGCAAACTGATTTATGTTTCTGTAACCAGGCTTATCTGGAGGTGGATTATCCACCCTCTCAACCGCGTAATTTATACCTTCTAGTGAAATCCTCGTTGTTTTTGGTATTCTAACGTCATGTAGCTTTATTAAAGAATTATTTGCTATAACTTCTTCCCTTTCTGAAGAAAGAGAAATTGTATAAATCTCAGCCGTGGAATTTTTTGCATATATTGCTTCTAGGTTTTCGGTTGTGTGTGTACCGTAAATCTTTACATTTTTTGAATTCTCAATACAAATACCCTTTCCGAAATTTTCCACACGGGCATCGTAAATTGAGACGTTTTCAGCGTTTCTTATATAAACACCGCACACATTAGCTCGCTTAGTTCCATTAGTCAAATAATTTCCATCTATCGTGTGGTTTGCAAAGTTAATGAATGTGTTTGAGACGTTTTCAATTATTAGACAACTTGAGTTAACATTCCATGCAGATGTGTTGATAATATAGTAGCCAGATTCGTTTATAACACCACATGGCTGGAATGTTTTTATTTTAAGAGAAAGCATACCATTAACATATACCTCTTCTTCATCTTGGAATGTATAATTAAACTCTGTGGCTATTTTTGGAGATGTTAGCTTTTCTACTACAGATTTGTTATCTCTCACTATACTTACAAAAATTGCAGGGTAAGAGACGTTTATTTCATTACCTTTTTCGTCTTTCGGGAAAATGTAAAGGTAAGTTATTTTATCTACACTATCCACATCTACACCAACTTTGTAAGACCCGGTAAAATATTCGTTAAGCTTATATCTTCCAGCAACGGTTCCGTTTGGATAGTAAAGCACCACAAAAGGCCTTGCAGGGTAAAAGGCGCGAAACGCGGAAATATCTATATCTACAAGACTACAGTTTTGAGAAGCATTCAAGTACACCTTTGGTTTAAGATCAAGAACCGAACTAGAGAGATTTCCTGACTCGCTTGCATACTCCAAATCAATAAGATAATAACCACTTGAAGAAACATTACATATTTTTAAGTATGCGTTTGGGTTTCTGAGAGAAACATCCTTGTAAGACCACGAAGCGTATCCTGTTTGATTCGAAAAGTCGTAACTTAAATTCATAGGTATTCCACTTGCATTAACAAGCTCTGCATAAAAACCTGAACATGCATAGAAGAAAGAAAAAAACAATAAAATTGTTCCAGTTGCGAATGCACTGAATTCACGCCTTCCTACGAGCTTCCAAACTTTATGCATTTCTATTCACCAGTTTTTATCATGTTACTATAGCTTTCCAGAAAGTTGCGAAAATAGAGTATGCGTAGTCAAGTATTATCTTTACAAAGTTTTCTTGATTGTAAAATCCTGTTTTTGAGCTATATTCTTCGTAGGTTGCAGGGTTTTTAAGTTTGAGCGGATAAATATTGCTGAGTCGACCGTTTATTACAAATTTGAAATCTTCCCATGCACCATTTTTAAGATATTTTCCCATTATGTAAATAGAGTAATTACCGAGTATTTTACTTAAATTCAAATACGCATATTCTGGTGCAAGTAAAAGCTTATTTCCCGTCGGAATTAAAGTTATGTTCACCCATCCGTTGTAATCCGCGTAAGTACTCATTACTGTTTTCACTCTTGTTCCTTCTTTTGTTGTATTGCCATACTGATCTATTACGCGGTTCCATATTTGGAGTGGTGAAAACAAAGCAATACCGTTTTCTTCCACTATCTCAACATATGCATTTCGCAGAGTTTCGTTATCAGAATTCTTAAGGTAAAGAGAAAAGTTATATGGTCTTCCTGGATAATCGAAAACATTAGTTTTTATACCATTTATCCAGATTTCTGGAATAACCACAGGTTTTACTTCAAAGTTTTGTGTAACTACGTTATCTGTTTCGTCGCATTCTCCTATTTTATTTGAAGGATCTACTTCTATCTTTATTGTGTAAAGCCCGCTGTGTACGGCGGCTTTCCACGTGAGTGTTCTCTCTACATAGCCGTTTGGTGCAATATCATCTGTAATAACTTCTGTTGTTTCAAAAACCACTTGTGCTGGATTGCTTGCGTTATAGATTGTTATTTTTACGGTAAAATCCGTAGTAACTTTTACGTTTCCGCCCTTAATTTCGTAAGGTGAATCCCTAGGATTGGAAATTCTATATTTTATTGTTAGCGTTTGATTATAATACACGGGATTTGGAGTCAAAAGAGTTATGGTTGGTTTAAGATTTGGGCCTATGCAAATATAATTTCCCATTCCGTTTATCACCACATATCTTGCGATTGGTGTAATTTGATCTGTAACGCAGGGTGTGCCACTCAACCCTGTTGAAAGACTGAGTGGAAAGGCTGGGGAAGAAAGTACAGTTCCGTCGTAGCAGTATTCTCCATGATCGTCTTTGCAAACACCTATAACCATTTCTCTTTCTGGAGAAATTCCAACATTCGGATCAGAGGCGGGTGCTGAAAAAGATCCACCATAATACTGAAAGGTAATCGTTGGTGTAGACACAGAAATTGTACATGTAGATTCATCGAAGCTTCTCCCTACCGTATAACTCCCCCTCAAATACCCGTTTGTTCCAACATAAACAAAGTTTGTTAACGTACCGGGATTTGGAACATCTGCGTATGCTACATAAAGTCTTCCTGGGAAAGCGGCAACGTAAACATCTGGATCAGGTGTCGAATAATGATATGGACTTACAGTAAGATAATCCACCGGTGTAAAGTAACATCCTGCAGCCGAGCCGGGATTAGAAGTATATGCGAGAGCCTCTGAGTAACTCGCATAGGTTATCAAAACATATTTCCATACACCGCTAACGTTAATTGCATACGCTGCACCTACATATTTTTGCCCAACACCACACAGTTCTATACCAACATTCGGATTTCCTTTAGTTGGAACACCATCCATGTAATATTGGCCCGGATCGCTTGAAGAAGAACCTGTATAATATAGGTTTACCACATTTAAATCTACATCTTTTATTGCGGCACTCACAGCCTTTCCTGTATAGAAACATAGAAGAATAAAAACACATATAGAGAGTAAGCTATGAATTAAACCGCTTCTTTTTGTATGTTTTTTCATTTTTCGATACACCTCACCAGTAAGCGTAGTAAAGCGTTGAAAGGACCTGGAGCGTTTTTACAATTTTGCTTTTCATCTCATCGTTTAGATACGAAAGCGCACTCGATGGAATACTCGTATCTTTATCTATTGTAAAAGGTATAACTGCCTTTAAATTTTCCGCAGAATCATAAACCTTAATTTCAACTTTACTGTCGGCTTCTCCGTACTTTGTTGGTACTATTACGAATGAGTTTCCTGTCGGAATTTTTTCGATTAAGTGTGTGTGGTTCCTATAACCTATCACCGGTGGGTTTTGTGTGGGATCAAAGATAAGATACCCCTCTCTTTCCTCAGGAATTACGTATCCAGGAAGCTGTGTTACACCGTCCGTATAAATCACCGTTATCAGATTTACTGCTCCTGTTTTTAGCGTAGCGGAAGTATATGGGGTTGGTATAGGATCACTTGCATTATAAATAACATAACTTCCGTTTGTGTAGACTGTTACAGTATACTTTATGGCTTTTCCCTGTTTTGCCCAGTAATATACAGAATCTTCTATTTGAATCATCGAAACAACAGTTGCCTTAGAATTGTCGAAAAGCGTTGGAGAGGAAAGGTATTTTTTGCCTTCCGAAAGCACAGGATCAACAAGCGTGAGGTAAGTAACTCTTACTATCTTATCACCAATGAGTAATCCTACACCTATTCTGTAATTTCCGCTTTCTGCTTCTGTTTGGGTAGCAGTCGGAGCTATTACGAATTCAATTCTTCCGTTTTCATCTGTTTTTCCGTATGTAATTGCCCTTGAAATTGTATTCAATGGAGAAAGAGGGAAAAAGATATTGTTTCCGTTATCCTCAAAAACTGCTACAGTAGCATTCGGCACAGGAGCATAATTATTGTAAATGTCTTTGACGAATACGGTAAGGTTGTAAGCTCTTGCCGTCTTTGGTATTGAGGTTGTTTTCACCCCGTCAATATATGTGGTTATTTCATATGCTGGTTCCAGAGGAAGAAGATAAATGTTATATGTTTTTCCAGCAGGAAGCATCATTTCGAAATTACACGTGGAGGAGTTGTAGCAGGTGTATGTAGAGATATTTACCACAAAAAGTGGAACGGCAAATGTTGAGTTTATGCGATATTTGAGAAGATAGTACTTTATATCTTTTTCTAATCTCACAACATAAGCCAAAAAAGGTTTGCCGTAAATTATTATTGTTGTGTTCTTACAACAAAAAGTGTTTTTCGGATTATCGCTCCATGAATAGTAAGATGGATGAAAAACAGGAAAATTTGTCGCATTGAAAAGTCCGTTTTCTTCAAGGTCTGCAGCAGTAATATTTTCTATTTGTAAAACATTAATGGTGTAATTTGCGTCTATTACCCCGTCAATTTGAGGCAAAGCAGCGAAATAATGCTTACCATCATTGGGCTGTGTACCAGCAATAGAAATAAGATCTATTGTGTTTGCAAGAATGGAAACATGCATAACAGGTGCGTTGCTTTCTTTGGGAATAGATGTTGAGTATCCTATTATTCCTCCCCATTTTGCGGTATTTATTTCTGCAAATAAATCCGCATTCGTTATGTATCCTGCTTTTACAATGATTTGTTGAGCTATGGTAATACCTACAAGTATAACAAAACTTAGGATGATGGCGTGAAAATACAACCTCTTCACAAAGGCTTATGATGAAAAAATTGTTAATAAGCTTTTTTATTCTGCTTTTCTTATTTTCAGTGACTTTAAAACAGAAAAAAGGCTTACTTCTTTCCTTTTTCCCAGAAGAAGTAAAAGCAGGAAAATCACAAGAGCTCCTACGAGCAAAATATATATCCAAACTTCGTTTTTCGCAGATTTTTCTTTTATTTCACCTCTTTGTATATATTTCACCATGTTTGAGAGAAGATCTTTGGAAAATCCATAGTATACAGCAACTGTGAGATTTGTATTTTCCTTAAGCTGTGCGGTATCTAATCTTATCCAGAACGGAAGATAACTTTCTCCACTGGGTAAGTATATAAGTGGTGAGGAAAGTGTGAGAGATTCATTCAAAAATTTTAAACCGAAAAGCTCTGCTCTTACCCATACAGGTTTTTTATTATTGTTTTTCAGCTTTATCCAGAGCATATGTAAAGAAGGATCGTAAAACACACCCTTTATTTCTAACGGTTTGGGAATAGGTAATGAAATTTTTTTTACGGAGAAATAAAACTCTTCTGTCGTGAGGTTTCTTATTTTTCTTTTGAACTTTTCACCATAAAGAATAAAGGCTTCCACTTTTTCTGGTTCGCTGTAATTTCCGCAAATAGGAAAGGAAATAGTTTCTTTAGGTGGTATTACATGAATATTTTCATCTGTAAATGTAGTTTCTCCCGTTTTTCCAATAATCCTAAGTGCTCTTATTATGAATTTTTCTTCAACATTCCCTTTGTTGATTATCTCAAAAATTATACACCCATTTGTAAAGTAAACCCTTTTTAATACAAGATTGTGCACAGGATAATCCACTTCTTTTGTTGGAAGAGTATAAATTTTTCCTCTTAATTCTGGTTCTCCAGTAAAAGTAATTCCGATTTTTGCTACTACGCCTATGGTTTTGTTACTCACTTCTCTTATTTCATATCCGAAGTTTACGTTTTCAGGACCTATTACTTCAATTAGCTTTACCCCCAGTTTTTTGAGAAACTTAGCTATTTCAGAGGGAGAATTCTCAAGTATAAGTAAGATTGGTTTACCCTCGCTTAAAAATCCCTCTTCTATATATTTCCCATTTGCAAGAATAACCCAACCGTTTGTTTTTTTCCAGACTCTCTTTACTATTTCTTTGTTCATATCCTCTTCCGTACCAAAAATAACTTCGCTTGGATTGGATATATCCTTCCATGGTTGTGTTAAAAATTTACCGTAAAAAATTACACTTTTTTCAGGAACAGATGAAATAAGAGAAAGGATGTCGTTAAGATTTTCTTTGTTTACAAAAAATATCCACCGCTTCTCATTAACAGCAAGCGGAAAAACAGAAATTAAATTGATTCCAAAATCTGGATGAATAATTATGAAACCATTTATTCTATTCTTTATTCTCGAATAAAGTTCTAACTGAAGGTCTTTATAACTGTTAAAAACATTTTCTATAACCATGGAAAAACCGTAATTCCGCATAAATTCCTTCATGTTTTTTATAACAGGTTTGTTTCTATTTTCAAAAACTTCTTGAACAGAATTTTTATCAAGTTGCCTCAGTAAAATATCAGCTTCACCCAAATTTGTAATTATATGTGCTTTTTTTCCTGTAAGTTTGGCATAAAGCAAAATAAGTGAAGCGTCTCTCCAGTCCTGAGAATTTATAATAACATCTGCCTTTACCGTAGAAAAAAGTATTAAAAACATTCCAAGTAATAGAAAAATACAGGAATTTTTCATGAAGTTTAAAGAAAAATAAGAGGTTTATAAGCTTAATTAGTTTATTTTAAAAAGATCAACACATAATTTTAAAAAATCATCCAAAATCAAAGGGCCCGTGGTGTAGCCTGGCTAGCATTCCGGCTTTGGGAGCCGGCGACCCCGGTTCAAAAGCATTGTATGAAATTCCGGGCGGGCCCACCAAAAATATGTCCTTAAGATTTTTTCTCTAAATATCTAAACTACTAATCTATTATTATAGAATAATATATCACAATTTAATTTGGTTAATACTATTTTACCAACGACAAAAAAATCTAAAAGTGGTGGGCACGGCCGGAATTTCTTTAAAACTTTCCACAAACCTCTAGATTTTGAACCGGCGACCACCAGTTTGCTTAGAGCGCTTGACACTTTGCCAGAGCGCGTCATATAAGA
>Ga0256833_1002938_pt1 | contig 11811 bp, 7 predicted proteins | sample 356284metaG_FD_190535 | JGI IMG/M metagenome (GOLD analysis project Ga0256833, IMG submission 190535) | Hydrothermal vent microbial communities from Mid Atlantic Ridge, Atlantic Ocean - 356-284 | ecosystem: Environmental > Aquatic > Marine > Hydrothermal vents | place: Atlantic Ocean: Mid...
GGACAGGAGCCTGTAATTTTCAGGAATGGAAGTGGTATCCAGCTCTTTTTCCAGCAGTTCCGCGGCCCTGGCATAATATATGGAGGCCGAATCGTACTTTCCTTCCGCATTGTAGTGGTTGGCAAGGTCGTAGTATGCCTGTGGGTCGTCCGGTTTTAGTGCCGCATACTTCTTCAGAATCCGGTAGTATTCCCGAATTTTTCCGTGGCGCAGAAGGAAGGTCATATAGCTTCTGTACCGCTCGGTGTTGGATGGGTCCAGAGCTATGGCCAGCTTCAGGTACTTTTCTGCCAGCCCCGTTTTCCCCGCCTTTTCGAAAGCGTAGGCCAGAACCCTCGCCTCGAACGAAGTGTTTATATCTATCGTCAGGGCAATCTGGAGGGCCCGGTCTATTTCCCCTTCGTCGAGCAGTTCGTAAACCTGTATGAATCTGCAGTCTTCGTCCAGGTAATAGCACAGATTCGTGTAGTGCATTACGGCATTTCTCTTCTTCAGTAGCTGATAATCCTTTGCCAGGTAGTAGAGAATGACCGGATCCGGTTTGAGGCCCAGCGCCGTGGACAGACTCCTTATGCTTTCGAGGATGAGGGAATCCTTTTCCTCCTGCTTCTGGCTTTTGACCGCCAGCATGTACTGGGCAAGTCCCAGGTATTTATGGTAATTGGGCTCCTGTGGATACAGCCTGACTGCCCTCTTCATTATGTTGGCAAGTTTTACATACTCGTGTGTATTGAACAGCAGGGCAAGGGCATAATCGTAGAAGGCTTTCCTGTCCATGGAGTACTGCATCGCCTTGAGGGTGGTCTGCACCGCCTTTTCCTTATCTCCCCTTTTGTGGTAAATGTAGGACAGTATTATGAGGGATTTGTACAGGAGTTCCATGTCCCTGAATGTGATTCCGGGTTCCGCGGCACGGCTCTCCAGTATGTCCACGGCTTTTTCCAGCACTGCCTGTGCGCGGTCATACTGGCCAATACGGTACAGGGCATTTCCATAGTTCACCATGTAGGAGACGCTGTCCGGAAATCTCTCGAACAGATACCTGTAGTCTATGATGGCCCTGTCCAGATTATCCAGATTGTCCAGAATGATGGCCCTGTAGTGGAGGAAGGTGGGGTCGTCCGGAAATTCCTTCAGGGCTTCCTCCGCCCAGTGAAGGGCCTTTTCTGGTTTCTTCAGGGTTCCGTACACCTCGATGAGCAGTTTGTAGGCTTCCCAGTCGTCCTTACCCTCCCGGCGCACATAGTTTTCCAGAACCTTTGCCGCTTCCTGGTATCGGCCTCTGTCTATCAGCGTGCGGGCTGAATCAATCTGCGATATGGTTATCAATGCAACCAGCATACCCATCATCTGGTCAGCTCCCCCGCTAATTTGAACAGGATTACCCTTCCCCTGTGGAAGGATTTGTATCCCCTTTCTGCATCCAGCGTTTTCGAAAGCATTTCGTACATCTCCTTGGTGTAAAAGATTTTCCCTATTTCGGCGAATTTCCTCGCCATGAACGGGGGCTTCACCCTCTCCTTTATATCGGACGAGGCGTATATGCTGTTGAGCAGAGTCCTCTGGAGAAATGCGATGGAGGGAATGGGCTCAGCGCTCTGAAGGATTTTAATCATCCTGAGGGTGTCCCTCTTTTTTATGGCTTCCCTTATCTCGAATATGGACTCTTCATCCCTGGCGAATATGAGCCTGTCCATGTTTTCCACCCCTCCCAGGACAATCTTTTCCAGTTCTGTCTCGAGATTATGCAGGTCCGGACCCGTTCTGTCAACCAGGAGGGCGGCCTTTTCTGCGTCCAGTTCCAGCCCGAGCCCTCTGGCCTTCTGTATAAGCCATCTTATCCGGGATTCCCTCGGCAGATATGGCATAAGTACGATGGGGGGTACCCTGTTTTTTCTGAACACTGCCTTTGCCCACTCCCTGACCTTTTTAGCCAGCTTCTTCTCGTCCCCCTCCTCCGTGAGGGAATCGTACAGGAGTATAGTGTTTCCAGAAGGGTTCGCTTCCAGCAGTTCTTTCCAGTCTTTCCACACAAGGAAGCCCCTTACCAGCACCGCCTTGCGGCTGTCCGCAAACATGCTTATACTGCGCAGGCTCCTGAGGACCTCCTGTGGAGGCGTTTCGTCTGCCCAGAATGTCTTTGTCTCGAATCCCTTTTCCCGGTACTTTTCCATCATTCGCCTCAGGGGATAGGATTCCGGTCCCAGCAGGATTATAACCCTTTCCTCCAGATAGCTGTCGAACTGCTGAAGGAACTTAATATGTGTACTCATAGATCACGAGACCCTTTCTCGATGCCGCCAGTATGAGGTTGCCCTTTACCGTCAGGTCGTAGATTACTTCTCCTTCGTATATCGGGGGTCTGTATCTTGCAAATTCGCTCTCCTTCAATATCTTCCTCCCAAGCCTTATCTCGTTTTCGATTCTCCGGAGGTCGAAGGCCTTTATACCGCCGGAGCCGAATGCGATGAACAGCAGATTCCCCCTCAGGTCGAAGCCCAGGGCTTCCCCATAAGCCACGAAGCGAATCAGGGGTTTGATCTTCGATGGATTTCTCACATCGAATACATAAAGCCCCTCCTGACCGAAGGCCACATAAGCTCTGCCGTTGTAGTACCTTACATCTATTGCAAAGGTGGTATCCCCCAGGGAATACTGGCCCAGCATCTTTATGTTGCGGGGATTGGTGATATCCAGAATCAGCAGTCCCGCCGGGCCGTCCGCCACATAGGCCCTGTTGCCCACTATGTGGATTCCCCTCGCGAATCCGGGGGTGTCGAATGACCCGACCATCCTGGGATTGGAGGGGCTGGATATATCGTAAACGGTTATGCCCGCTTCCCCGTCCGTCACGAATGCATACCTTCCCTTCACATCCACGCTCAGGGCGGAATCCCTCGATGGAATCGATGAGATGACCTCTGCGATGTAGGGGTCCTCCACATCCACCACGGTGAGGCCGCTGTATCCGGAGCCTGCCAGAAGGTACCTGTTCCTGTAAAGTCTAAGCCCTATTGGAAATCCCTCCACCTTGATCTCGGAGGCCAGGGCAAGGCTTGCGGGGTCCGAAAAGTCCAGTGCGTAGATTCTGTGAATGGAGCTCAGATATGCGCTGTTCCCCGCCACTTCTATCCCGAAGGTGGGAAGGGGAGCCTTCCATCTGGAGACCACCCTCATGTTGAGGCTGTCGGGATACTTTAAACTATCGGGGATACTGATGGGAATCAGGAGAAGTAGTTCCATGTTTAAAATTTTAAACTTAAAGGAGAAAGGCCTATGGGAATAGTACTCCTGACATTGCTGCAGTTCTCTGGAGCGAAAAGTAAGTTCTTCGGCTATGGGGCTGCGGTTTCGGACATCGGCCTCCATTCGCCCAAACTAATGATGGAGCTCTCGTATTCGATTTTTCAGGAGAATGGCTACTTCGGGCTTCAGGGGGGCCTCTGGCTTTACAACGGGAGCCTTATTCCATCCGAAGTGGGTCTGCGGGATACCCTTACATACAACTTCTCTGGATTGATGGCTTTCGTCGGACCCACGATGGGCAGACCGGCCTTCTATGTATCTCCCACGATCGGCCTGGGCCTCATAAGGCCCAATCCTTTTTCTTCCGTTGGGGGTATGGTCGGGCTGAAGATGTCCCTTCTTACCCGCAATAATATGGCCCTTCTCACTGCTTTTGCCGGTTATTCCCTCTACTACGGAAGGAGATACGACAGCAATCTGAATTATGTTTACGACACGACCCTTATTTCTCCCGTCTTTTACATAGCCATAAATCCCCTCTACTTCACCCCCACCTTCCCCTTCAAGGAGTGGACCGAAGAGGAAATGGAGAAGTACTATCACGGTGCGGACCTTGCTGTTTTCGATGAGTTCAATGCGTACGGAATCTCCTTTTCTCTGGGAAAGCCACTTGTGGAGGGGGCGCTCTACAGCCCATCGCTGGAGGTCTCCTATATTCGATATAATGGCTACAGCCAGAGGGGAAATGAATTCTCGGTGGGAATCAATCGCCCCTATTTCGACCCCGCCGGGCCCACTGGAGTGCTGCCGTCTTTGATCTACTTCAGGGTGAGGCCTTACTGGGGCAACAGGCTCCTGGATATAGGCCCATACCTGTCTGCCGGCATAACGAGCGACGGAAATTCCTTTGCCGGTGGAACCTACTCTGCGGGTCTGGATTTCCGACTCGATATACTTCACCTGGATGTGGGTGTGTCCAAGGTCTTCGTGGGAGATTTCCCCAATCCCTACGATGTGATCACGGGTAAGGTCTCTCTTCCATCCAGATTTGCCGACTATTCCCTCTACTCTTCCAGACTCGTACCCCATGTGTCGGGGGGTCTGAAGTTCGTGTACGATAGGGGGACGAATCGCTCCGCATTTTTCATGAGCAATTCCCCTTCCTCTTACGCGCTTATCACCTTTAACATCGGAGCCTATACCGGAAGAATCAGGGAGTTGAAGATTACTCCTCTGGACATCTTTGCGATCAGGAATTTCGGAAGCAGGCCGGTGGGGCTGGCTCTGGGGATGGAGGTGGGCAATATCGATTTGCCCGTGGGGGATTCTGTGGTTTACATTTCCGAGCCCGGGATTTCCTTCAAGGGGGGAGTGGATGTGGCCGGGAGCGCAGGGAGCGTGATCCTCTATGGCATCGGCGGTTTCATCCTGGACAGGGGAGAGATGGCTTACGGAGGTGGGTTGAAGCTGGGTCTCCTGAAGTATGGAACCATCATGGGCGTATCCTTCTACAGCCTCTCTCTGGATTTCAGGTACCTGAATACATACCTGTACGATGGGGCCACATATTACCGGGATAATGTCTTTGGAATAAAGCTGGGCATAAGCTATCACATTCCCTTAAGGCGGTACCTCGACAAGGTGGAAGCCCGCATGATGATGCCCATAACTCCCGATTACTTCGGGCATTAAAATTTGCCCATGGTCCGCAAACTTGCGATAGACGATGTGGATAAAAACCTTTTCCCGGGGAAGCGGGTATTTGTTCGGGTCGATTTCAATGTACCTGTGAGCGATGGCAGGGTTGTGGATGATTACAGGATCAAAAAGGCCCTGCCGACGCTCCATTACCTCATGGATGCCGGTGCCAGGCTGGTTCTGGCTTCCCATCTCGGAAGGCCGAAGGGCAGGAGGGTGGAGGCCCTTTCCCTCAGACCCGTGGCAGAACACCTGTCCACACTCCTTGGAAAGGATGTGGCCTTTGCAGAGGATTGCATCGGGGAGCCGGCCTTTGGAGTCGTTGAATCTCTCCGGGATGGGGATGTGGCGCTTCTGGAAAATCTTCGGTTCCATTCCGGGGAAAAGGAAAATGATCCCCGCTTCGTCGAAGAGCTTGGAAAGCTGGCGGATATCTATGTGAACGATGCTTTCGGGACTGCTCACAGGAAGCATGCCTCCGTCTATGGTCTTCCCCTGCTCTTCGAGGAGCGCTTTGCAGGTCTGCTGATGAAGAGGGAGATTGAATATCTGGGCAGGGTGAGGGAGAACCCTGACCATCCATTCGTTTCCATTATCGGTGGTGCCAAGGTTAAGGATAAGATGGGGGTTCTGGAAAGGCTGGCATCTGTCTCGGACAGACTGCTGATAGGGGGGGCAATGGCATACACTTTCCTCAGGGCCCTGGGAAGGGGCGTGGGCAGTTCCCTTGTGGATGAAGAGGGCATCGATTTTGCGGAAGACTTCCTCGGCAGGTATGGGGAGAAGGTTGTTCTTCCAGAGGATCATGTGGTATCGGATGGGAATACCACAGAGGTGGTCTTCGGGGATATTCCCGATGGCTTTGCGGGTTATGACATAGGCCCTTCCACTATTGAGCTCTTCAAATCCAGCGTAAATGGGGCCCGGATGGTCTTCTGGAATGGTCCGCTGGGGATGTTCGAGAAGGAGGACTTCTCCAGGGGCACCTTCGAAATTGCCCGATTCCTCGCAGGGTATAAGGATGCAGAGCGCATCCTCGGAGGGGGTGATACGGTTTCGGCCATACACGCCGCCGGGCTGAAGGATGATGAATTCGACCATGTTTCGACGGGCGGCGGTGCCACGCTGGAGTTCATAAGCGGAAAGGAACTGCCGGCCATTTCCGTCCTTAAAGATTTGTGAGATTCAAAGGGAGGAACACAGATATGCTGGGAAAGAAGGAGGACACTTCCAAGATCGATACCATCCTCGGAAAGGAGGGATTCATAAGGGGTGATGTGGAAGTCAATAAGAGCATGATGGTGGAGGGTAGAGTGGAGGGGAATGTAAAGGTCAAGGGCCAGCTTATGCTTTCTAAAGGGGCCTATATAAAGGGAGATGTGATCTGCGACGAGCTGATTACGGATGGGACCATAGAGGGGAAGGTCAGGGTTAAGAACAGGGCCGAGATTCAGAAGAATGGGAAGATCATAGGGGAAATTCACTGCCGTCTCCTCGTGGTGGAGGAGGGCGGGTTTATAAATGGCCTTACGAATATGATGGGGGAAGAGGCAAAGGATAAGAAGAACTCCTGACCATGCTGGCTCTGGTATTTGCTCTGGATTTTGCCCGAATAGAGTGGTACCTTTCGTATGCAGACAGCGCGGATACGGCCATTCTCCAAGCTCTGGCCCGGGAATATCCTTCCCTGAGACCTTACACGGAGTTCCTGAAGCAGAGGGATTTTCGGAAATTCAATATCGGTCATCTCATCCATCTCGGAACTCCCCGTCCCCTCGTGTCCTCCATCCTCTCCCTCATGCTCGAGGACCTTTATGATCGCAGTAGATACAGGCAGGTGGTTGACACTTTCGCGAAGTACAGGAAATATGCCGGGGAGAGGAGCCGCTACTACTATGTGATGTCTCTGAAGAAGATGGGCAATCCCCTCTACAGGAAGGAGGCGGTGGCCTTTATAAATAAGTATCCGTCCTCACCCTTTTCCTACAGGCTGATGAACGACCTGCACCTGAATCTGTCTGCCCGGACGAGACTGCGGGTCCTCTATCATAACAGGCATTATAGGGAGATCATTCGTTCCTTTCCCCTCAACAGGCAGACGGCCTTTTATGTGATGTCTTCCTATTACAAATTGCGCATGCGGGACAGGTCCTACAGTATATGCAGGAAGTACACCGATATTCTGGACTGGTCCTACTATCTCCGGTGTGCCATATCCTCCGAATCTGCCGGAGACATCGACCTGGCGGTGAAGTACATAAAGCGCCTCCATGCCCACAAACCCGATAAGGCTTCCCGGCTGTTTGCATGGCTGGTTCTCGAGGATCCTTCCCTTTATGATGAGTTCATGTCCCTCAAGGATTCCCACGATGAAACCCTCTTTTTGAAGGCCATGCTGTCTCTTCGCTCCGGGGATACCACCCTTGCGATGAATTATCTGAGGGCGATAGCCAATGGATCGAATAATTCCTTCGAGCGCTCGAGGGCCTACTTCTGGATGATGAAGTTGACCGGACATGAGGCCTTTGCCGACAGCACAGCGAAGGTTCATCCCTATGGGTATTATGCGGCCAGGCTGGGAATTGCCCCTCCCATTTTGGACAGTGTCTGCATAGATACCACTTCCCTCGATGGGGCCGTTCCTGTTTTGATGCTCGAGGCATTCGGTTTGAGGAAGTATGCTTACCGGCTCGTCAATTCGAGGAACAGGGCCGGGGCCTCTTATCTGCTTGCCCGCTTCGGATACTACCCCCTCTCCATCTATCTGGCTTCTTCTCTGCTGAGAGGGAAAGCCTGCCGGGATGTGTTTTCTCTTGCATTCCCCCTTCCTTTCAGAAGCTACTTTGAGGAGGCCTCGGACTCTTCGGGTGTTCCCGCTTCGCTCCTCTATGCCATTGCCCGGGAGGAATCCCGCTTCGACACTATGGCGGTCTCCATTGCAGGGGCCAGGGGCATGCTCCAGATGATGCCCTTCCAGTTCAGAAAACAGAGGAGGAAGCTGGGTCTTCCCGACAGGCCTTTCGAAGTGAGGACCAATCTGATGGCGGGGGCCCATCACTTCGCTGAGGAATTGAAGGACTTTTCCGGTGATTATGAGCTTACTATATGTGCCTACAATGCGGGCAGGGGCCCGGTCAGGAGGTGGGTGGATGTAATCGGCCTGCAGGATAGGGACTTCTTCTTCGAGATGATTCCCTACAGGGAAACCCGGAACTATTTCCGCAGGGTATTTCGAAGCTGGAAATTTTATAACCGGGTTCTTGCAAATAATTGACGATGCTTTAAAATTCCCCCAAACATCCTTAAAAGGAAAGGAGGTGTGTGTATGTGGTTGACTCTGTTGATTTCCGCTGTCCAGATAGGGCCTGACCTTCAGGCCAGACTGGCCACAGTGGGGGATGATGAGGTGCTGCATGTATATACGGTAATGGCCAGACAGCCCGACCATCAGTTTGCGAGGGGCCTTTCCACCATAAAGGCCAGGGCGGACTATTACCGCAGAGTTGCGGCGGAGGCGAGAAAGGAACTCATAGCCGATATACAGGCCGGCAAGATAAAGGTGGAGAAGTACTATGCATCCTGGACGAACAATAGCGTGGAGCTGTGGATAAAGAAGTCCGAAATCAAGAAGCTCCTGGACAGGGATGACATAGTGATGGTGGAGCTGGTACCCAAATTCGAACTCTTTAGACCCAGGCCCGCTGATGGAACTCCCGCGGATCCTCGCCCTGATTATACTATATGGAATATAAATCGAATAGGTGCTGATACAATATGGGTCAGATATGGCTTTCATGGTGATAGCATAATACTGGCGACTATGGATTCTGGAATAGATACAACCCATCCCGCCCTTCAGGGAAAGGTGATAAAGATGAAGGATTTTACTGGTGATGGTAATCCGGCCAGCGACGGTATAGGCCATGGGACCCATACAGCCGGAACTATTCTGGGTGGAAATGGTAATATGGATAATAATATAGATATTTATGACATAGGTGTGGCTCCGGGAGCGCTTCTGGTTCATGCCAAAATCTTTGATAATTCTGGATATCCCGGCAATATTACGGGTGGTTTCGACTGGATAGCAAGTCTTAAGGCAGATAGTGGATATGATATAAAGGCTGTCGGAAATTCGTGGGGCAGCGCCAACACTACGAGCACTTATTACTGGAATTCTGTCATCACATGGAGAAATCTGGGAATATTCCCCGTATTTTCCATAGGAAACGAAGGACCCGGTTCCGGAACCGCTGGAACACCGGGAAATTATCCAACCGTTATAGGGGTTGGTGCGACGAATTCCGTGGAAGGCATAGCCGATTTCTCCAGCCGCGGTCCTGCCCCCAATCAGAGTCCCTGGAACGATCCCACCTACTGGTTTATCCCTGACTGGAATCTCATTAAACCTGACATCTCTGCACCGGGTGTTTATGTAAGGTCCTCTATACCTGGCGGGGATTACGCGGCATACGATGGTACATCCATGGCATCCCCTCATGTGACGGGAGGTGTGGCAATACTGCTCCAGGCCAATCCCAATCTTACTCCGGAACAGCTGTATAAGAAATTTATCTACACCGCTTTTCAGAGAGCGGATCTCACTTATCCCAATAATGACTTTGGATGGGGAAGGCTGGATCTCCTTAAGGCCCTGCAATCGGTTATGGGACCGGTTCTTTCGAAGGGTGGTGTTACTGCTGACTATGGGGAGAATTGGGATCCGGGTGAGACGATGACCTTCGATGTTGAGCTTATAAATACTGGAGATTATACCGCTTCCAGTATTCAGGGTAGCATATTTACTTCCAACACCAATGTGACTATTGTGGACGCTGATGCCACATGGCCTGACCTTGCTGCTGGAACCTCTTCCTATTCGAATGACGGAGGATTTACTGTTCAGGCCAGTTCCAGTGCTCCTGATGGAACTGAGGTTGCCTTTGGACTGGCATTGACATATCAGGATAGCCTTGGAAATACCCTTGCAGATACCTTTTATGTTTCGTTTGTTATAGGGTTGCAGGCCTATACAGTCTATGATGTGGATGCGGGTAATATAATCGTCACTATATCCAACAACAGTGCTTTTCCCTCCTCTGCGTTTACTGGCTCTGCTCCGGACGCCGGTTCCGGATTCGTGGTAAATGGCTCTGATCAGCTTTACTATGGAGCCTTTGCTCTTGCTAAGTCCCCCACCGTGGTATCCGATATGTGGTACGGAACGGGCACCAATCCGGATGCAGACTTTTCGAATACCGAGGGAATTTACCTTCTTGCTCCGCCTTCCTATGCGAATTTCATGGCCTATGCGCGGCTCACTGATGGAACTGTGAATGTTCAGCAGGATGCCCTGGTTCTTCCAAATGTCCCCAATGCTGTGGTGGTGAGATACTGGCTGACGAATATCTCGTCTTCCGACCTTACGAATCTATATGCAGGGCTCTTTATGGATCTGGATATAGGTGGCTCTTCCTACTATAACCAGAATACAGGAGATGTCGATGCCGCAAGGAATCTGATTTATCTTACTTACGGCGGAGTATATGCCGGTGCCCTCTATGTGGGCAGTAATAACGGGACCGCACTTGCCAATCTGACTTTCCTGGATAACCCCACTTATGTATATAATGGGACTCCCGATACTATAAAGTACAAGTTCCTCTCCGGTGAGCTTACTGGCTCTGCATCCAGTGCCAATGATTATTCTGTGGTGGTTTCTGCTGGGCCTTTTGATCTTTCCGCCAATGCTTCTGACACGATTGCTCTGACCTTTGCACTGGTAGGCGGTACCAGCCTTACGGATCTGCAGAATGCCGCCGATTCTCTCATTTCAAATATACCTGTGTCCACCAGGGAAAGCTCGCAGATCTCTGGTTTCTCCTTCGCACCTGTTTACTCCGGCGGGAAGCTCATCATAAGGTTCAATCTGCCTTCTGCCACTAATCTGGATGTGAATCTCTACAGCGTGTCCGGCAGGAAGGTGGCCACCCTGCACAGAGGAAGGATGGATGCGGGGAACTACACCATGTCCGTCACGGGGAACCTGGCAAAGGGCGTTTACATCCTGAAGGTGGATACCGACTTCGGAACCTTCAGAAAATCGGTGCTCATTTACTGATTTCTGATGGGGACCTTTCGGTCCCCTGTTTATTAAAAAACCTCTGGCCCGTGTGTTAAAATTTCCTCCATGCACAGGAAGTATTACGATGTGGTGGTCGTGGGGGGTGGTCATGCGGGGATAGAGGCCACCCTGATTTCGGCCCGCATGGGCATGCGCACACTCATGATAACATTCGACATCGACAAAATCGGTCAGCTCTCATGCAATCCGGCCATGGGAGGCATAGGAAAGGCCCATCTGATGAAAGAGATAGATGCTCTGGGGGGTGAGATTGCAGTCGCCACCGATGAGACCGGTATCTCTTTTAAGATGCTCAATACGAAGAAGGGGCCCGCTGTCCAATCCCTCAGGGCGCAGGTTGACAGGAGGGCTTACAGGGAGAGGATGAAGCGGGTGGTTCTGGCCCATCCCGGTGTGGATGTGTTTCAGGATGAGGTTGTGGAGGTTATAATCGATAAGGGGAGGGCAGTGGGTGTCAGGACTGCATTCGGCTATGAATTCCTCTCGAAGGCGGTGGTTATAGCGACAGGCACATTTCTGGGAGGGAAGATTTTCGTGGGGCCCAGGTGGAGGCCGGCCGGAAGATTGGGAGAAATGGCCTCCAATCATCTTTCCAGGCAGTTCAGGGAGCTGGGCTTTCCCGTCTCCCGTCTCAAGACGGGTACATCCCCGCGAATAGACGGCAGGACCATAGATTTCTCCCGACTTGAGGTAGAGCCATACGATGACCCTCCGCGGGGATT
>Ga0256833_1002939_pt1 | contig 11810 bp, 14 predicted proteins | sample 356284metaG_FD_190535 | JGI IMG/M metagenome (GOLD analysis project Ga0256833, IMG submission 190535) | Hydrothermal vent microbial communities from Mid Atlantic Ridge, Atlantic Ocean - 356-284 | ecosystem: Environmental > Aquatic > Marine > Hydrothermal vents | place: Atlantic Ocean: Mid...
AGCAGGTCGTGGACCTCGTCCACCACGATCAGGCGGCTCGCCGCCGAGCACTTCTGGCCCGAGAAGCCGTAGGCGCTGGCGACGATGTGCGCCGCCGCCAGGTCCAGGTCGGCGGTCTCGTCCACCAGGATGGCGTCCTTGCCGCCCAGCTCGGTGACGACGCGCTTGATCCACTTCTGGTTCGGAATCCGCTTGGCCGCCGTCTCGGTGATGATCAGGCCGACCTCGAGCGAGCCGGTGAAGGTGACGAAGCGGGTGCCTTCGTGGGCCACCAGGTGGGCGCCCACCTCCTCGCCGACGCCGGGGAGCAGGTTGGCCACGCCCGGCGGCAGCCCCGCCTCCTCGAGCACCTCGAAGACCTTGTAGGCCACCACGCCGGCGTCCTCGGCGGGCTTGGCCACGACGGTGTTGCCCACCGCGATGGGCCCGGCGAGCATGCCGGTGAAGATGGCGACGGGGAAGTTCCAGGGGCTGATCGAGACCCCGGCGCCCAGCGGGAGGTAGAAGGCCTCGTTGTCCTCGCCCGGGTAGGGGTAGAGGGGCACCGCCTCGGGCCCCTTGAGGTCCAGGGCGATGCGGCCGTAGTAGTCGAGGAAGTCGATGGCCTCGGCCACGTCGGCGATGGCCTCGACCCAGTTCTTGCCCACCTCGTAGACCATCCAGGCGGCCAGCTCGAACTTGCGCCGGCGCATGACGTGCGCGGCCTTCCACAGCACCCGCGAGCGGTGCTCCTGGGGCCAGCGCTTCCAGGTCTCGAAGGCCTGCCAGGCCGCCTCGAGCGCCGCGTCGGCCTCGGCGGGGCCGGCCTTGGCCGCCCGCCCCACCAGCCGCGAAGGCTCGGAGGGGTCGAGCGAGGGCAGCCAGTCGCCGGTGACCAGCGCCTCGCCGCCGATGAGGAGCGGGTAGTCGCGGCCCAGCTGGGCCTTCACCTCGGCCAGCGCCCGCTGCATCTCGCGGCGCTCGTTCTCGTCTTTAAAAAAAAGGATTGGTTCGTTCTTGAATGGTTCCAGCGTCATAACCACCGCCTCCTTTAGCCCTGCAAAACACCGCGCAGGACGAACAGCAGATTTTCGGGTCGCTCGGCGATGCGCCGCGAAAAGTAAGGGTACCAGTCCGCGCCGTAGGGCAGGTAGTCGCGCACGGTGTAGCCGCGCCTGGCGAGGTCACGCTTCAACTCGCGGCGGATGCCGTAGAGGAACTGGAACTCGTAGCGCTCACGCCCGATCCCCGCGGCCTCGGCCCAGCGACGCACCTCCTCCAGCAAACGGCCGTCGTGGGAGCCGGTGGCGGTGTGGCCGCCGCCGGCCAGGTTGGTCTTGACCAGCTGTAAGAACTGGCGGTTGATGGTGGGGCGGTCCTGCCAGGCCGCCTCGGCCGGTTCCTTGTAGGCCCCTTTGACCACGCGCAGGTTGGGCTTCAGGTGCAAAATCTCTTGCAGGTCGGCGGGGCTGCGCTTTAAGTAGCTTTGCAGCACGATGCCGACGTTTTCGTAGCCCTCTTCTTCGCGCAGCGTCCGCCAGACCCAGAGGGTGGCGTCGGTGCGGGGGCTGTCCTCCATGTCCACCTGGACCACCCCCTCCACCGCGCGGGCGGCGTCGAGGATGCGGCGCAGGTTCTGGCGGGCCAGCTCGCGTCCCAGGTCGAGGCCGATCTGAGTCAGCTTGACCGAAACCCAGCGGGGGTAGGGCAGCCCGCCCAGGGCGCGGGTCAGGCGGACGATCTCGGCGGTGTAGCCGGCGGCCTGCTCTTCGCTCGTCACCATCTCTCCCAGCAGGTCGACCAGGGAGTGGATGCCTTCCTCTTCCAGCTTTTGCACCGCCCCCAGGGCTTCTTCCAGGGTGTCGCCGGCCACGTAGCGGCGGGCGAGGCGCCAGCCGCGGGTGCGCACCAGGCGCTCGAGCCACTTTTGTCCCGCGACGCCCAGCAGCAGCGAGCGATAAGTCAGGTTCAGCTCCATTGCGCCTCCCTTATCCGCGCCATTACCGTGTCTTTGAACGCCTTGACGTGGCGCAGCGCCGCTCGCCGGGCCGCCTCCGGGTCTCGGGCGCGGATGGCTAGGAGGATGGCGTGATGCTGCTGGCGGGTTTCGGGGGTCTGGTTGAGGTCGCGCGAGAACTGCCGGGTCAGGGCCAGGGCGGCGTCGAGGTCGTGAAAAACCTGCTCCAACACTTGGTTCCCCGCGGCCGCCACCAAGAGCGAGTGAAAGCTGGCGTCGGCGGCTATCTGCGAGGCGTAGTCGCCGGGCTCCGCCCCTTCGAGCTCGAGCAGCGCCGCCTCCAGCCGCGCCAGTCCGCTGGCGTCGCAGCGGCTGGCGGCGCGAAAGGCGGCCTCGCCTTCTATCAGCGCCCGCACCTCGTAGACGTCGTCCACCTCGGTCGGGGTCAGGAGGCGGACCCGCGCCCCCTTGCCGGGGGTCATTTCCACCAGCCCTTCTTGGGCCAGCCGTTGCAGCGCCTCGCGCACCGGAGTGCGGCTGACGCCCAGCGCCTCGGCCAGCGCCGGTTCTCCCAGGTGCTCGCCAGGGCCCAGGCGGCCGCTGATGATCAGCTCCTTCAGTTTCTCGTAGGCGGCCTGGCGAACCAGGCCGGGACGCTCGATACGCAAACTAACCTCCTATCCTGTATACAGTATACACAATAATACCGCCTCAGAGCCGGTGAGTCTTTCAATCGACCGGAAAGCCGGGCGCGGCGTCGCCGCGCCCTACCTGGGGCCGCTCATCGAGAGCAGATAGCCGCTTAGATAGGGAATAAGCCAGATGAACCAGACAACTATGCTGAAGCGGTGAAAGCTGCGTTTGGCCGCGGCGCTGCCCTTTATCAGCGTCCAGCTGGCCCAGAGGGCGTGAACTAACATCAGCGTCAGCGCGCTCAGGCCGGTGACGCCGTGCAGATTCAAGACTATGTGGCCCCCCAGAATGCGCCGCATCATCTCGGTGCCGATGCTGTCGGAGGCGAAACCGGCCCAGAAGAAGAGCAGGTGTTTGGACTGCAACTCTCCGGCCAAGCGTTCCCACCAGACGCCGATACTGTAAAAGATTAGCGCCAGGTTTATAAATATAACCGCCAGTAGTACCGCTGTAGGCATTGTCACCACCCGCTTTCTCGCAGCTTATTGCAACAAGTATAACCTATCAGTCAAACAACGTATTATTAAGTCGGGAGGAACGTATGAAGAGGCTTTGGATAGCAAGTATATTCACCCTGACCATAGCGCTGGCCAGCGCGCCGGCTTACCCCGAAAACAGTTTGGGGCTGGGATACGTATACCCTACGGCCGGCGAGATTAGCCTAGGCGCGGTTTTGCCCTTCGCGCCCTTGGGGCTCGACACCGGACTGGACCTGGAGCTGCGCTATCCTCGTTTGGGCGTCAGTACTACCGGGAAGATCCTCATCCTTCCCAGTCTGACGGTGGGGGGCCAGTTTTTGGCGGTGGGCTCGTTCGCCGAGTTGCGCTACGCCGAACCCGGGTACTTTGGCGGCTACCTGGGTGGTGATTTCAGCTGGGATCTGCCGCAGCTGGGGCCGCTGCAGGGCGTATTAAGCGCTCAGCTGGGGCTGGGCTACTTCCCCAAGGGGAACCTTTTGAGATCCATCTTCAGTTACGGCTTGGGTTTGAGGTTCTACTACGACTCGCTGGCTGTCGAGCTCGCCAGCAACGACCGCGACCTCTTGCGCGCCAGCCTGCTCTACCTCTGGTAGACACCCTGTTATGAGGTTGAGAGCAAAGCCCTCCTGGCTGGGACTAGCGCCGGCGCTGCTGGTAATGGCCGTATTCGGCCTTTACCCTTTCGTCGAGGTGGTGCGCTTTTCCGCCTGGAAGTGGTCCGGCCTCTCGGCGCCCCAGGCGGTCGGCCTGGCCAACTACCGGGAGCTGCTGAGCGATCCCGCTTTCTGGCGCAGCCTGCGGGTCACGTTGGAGTTCGCCGTCATCACCCTGCCCAGTTTCATTGCGCTTTCGTTGCTGGTGGCCGTAGCCCTAGAAGGCCAGCGCTACGAGCGCTGGGTCAAAGGCCTGCTGTTTTTGCCGGGTCTGGTTACCCTCTCGGCGGCGGCGGTCAGCTGGTACACCCTGCTTTCGCCCGAGTACGGCGCTTTGCAAACGCTCCTGTATACGCTCATTCCCGAAAATAGCCCGCTGGCCGGCTGGCTGGTGGTGCCTTCGTGGGACCGCGAGCCCTTCTGGGCCTTGCTCTTGGTGGTGGCTTTTACGCTCTGGCGCTACCTGGGGTACGGAGTATTAGTCGTTTCCGCCAGCCTCAAGGCCATTCCCCGCTCGCTTTTGGAGGCGGCCTGGGTGGACGGCGCGACGCCGCGCCAGGCCTGGCGCTTCGTGACGCTGCCGCTGCTGCGCCCCGCCATAACCTTTTTGCTGGTGGTGGGCACCATCCTCTCGCTGCAGTCTTACGTGGCCGTTTTTCTGCTCACCCGCGGCGGCCCCTTTGGCGGCACGCGCGTGCTGGGATATTTCATCTACGAGGTAGGTTTCGAGCGTTACCGCCTTGGTTACGCCGCCGCCGCGACCATCGTCTTGCTGCTGCTGACCTTGGGCCTGGCTTACGCCCAGGCGCGCTGGATGGAGGAGCGCTGATGAGGGCTTTCTTGCGGCACGCTTTCGTGGCCCTGCTGGTATTCGCCGTGGCGCTGCCCTTCTTGTGGATGGCCTACGCCGCCTTCTTGCCGCCGGAGCTGGTCAACAGCGGCGAGATCACCCGCTTTGGCTTCAGCTTGGCCAACTTTGGCGCGCTCGCGCCCGAGGGGTTTTGGTGGCGGCTGCTCTATAGCCTGGCGGTCAGCGGTCTGGCGACGTTGCTGGCGCTGGCTAGCGGTCTTCCCGCCGCTTACGCGCTGCGCGACGGCGCGCCGCTGTTGGGCTTGGTTCTCTTTCTACTGGCGGTGCCGGCGGAGATGCTGCTGGTGCCGCTCTACGGCGTGCTGAACAGCACCCGCCTTTTGGGCGGCCCCTGGGCCTTGATTTTGCCCTTCGCCGCCAGCCCCTTCGTGATATTCCTGCTTTATCAAGGGTTGCGCGCTGTCCCCTGGGAGATAATCGAAGCGGCGCGGATAGACGGCGCCGGCGAGCGGTTGATACTGCAAAAGATACTCCTGCCGGTAATGATGCCTCACTTGGTGACGGCGGGCGTCCTCTCCTTTGCGGCGCACTGGAACCTGGTGCTATACCCGCGCGTCATGACGACCGAGCCGTGGTGGACGCTGCAGGTCTGGATGGCTGATTTGGTTCGTAAATACCCCTCTGACTGGGGCTTGCTCTCGGCGGCGGCGCTCCTGGGGACGCTGCCTCTGGCTTTGGTGTACTTACTCTTCGAAAGAAAGATAATCGAAACTTTCGAAGGCAGTTTGAAGGGTTAAGGTATAGCTATGAAAAGACTGTTGCTCCTGCTTCTTTTAGCGATGACGCCCGCGCTGGCTCAGGTGAAGGTGCCTTTCTGGCATTCCATGGACGGCCCCGCCGGAGTGGCTATAGACGAGATGGCGGCGGCGTTCAACGCCGCGCAGAACAAGTACCAGGTAAACGCGCGTTACGTGGGCGACTACCGCGAGGGCGAGACCAAGCTGATAGCGGCTTTGCGCACCGGCTCGGGCCCGGTGCTATATCAGGCGGAGATAGGCTTTTTCCCGCGGCTGGTGGCCGAGGGGGCGCTGAAACCGCTAGACGCCCTTACTGCCGGCCTCGACAAAGACTTTGTGGCCGACTTTTACCCGGCGCCATGGAAGTACGGCGTAGTGGACGGGGTGCGCTACGGCCTGCCTTTCAACACCTCTACGCCGGTGCTTTTTTACAACGCCGACGCCCTCAGAGCGAAGCACCTGCCGGTTCCCGCCGACTGGCGCACGTTCGAGAGCGACGCTATCAAGCTGACGAGCCGGCGCAGCAAGGGCTTTATCGCCATCCTCGACTCCTGGATTTTCGAGGCGATGGTGACCAGCCGCGGCGGCAGCCTGGTGACCGCGGACGGCAAACCCAACCTCGACAGCCCCGAGGCGCTCGAGGCGCTCGAGCAGTTGCGTCGTTTGGTAGACAAGCGCGCCGCCATTCCCCGCAACCTGGCCGAGTCGCAGTTTGCGCAGCTAGACTTCGTGCGCACCAAGGGAATGATGGTCTTCGCCTCCATAGCCAACTGGCCGGCGGCTGAAAAGTACTCCTTCGCCTTCGAGCTGGGCGTGGCGCCGGTGCCGCACACCCCGCAAGGGAAGGTGCCCATGGGCGGCGCTGAGCTGGTGATTCTCAAGGGCGCCGCGGACGAGGCCACAGCCGGCGCGTTCGCTTTTTGGAGATACCTGATGCAGCCGCAGAACATCGTCAAGTGGATCAACGCCAGTTACTACGTGCCGCTGCGCAAGTCGGTTCTGCCGTTGCTCAAAGACTTCTACGCCGAGAACCCCTATCGCAAGGTAGCTTTCGAACAGATTTCGCGCGCAGTGCCGCGGCCGCGGGTGCCGCAGTTCGCCGTCTGGCGCGACTACCTGGACGAGGCCTTGGAAAAGTCCCTCAAGGGCCGCATGGACCCGCGCGAGGCGCTGGCCGAGGCTCAAAAGAAAGCGCTGGAGTACAAATGAGGCTAGGCTACTCCGCCGTTACCGCAGGAATTATCGACTACCGTCAGGCCTTCGAGCTGGCGGCGCAGCTGGGGTTGGACATCGAAGTGAGCATGGACATGCACGAGATGTTTCCACAGCTCCCCAAGGCGGTTGAGTTGCGGGAGATGGGGAGGGCGGCCGGGGTCGGTTTTACGCTGCACCTGCCCTTCGTGGACCTCAACCTGTCCTCGCTGATCGAGGCCGCCTGGCGCAGCAGCGTCGAGAGGATGCAGCGGGCGCTCGAGTTCGCCGATCAGTTGGGGGCGCAGGTGGGTGTTTTGCACACCGGTCAGGTTCCGATCCGGCACCCCCTGTTGCTGGAGGCGGCGCGCCAGAGGCTGGCGCAAGCGCTGGCCGAGCTGGGCGAGCCGCCCGTTCCCGTGGGCGTGGAGAATCTTGTGCTCAGCCCCGAAGACTTGCTGGAGACTGCGGCGGAGCTGGTGAGCGTGGTTGAAGCGGCGGGCCGCGGTTATGGCTTTACCCTGGACCTGCCCCACGCCTACGTGCAGGGCGGCGCCGAGCAGATAGAGGCGTACCTGCGCGCCATGGAGGATTCGCGGGCGCCGCTCTTACACCTGCACCTGCACGACAACCACGGCCAGCGAGACGAGCACCTGCCGCTGGGAGCGGGTAATCTGCCTTACGCCAGATTCAAGGAGCAGTTGCGGGCTTTTGCGGGAACCGCGGCTCTGGAAACGACCGGCGGTGCCGAGGGGGTGCGCTCGAGCCTAACAGCCCTGGAAAAAGCGCTGTCATGAGGCTTTTCGGCGGTATGTATTGACGACACGAGGCCCTCACATCTGGGTATAATGTTTGGAGTGAAGCGGGTTTGAGACTACAAAAACCCGGCAGACATTCACGTAGCGAGGGAGGCGGTATGAACCAAGACGTAGAGCGGATTGAAGTATATCTGGACGAGTCCAAAGAGCCACTACAGGTGCTGACTAGCCCGCCGTTCAAGGTAAAGCTGGATACTCAGCAGATCGCCGACGGGCCTCACACTTTGCGGGTGGTAACCCTTTTCAAGGGCGGCAAGGTAGAAAAAAACGAGATCGAATTTGAGGTAGACAACCTGCCCAGCCCCTTCGTGGACGGTATAGACGACGGCCAGCAGGTACGCGGTTTGGCGGAGTTCGAGGTGCTGCCGGGCAACTATAAGGAGCCCGCCGATAAGGGGAGGTTGACCGTCACCCTGGCGGCTCTTTCCTCCATTGTCGTCCTCGGCCTTATTTGGGCCTTCTTTGCTTTTAGTAACTCCTCAAAATCTATCGTCGCCGCAAACGCGGCGGGCGGCGGCGAAGAAAAGGCGGCGGTCAGCGCTCCCAACGTCGACCACGGCAAGGAGCTGTACGCGTCTAAGTGCGCTAGCTGCCACGGCGACAAGGGTGCAGGCGCTTTCGGCCCCGCCCTGGCGGGCAACCCCTTGCTGGACAACGCCGAAGGGTTCGATAAGGTTACCAAAGAGGGCCGCGGCTCCATGCCGCCCTTCACCGACCTTTCCGAGCAAGACCTGGCGGACATCCGCGGCTACCTGGCGCAGCTGGGCGGCGCAGCCAAAGCTGAGCCGGCCAAACCGGCGGCGCAGGCGGCGGCCAGCGGCGGCGACGCGGCGGCGGGCGAGAAGATTTACGCGGCGCAGTGCGCCGGTTGCCACGGCGCGGACGGCGAGGGCGGCTTTGGCCCGGCCTTGGCTGGGGCTGCTATCGTCAAAGACGCGGCTAAGTTCGACGAGGTCGTCAAGAAGGGGCGCGGCTCAATGCCGCCTTACGCTACCCTTTCCGACGACGACCTGGCTAACCTGCGGGCTTTTTTGGCCGCTAAATAGGGGGAAGGTCCATGTATAAAAACGACTCGGTCCTACCGTTTTTCGGGCTGCTGTTCGCCGTGGCCTTGTGGATGATGGCCTACTTTGACGGCCAGCACCTGGCGATGTTGCTGGGCCACGCGCCCGAAGAGTTGAGCGGCGGGCAGATAGGCCTCATCACCTTTGGCGCGGTCTTCTTCATCTACGGCGTGATGGGTTACGTCTCTTACTGGCTGGAGGGCGAGGAGTTGCGGCCCGGCAGGCACGAGGCCAGTAACAGCCTCTGGGCGGGGGTTGCGATAGTCCTGCTGCTGATCCTGCTGGTCGCCCTAGCCGGCGTCTTTACCCAGACGATCATCTACTGGTCCACAGAGGGTCCCGTGTCTACGGGTTTCGCGGGCAGGTTGGCCGGCTACATCCTCTTAGACATGGCGGCTATCTTGGTCGTCTTCAAGAAGTACTTCGTGGCCGAAGTAGTTGTCGCCGAAGACGAGCACTCGGAGGTGCCCTGGTAATGAGCAAAAAGACAGATACAACTAGGCGCGCTATAGTCGGCGCGACCATCGGCGTGGGCCTGGGCATCGGCACGTTGTCTTTGCTCGCTCCGGTAGCCAGCCTGCGCCCCAAAAAAGAAACCAGCCCCGAGACCGAGCCCCCCAAAGAGGGCGACGTCTTCACCTTCGCCATCGGTGATAACGCGGGCAAGGAGATCACCTTCGACGACCTGCCCCTAGAGGGCCCGGCGGTGCTGGCCTACCCCAAAGACCCCAAGACGGGCGTCATCAAGAGCGGCGAGAAGAACAACCTGGTGCTGCTGCTCAAGCTGAAACCCGAAGAGCTGGGCGAAGAAGTCAAAAAGTACGCCGCCGCGGGTACGGTTTGCTACTCGGCCATCTGCACCCACCTGGGCTGCACCGTGGGCGAGTGGGACGCGGCCAAAAAGGACTTTTTGTGCCCCTGCCACAAAGGCCTCTTCGATCCGCGCAAGGGCGCCGAGGTCATCGCCGGGCCGCCGCCGCGGCCGCTGCCGGCGCTGCCCATAAGCGCCGCAGGCGACAAGCCCGTCGTGGCTGGCGGCTTTACCAGCCCTCCGGGAGTCCTGTCTGGTACCGATACCCACGGTGGAAGTTGCACCGTCTAGGAGGTGGCCATGTACCGCTGGTTTGATGAAAGACTGAGCCTCTCACGCTTCAACAAGAAGTTCCTCAACAAGGCGTTCGCGGTGCACCACTCCTATTTCATAGGGGAGATAGCGCTCTTCGCCTTCATTACGCTGGTCATCACCGGCATTTTCTTGACCTTCAACTACGAGCCCTCGATCCGCACGGTAAAGGTGGCGGGCAAGGCGGTTTCGGCGGCCTACGCCTCGGTTCTCTATATCGATTCGCTGCCCTTCGGCCGCGTTTTGCGCAGCGTGCACCACTGGTCCGCCAGCATCATGATCGCCGCGGCCTTTATTCACTTGCTGCGGGTTCTCGTTTCCGGCGCTTACAAGCGTCCGCGCGAGATCAACTGGTTCATCGGCCTGTTGCTCTTGGTGGTGGCCATCGTCACCTCTTTCACCGGTTACTCGCTGCCTTTCGACGCTTTCAGCGCTACCGCTACCTCTATCGGCTACGGCATAGGCACCTCTATACCTTACGTTGGCGAGTGGATTTCGCAGATTATCTTTGGCGGCGAGTTCCCTACGCTCCACTCGATCCCGCGAGTTTACGCGCTGCACGTGCTGTGGTTCCCGCTCATCCTGATGGCCATCTTGGGCATGCACATGCTGGTGATGGTCAAGCAGAAGCACACCCAGCCCAACTACGCGCGTAAGGTGGCCCCCGGCCGCATCTTGGGAGTGCCGCTCATGCCGCAGCAGGCGTATATGTCCACCGTGCTCTTCCTGCTCTACCTGGCGGTGGTCTTCTTCATCGCCGGAGCCTACATAGCGCACCCCATCGAGGTATACGGGCCGCCTACTGCTTCCACTCCGGCCGTCAAGCCCGACTGGTATCTGATCTGGGTCTACGGCATCTTGCAGATCATCCCCGGCGACCTGAAAATCCCCCTGCCCTTCGGCGCGGTCATGAACTCGGAGTTCATCGGCAGCATTCTGGTTCCCGGAATCCTTGGCTTGGCGGCGGTGCTGCTGCCTTTCCTGGATACCCGCAGCACCAAGATGCGCTATATGGAGCTGCCCACCAAGCACCCCGTGCGCACCGGCGTTACCTTCGCTTTGCTGGCCTTCCTGATCACCACTACCCTGGCCGGCTGGAAGCAAGAGCTGGGCCTCAGCGCCGGGCAGCTTTGGTTTATCATCCTTGGCAGCTCGCTGCTTACTTACCTCGTCGTTTACTACGCCATCATCTTCTTTTGGGGGCGCCCCTCCAAAGAAGACGCCGGCGCGGTCTAGCTTCTATCGCACAACATGAGGCGGCCCCTTGGGGGCCGCCTTTGCGTGGTCGGGGAGGGCTCAAGAGCCGGGATGAACGCGGCGCTCGAGCCTTCAGTCCACGAACTCTTCGGGTTTGAAGAAGAGGGCTATTTCCCTAGCGGCGTCGGCGGCGTTCGCCGAGCCGTGGATTACGTTTTCGTCTATCACCGTGGCGAAGTCGCCGCGGATGGTGCCTGGCTGGGCGTCTGCGGGGTTGGTGGCGCCCATCATCTTGCGCAACTCGGCTATTACACCCGGGCCTTCCAGCACCATGGCCACCACCGGCCCGCTGGTTATGAACTCAACCAGCGGCTTGAAGAAGGGTTTGTCTTTGTGCTCGCCGTAGTGCTCTTCGGCCAGGTCAAAGTTGATGCGCATCTTCTTGAGGGCGACTACCTTAAAGCCTTTGTCTTCCAGGCGCTGGATAATTCTGCCGGTCAGGCCGCGGCGTACGCCATCGGGTTTGATCATTGCAAAGGTACGTTCCATAGCGGCTCCATTCTACACGGCTGCGCACGGCCGGTTTGAGACGGCGGGGAGCGCCGCGCCCGACTGACCCATTAGCCGGGCTAGCGCAGCTTCAGGGGCTCGAGCCACCAGCCTTCGGGGCCCTGCTGCAGTCGCGCCAGAAGCTGAACAGCCCGCTTGGGCCCGCGCGACCAGGCGCCGCTGTAGGGCGGCAAAAAGACCACGCGGGTGCCGTCGCAAAAGTAGCCGTCCGAGCGCGTTCTCATGACGTTGCCGCGCGCCGCCGGCACGCCGCGGCAGGCGGGCGGTTTGTCGTTCCCCAACCAGCTCCAGGCGTAACCCACCAGCACCACCTCCCGACCGGCAAAGGCGGCCGGGTCCGCCTCGAGGCGCGCGAGGGTGACCGCGTGCTGGGCCATGGCCAAGCCCGAAAGCAGCAGTAAAGCAAAGAACCTAGCCAACTTCGACCTCCGCTCAGGGTTTCTAGTTTACCTCCACCCCTATCCGCTGCGCCAGCAGC
>Ga0256833_1002940_pt1 | contig 11804 bp, 4 predicted proteins | sample 356284metaG_FD_190535 | JGI IMG/M metagenome (GOLD analysis project Ga0256833, IMG submission 190535) | Hydrothermal vent microbial communities from Mid Atlantic Ridge, Atlantic Ocean - 356-284 | ecosystem: Environmental > Aquatic > Marine > Hydrothermal vents | place: Atlantic Ocean: Mid...
CTTTTTTGGCAGTTTCTTTACGTGATAATTTACTGCTTTCTCCCTGAGTAAATTGTAAAAGCCAAACTAATCGTTTTTCAACAGAAAGTTTGTCTATTTTATATTTTCGTTTTTTTAATTCAACTATCGTTTCCTTAACTATAAATTGTTGTTTTGTTGCCATAATATGCAAAGATAGTAAATTGTACGACATATTAAAGTTAAATTGGTATTAATCGAAGGAAATTATCTTCCAGTAACAATCGGGGTAGAACGAAGCGACGATAGGAGCATTTGCGATAACTATCGGAATAATAATCTATTCTTTAGCCTTATCATATCTGCTTCGAAACTTTAGTTTTTAATAATGTGAGCCGAACATTCTGTCCGGCTCACAATTATGAAAAAAACTACCTTTTTACTAGTGGCTACATCATTCTTTAATGATATTGTAATAAACATTAATGCTGTTTATCTCAATTTTAAAGATATAACCGGCAGCGGGTAATTGGGTTAAATTCACTTTTATTTGGTTTCTTCCTTTTACTGATTTTACTACTTCCTGTCCTACCATATTATAAACTCTTACGGTCATTTCATCGTTATAATTATAGTGAACGGTCAAGTAATTACCAACAGGGTTAGGATAAACTTCTAACTCATCTTTTATCATATCTTCAACTGATGAATAAGTATCACATTGCGCTTGTGTTTCTACAAAATGAGAAGTGTTATCAATACTTGTCCAGTTAGCTGTACTCCAAGTGGCATCATCAACGAAAATACAAGTCAAATCGGGGTTGCCTGTGGCATTAAACCTTGTAAAGTTGGTATTGTTTCCGTTTTGAACATTCAAATCGCTTAAATTGTTTGAACTACAATCTAACGAAACAAATGAAGGTAACATACTCAAGTCCAATGAAGTAATACGATTCATACTACAAGATAATGTTTCCAATGCCGTATTATTGCTTACATCCAAACTTGCTAAATCATTATATCCACAATCCAAAATAGTTAATGCCATATTTTGACTCACATCTATACTTGTTAAATTGTTTGCATCGCAATATAGATGCTGTATATTGGCAAAATCTTCAATTCCTGTTAAATCCGCTATTTGTTTATTGTGTAAATTCAAGTTTATAACACCGCTGATATTTGCAGTGGTAACATAATCATCGTTATCTGTTCCGTTACCCATACTGTTAGGACTTCCAACAGCTACGAAATTTCCGCCGGCATCGTGCGTTTCCAAATAATGTTCAAAATTATCATCAGGAACATAAGTTTGAGGTAATTGAGTAAAAATTGCCCCAATATGCCAATCTGAATGCACAGTAACAACAATAGGATTAGCAGTGCCTGAAACATCTGCTGACCAACCCGTAAATTCCCAACCTTGTGAGGGTATCGCCGTTAGGGTTACTTGTGTTCCATAATTATAAATTCCGCCAGCGGGTGAAAGATCTATTGTTCCTTGTCCAGTGAAACTTGTATAAATATGATATTGAATTTGAATAAATACTGCGGTTACGGTTTTATCCGCATCCATCGTAATATTTGCAGGGTTGGTACTACCGGATAAATCGCCGCTCCAATGGTCAAACTGCCATCCTTGTGCGGGAGTTGCCGTTAGGGTAACTTGCGTGCCTTCGTTGTAAGTTCCACCGGCAGGATTTAGTGCTACCGAACCTTGTCCTTGGGTATTTACCGTTAAATTATATTGAATTTGAGTAAATACAGCCGTTACGGTTTTATCGGCATCCATTGTTATCGTCGCGGGATTGGTACTACCCGATAAATCGCCACTCCAATGATCAAACTGCCAACCTTGTGAAGGGGTAGCCGTTAAGGTTACTTGCGTGCCTTCGTTGTAAGTTCCGCCTGCGGGATTAAGTGCTACCGAACCTTGTCCTTGGGTATTTACTGTTAATGAATGTTGAATTTGAGTAAATACTGCCGTTACGCTTTTGTCTGCATCCATTGTAATCGTTGCAGGGTTGGTACTACCGGATAAATCGCCGCTCCAATGGTCAAACTGCCATCCTTGGGAAGGGGTTGCCGTTAAGGTTACTTGCGTGCCTTCGTTGTAAGTTCCACCGGCAGGATTTAGTGCTACCGAACCTTGTCCTTGGGTATTTACCGTTAAATTATGTTGAATTTGAGTAAATACTGCCGTTACGGTTTTATCGGCATCCATTGTTATCGTCGCGGGATTGGTGCTTCCGGATAAATCGCCACTCCAATGATCAAACTGCCATCCTTGGGAAGGAGTTACCGTTAGGGTTACTTGGGTTCCTTCGTTGTAAGTTCCACCTGCGGGATTAAGTGCTACCGAACCTTGTCCTTGCGTATTTACCGTTAAATTATGTTGAATTTGTGTAAATACTGCGGTTACGGTTTTATCAGCATCCATTGTAATGGTTGCAGGGTTGGTACTACCGGATAAATCGCCAGTCCAATGGTCAAATTGCCATCCTTGGGAAGGAGTTGCCGTTAAGGTTACATGTGTTCCTTCATTGTAAGTTCCACCGGCAGGATTAAGTGCTACCGAACCTTGTCCTTGCGTATTTACCGTTAAATTATGTTGAATTTGTGTAAATACTGCGGTTACGGTTTTATCAGCATCCATTGTAATCGTTGCAGGATTGGTACTACCCGATAAATCGCCAGTCCAATGGTCAAACTGCCATCCTTGGGAAGGAGTTGCTGTAAGTGTTACTTGCGTTCCTTCGTTGTAAGTTCCTCCTGCGGGATTTAATGCTACCGAACCTTGTCCTTGGGTATTTACTGTTAATGAATGTTGAATTTGAGTAAATACAGCCGTTACGGTTTTATCGGCATCCATTGTTATCGTCGCGGGATTGGTACTACCGGACAAATCACCACTCCAATGGTCAAATTGCCAACCTTGTGCCGGAGTTGCCGTTAAGGTTACTTGGGTTCCTTCGTTGTAAGTTCCACCTGCGGGATTTAGTGCTACCGAACCTTGTCCTTGCGTATTTACCGTTAAATTATGTTGAATTTGTGTAAATACTGCGGTTATGATTTTATCGGTAAACATAAATATAACCGCGGGATTAGTATTACCGGTTAGATCACCTTCCCAATGGTCAAATTGCCAACCTGAATCGGGTGTGGCTGTTAACACTACCTGTGAGCCTTCATCATAAGTAGCAAGAGATGGAATTGTTGTTACGCTACCTTGTCCCGTTGTATTGATGGTTAAAGTATGCTGGATTCGGGTAAATACCGCTGTTACAGATTTATCAGAATCCATTGTAAGTTGTTGTGGATTGGTATTACCAGTCAAATCGCCTTCCCAATGGTCAAACAACCAGCCGGTTGAAGGTGTAGCGGTAAGTGTTACCTGTGTTCCCGAGTAGTAGGTTCCACCGTCCGGGTCCAAATCAACACTTCCTTGTCCATTGGTATCTACGGTTAACTCATATTGAAGTTGAACAAATACCGCTGTTACCGATTTGTCAGAATCCATTGTGAGTTGCTGTGGATTGGTAAGCCCTCCCAAATCACCTAGCCAATAAGCAAAATGCCAACCTGCTGCCGGAGTAGCCGTAAGGGTTATTTGCGTACCGTCTTCATAAGTTCCACTTGCAGGCGATATAGTCCCTTGACCGGTTACGGAAGTAGTAAGATTGTAGTAAACAATAGAACAATCTTCGCTAAAAGAAGCGCCACTATCTATATTTCCTGACCAATTTGATGTACTCCAAGCTTCATCGTCCACTTGAATACAAGTCAAATTACTATTATACCGTGCTTCAAATACTGTGAAATTGGTATTATTACCATTTTTAACATTCAGACTTGTTAAATCGTTATTATTACAAACCAAACTTGTTAATGATGAAAGGGTACTTACATCCAATGAAGTTAAATTGTTATAAGGACAATAAAGCGTTTCCAATGCCGTATTTTGATTGATATTTATACCTGTCAATGTATTATCAGAACAATATAATGTTGTCAATGCGGCAAAATCTTCAATACCGGTTAAATCGGAAATATTTTGATTATTCACATTCAAATACGTCACATTTTCAATACAGCTTGTATAAACATAATTATCATTATCTATACCGTTACCCATACTGGTTACGTCTCCTACATTTACCGTATTTCCACTCGCATTGTGTGTTTCCAGATAATGTTCAAAATTATCGTCGGGGACGTAGGTTGTACTAGTGTAATTATCACATTCGGCTTGTGTTTCAACAAAATGCGAAGTAGCATCCACTTCCCAGTCTTGATAATCGCCGGTGCCGGCAGTGGCAGCAGTGGCGTCATCTACATAAATACAAGTTAGTGTGGGATTATTAGTAGCTTGCATCCTAGATTCAGATATATTGGAACCGGTTAAAATAAATGTTCCTGATAATAAGGCATTTGCTCCATTTTGTATATGTAAATCCGTGAGTTGATTACTATAGCACCAAAATATAGACACTTGTGGATTGTTGTCTAAATCTAAAGAAGTGATTTGATTATTTTGACATTCAAGTTTAATCAATGAAGGATTGTTACTGATATCAAGGGCACTTAAATTGTTTTGTGAGCAATTGAGTGTTTGTAATGCTGTGAGTTGGGTTAAATTCAGTGAACTAATCGCATTATTATAACATTTTAATGTAATCAATGAATTATTTTGCCCTAAGTTCAATGAAGTTAAATTATTAAAATAACATTTCACATTGGTTAATAACGTATTCTGACTGATATCCAATGAGTTCAAATTGTTATAGCCACAATTTAGATCACTCAACAATAGATTTTGAGTTAAATCCAGCGTGCTTAAATTATTACTATAACAGGATAAATGTTCCAAAGCGGTGTTTTGACTTATATCCAAAGAAGAAATATTATTATATCCACAAGCTAAATTGGTTAAGGATGTATTGTGACTTACATCCAATGAATTTAGATTATTTGAATAACATCTTAATATTTCGAGAGCTGTAAAGTCTTCAATACCGGTTAAATCATTAATGTTTTGATTATGAACATTTAACGAAACAACATTTTCTATATTTTCCGTGCTTACATAATTGTCATTGGCAATTCCGTTACCCATTCCGTTAGCTTCGAGATAGGCTTCAAAATTGTCATCGGGAACATAGGTTAATGCCTGTTGTACAAAAGTAGCCGTTACCGATTTATCAGCATCCATTGTAATTTGTGCAGGATTTGTGTTTCCTGTCAAATCGCCTTCCCAATGATCAAACTGCCAACCGGAATCGGGTGTGGCGGTTAGGCTTACTTGCGTTCCTTCGTTGTAAGTTCCGCCGGTAGGGTTAAGTGCAACCGAACCTTGTCCTGTTGTATTAACAGTCAAACTATGTTGAATCTGTGTAAATACAGCGGTTACCGATTTATCAGCATCCATTATAATGTTAATGGGATTGGTACTTCCCGACAAATCGCCACTCCAATGGTCAAATTGCCAACCTTGGGAAGGAGTTGCCGTTAGGGTTACTTGCGTACTGGCTTGATAATTACCACCTATTGGAATCAAATTGATACTACCTTGACCCGTTACAGAAGTAGTTAAATCATAAAACAAACAATTTTCGCCAAAAGAGGCGCCACTATCAATATTAGTCCAATTTGCAGTACTCCAAGCGGCATTGTCCACTTGGATACAAGTAAGATTCGGGTTATTTCTAGCATCGAAATTGATAAAATTACTATTGTTTCCATTCTGAACATTTAATGACTCCAACTGATTGTTTGAACAATAAAGAAGTGACAATTGTGTCAACGCACTAACATCCAAATCGGTTAACTGATTATTTTGACATCTTAATTGTGTAGGTGAATTTGATAATGTCATATTTGTTAATTGATTATACTCGCATCTCAACACTTGTAAAGATAAATTTGCACTAACATCTAATGTTGTCAGATTATTAGAATAGCACAATAATGTATATAATGATGGGTTTTGAGATAAATCAAGGCTTGATAATTGATTGCCATTACACCATAAAGTGTTAAGGTTTGACAAGTTGGTAACATCTAATGAACTCAACGAATTATCATAACATTTTAAACTACTTAAAGCCGTAAAATCTTCAATACCGGTTAAATTGGATATGTTTAGAGAATTAATATCTAATGAAGTAACGTTTTCAATTCTGTAAGTCAATACATAATCATCATTGTCTATACCGTTACCCATACTGGTTATGTCTCCTACATTTACCGTGTTTCCATTAGCATCGTGTGTTTCCAGATAATGTTCAAAATTATCATCGGGGACGTAGGTTGTACTAGTGTAATTATCACATTCGGCTTGAGTTTCAACAAAATGTGAGGTGGCATCTACATACCAGTTTTGATAATCGCCTGTTCCGGCCGTGGCATCTGTGGCATTATCTACATATATACAAGTTAAGTTGGGATTGTCTGTTGCTTTCATTCTGGAATAGTTGACACCATCACTTTGATAGGTTCCGGATAGTAAACCGTTAGCACCATTTTGGATATGTAATTCGGTTAATTGATTGCTATAACATTGGAGTATATTAATTTGAGTATTATTATCTAAATTTAAAGAGGTTAATTGGTTATTATAACAATGCAATTTTTTTAATGCGGAATTACTTGATACATCTAAATTCGTCAATTGATTATTATAACAATATAATTCTTCTAATGCGGTATTTGACACATTCAAATTTGTTAATTGATTATTATAACAAATCAATTCGGTTAATAATGTATTACTTGATACATCTAAACTTGTCAACTGATTATGATTACATAATAAAAAGTCCAAGGATGCAAAATCTTCAATACCGGTTAAATCTGAAATATTTTTGCTAACTATATGCAACTGGGTAACATTTTCAATGCGAGTAGTAAAAACCTGATTATCTCCCGCAATGCCATTTCCCATACTTTCGGGGTCGCCAAGACTTACGGAATAACCGTTGCTTTTATGAGTCTCCAAGTAATTTTCAAAATTGTCATCCGGCACATAAGTTGTTGCCGTAAAATTTTGACATTGAGCATTTGTTTCGACAAAGTGAGAACCGGGTCCGATATCCCAGTCTTGATAATCGCCGGTTCCTGCATTAGCTGCTGCTTCATCATCTACATATATACAATATAAGTAATTATTATTATCTGCCCTGAAACGCGATACCCATCCCACATTAGGCACATTTTGTTGTCCTGCCAATAATCCGTTATGTCCGTTTTGAATGGATAAACTTGTCAATTGATTATCATTGGCTCGCATTACTTCAATAGCAGGATTATTATCCAAATCTAAACTTGTAATTTGATTATTGTCACATTCCAAATATTTTAGAGAAGGAAAAATGGAAGTGTCAAAAAATCCACCTATTTGATTGTTGGATATGTACAGATACTCTAATGAAGTGTTATTACTTAAATCGATACTTGAAAAATTATTGTTTTGGATTTCAAGTCTTGTCAGTAATGGATTATTACTTAAATCAATACTTGAAAAATTATTTTCTTGGATTTCAAGAGTTGTTAGTAATGGATTATTACTTAAATCGATACTTGAAAAATTATTATGATTGATATTAAGTAATGTCAATAATGGATTATGCGATAAATCCAATGAACTTAAATTATTATAACGACAACTTAATTTTAATAATTTTTTGTTTTTACTAATATTCAAATTAGAAACATTATTAAAACCTATAAATAATTGTTCCAAATTAGTAAAATCTCCTATTCCATAGAGAGAAGAAATGTTATAAACGGAAGTAGTGGATATTCTAATCGTATTCTGTGCTCTAACCGACGATACATAATGATCGTTATCTATACCATTTCCAATTTTGCCGTAGCCGGTTTGAGTATTTCCGTTAATGTCGTGGTTTTCCAGATAATCTTCAAAATTGGTATCGCTGATATATGTCCAATGTTTAAAATAATAAAAAGTGTTATTTCCGGGGTAATCGTTTGTGGTAATTCCGTCATTTGCCGTAGTATGCGAAACCGTAGCCGGATTGCCGGGAGTAACACTCATAAAATTGTTTTCGGCATTTATTCCAATAGATGCTGAACGATTGGTTTGTGTAGAATTATTAGGTCCGTATCTGAACTCAATATTATTAGTGGTTTCATATAAAACAAGTATAAAAGATACGGTATTGCCTAGGGTTCGCCAAGAAATATTTTTCCATTCCACATAAAATTTTCTATTGGGAGCTGTTCCTTCCGTTTTGTATAAAACTGCACCCTGATCGACAGTTCTCTGATACATATCGTCCCATAAAGGAGCAATAATATTTTTCTTTCCTGCTGCATTTGAATACAATTCATTATTATAATGTACAATACTCTCCGTAAAACTAATAGCTCCATTTACTGAAACTGTACAAGTGTTATAGGTATTTCCTTTATAGTCAAAATCAAATCCGATATTGACTTGTGCCGCACCATCATCGGTATCTTGACTAGGAAAGAGATAATTTGCACCTCCAAGATGAAAGAAGTAACCACTTCCTTCGTAAAAAGCGTAAGAATCTTGCAGTTGTTGCGAATATCCCCAAACATACTGAAATAAAATGATAATTAATAAGATAACTTTTTTCATTGTAATAGGTTTAAAAATTAATAATTTACTTGATAAAATTGTTTTCATAATGTATTAGATTTTATATTGATTTAATTACTTTACTATTTTCTATATTATCTAATATTTCTATTGATAATTGGTTTATAATTTCATTGAGTTCAATCATAACAAAATTTTTATTTTTTATTTTTTGTTTATGTATGATTTTATCAAATTTATTTCTTATAATAATTTCTCCTTCAACAAACATTTGTTCAAATTGAATGAGTACGCGTTTATTATATGTCATAAATGTTGCTTCCATATTTTTTATACGGCTAAATTATGACGGAACAGGTTGTGAAACCTAATTTTTTCAATCTACAATAAGGCTACAATGGCTATATTTTTTGGCTACAACAGTTTTTTTTTATATATTGCATTAACAAATAAGCAAATCAGTCAGACAAAACCAAAAACCTATTGATTATGAAACACTTAAAAGAAATTATTTTTTTTATTTTATTACTTTCCACAGCACTTTCTTATGCTCAAAATGGCTCACAAAATCTTAAAAATAAAAAAATTGAGACCTATAAAAGTGTTATAAAACAAAAATGGAATTCAAATATTGACAGTGCAATTTTTTTAGCAAATCGTGCCATTGTATATTGTGATTCTATCCAAAATGTTCCCGAAAAAATAACTTTTATCAAGATGAAAGGCCTCGGATATTATTATTCGGGACAGTTCAGTAAAGCAGATTCTATATTTCATTTGGGTTTGTCTATGAGTCAAAAAAACAATTACAAAAAATTAATCGGCGATTACTACAACCTGTTAATGATTACAAAAAGGAGAAAAAATGTTTATGATTCTGCTGTTTATTATGGCAACAAAAATATTGCTATCCGCAAGGAGACGAAAGACTCTATTAATCTTGCCGGTGCTTATGATAACTTGGCTAATGTTTATATCGATTTGGGTGATTATAAAAAAGCCATTGAACTCAATACCAAATCAATAGATATCTTTAAACAAAGCAACAATCTTAAAGATTTAGGTATTGCTTATGAAAATTTATCTAATTTGTATGGACAAATAAACGATTCTCGAAGAAGTCTTATATATTTACAAAATGCAGTAGATATTTTTATGCAAACCAATGATGTTTACGGTTTGGCAAATTCTGATTATGATTTAGGAATATATTATTTTGATAAAAAAAATTACAATCTGGCACTAGACTATTTTCAAAAAAGTTATCAAATCTACAAAAAATTTAAAAAAACAGATGCACTGGGGGACGTAAATTTTGCTATTGGAGAAATATATCTCAATCAATACAAATACAATAAAGCTTATAAGCATCTCAAAAAAGCGGAAGCTCTTTTTGAAAAAGCAGGTGTGCCGGATTATAAAGCCGAAGCAGAGTCAAAACTAGCTTTACTATTTTTGAAGCAAAAAATAAAAGATTCAGCATTAAAATATCTTAAAAAAGCCGAATTATTATCTCACTCACAAAGTTTACTTTTTAAAAAAAAATTACTACAAATTGAAATGGATTATCATAAAACTTTTGGAAACTGTACAATCGCTTATGAAAAAAGTTTGGAACTGAATAAAATTAATGATAGTATCCATACATTGAACCTACAAGATGCTATTAACAAAAAACTATTGCAGTTTAAACTGAATAAAATGAAGTCCGAAAATATCCAACTCAAACAAAAACGAACCATTGACAAACTTAATAACAAGCAAATGAAAATAACAGCTTTGTCAATGAGTGGTATTAGTGTTTTATTATTCGTAACTTTATATCTATTTCTCAAAAAGAGAAAGAAAGAAAAAGAAATTTCAGGACTAAAATTACAAAAATCAGAATTAGAAAAACAAGAAATAAAAAATAATTTAAAATCAAATGAAAGACAACTCACAGGGTTTACGCTTCATATGATGCAAAAAAACTTAATTTTAAAAGATTTGTTAGATTATATTAAAAAAGCTGAAAAAGCTAAAAATATAAATACTGCGGCAAAAATTCGTGAGTTTAAAATTAAATTAATAAATGCCATAAATTCTGATCAAGATTGGGAAACATTTGAAATATATTTTGAAAAAGTTAATCCTAATTTTATTAAAAATTTAAAACAAAAACATCCGAATTTAACATCAAAAGAAATCAAGCTATCGATAATGATACGTTTGAATATGGACATAAAAGAAACTGCTTCAACTTTAAACGTTGAACCTAACAGCGTTAGAATGGCACGCTATCGTCTGCGGAAAAAATTGGGATTGTCGTCAAATGATAATTTGCATGAATATATGTTGGGGGTGTAGGAGAAAGGTGAAAGGGGTTTGATGACCGATGACCGATGACGGATGACAGATGACGGAAGCGAGAAGCGGGAAGTAATGCTTATTCCGATAGCTATCGGAAGTTAATGCTGAATTGTTAATGAGATGCCTCACTTTGTTCGGAATGTCTGATGATGGAAGTAAAAGCCTTCCTTGAAGGTTTTGAAATCCTTCAAGGTATGAAAATAATCAAGGAGTATAAGAATTTTTTGAAATATTGGATTTGAATATTGGACATTAATGAAGTATAATACCTTCAAGGTGCTTGGAGACCTTGAAGGAAAAATAAGCGAAGCGTCGTTGCGTCGTTGCGAGAGAGTTTTAGGGGAAAGGGACAAGGGGAAAGGAGTAGGAAGCTGGAAGTAATGGTTAATTGTGAATGCTTATTCTGATAGCTATCGGAAGTTAATGAAAACATAGCGGCGTAGCGTCGTTGCGAGAAATTAAAGAAACGAGAGCCAAGCTCCCCTCTATGAGAGGGGCCGGGGGTGTGTCATTAGTTAAAAGGTAAAAGGTAGAAAGGAAAAAGGTGTTTGATAACCAATGATTGAAGCAAAAGCCTTCCTTGAAGGTTTTGAAATCCTTCAAGGTATGAAAATAATCAAGGAGTATAAGAATTTTTTGAAATATTGGATTTGAATATTGGACATTAGTGAAGTATAATACCTTCAAGGTGCTTGGAGACCTTGAAGGAAAAATAAGCATAGCGTCGTCGCGAGAAATTAAAAAAAGCTGCGTAGTGGCTGGCATATCCGATTCGGCTTTTTTACATATCGCTGTATTTAATTGAAAATTTCATGTAAATTTGTTCGTTTAATTTATTTTGAATATAAAAGATGAAAAAAAATCATAAAATTGCCGTACTCGGAAGTGGAAGTTGGGCAACGGCAATCGT
>Ga0256833_1002941_pt1 | contig 11803 bp, 9 predicted proteins | sample 356284metaG_FD_190535 | JGI IMG/M metagenome (GOLD analysis project Ga0256833, IMG submission 190535) | Hydrothermal vent microbial communities from Mid Atlantic Ridge, Atlantic Ocean - 356-284 | ecosystem: Environmental > Aquatic > Marine > Hydrothermal vents | place: Atlantic Ocean: Mid...
TATGGTGATATAGAGGCTAGACTTGTCGAGTATGCAAAAGATGCTTATGAAAATATCCCATCTACCAAGAGATTTCCACTTCCAAAAGGTAGTTTCTATAGATTCAAAAAAGATGGCGAATATCACGACTACTCTAGATCAGTCATCAACTCTATCATCAAGCTTGGAACCACAGGTAAAAAAGAGGATTACAATAAGCTAAAAGATTTGGTTGAAAATAGAGGTTTGAAATTTATCAGAGACTTCTACAATCTCAAATCGGACAGAGATCCAATATCTCTAGATCAGGTAGAGCCTGTAGAAGAGATATACAAAAGATTCTCTACGGCTGCGATGAGTATGGGATCAATGTCGCCGGAGGCTCATGAGTGCTTAGCGGCTGCCATGAATACCATAGGTGCCAAAAGCAACTCAGGTGAGGGTGGTGAAGATCCGGATAGATTTGGCACTATACTAAATTCAAAGATCAAGCAGGTAGCATCAGGTAGATTTGGTGTCACACCGGCATATTTGCGTTCTGCCGAGGAGATACAGATCAAAGTAGCCCAAGGTGCCAAGCCGGGTGAGGGCGGTCAGCTACCAGGTGCCAAGGTTACCCCTCTAATAGCCAAACTCAGATACACCAAACCAGGCGTTACGCTCATCTCTCCACCGCCGCATCATGATATATACTCCATTGAGGATTTGGCACAGTTGATATTTGATCTTAAGCAGGTCAATCCAAATGCCAAGATATCTGTCAAGTTGGTTTCAACTGCCGGCGTAGGGACAATTGCAGCCGGTGTTGCCAAGTGCTATGCAGACAAAATCATAATCTCAGGAGCCGATGGTGGAACGGGAGCTTCACCGATTAGCTCTATCAAGTTTGCAGGAAATCCATGGGAGATAGGTCTTATGGAGGCACACAATGCACTCAAAGCAAACAATTTAAGAGGACAAGTTACACTTGAGACTGACGGTGGACTCAAGAGTGGTATGGATGTGGTCAAAGCAGCTATGTTTGGTGCCGAGGAGTTTGCTTTTGGCACGGCAGCTTTGGCGATAGTGGGATGTATTATGTGTAGATCTTGTCACACAAATACATGTCCTGTGGGTATTACCACCCAAGATGCTGATTTGAGAGCCAAGTTCAACGGCACCGTTGAGAAGGTTATCAACTACTTTAGACTTCTTGCAGAGGATGTCAGAGAGATATTGGCATCTCTTGGCTACAAGAGTATCGAGGAGATTGTAGGCAGAAGTGATCTGCTTGAGATTATCGATGATGAGTTTGCCAAAAAATTCAGCCTAGAGAAGCTTTTGGAAAGAGTTGACGGTGTAGATACTGTTCAGGTAGATTCAAATGAGCCGTATGATAAAAATGAGTATGAGCATGAGATACTTGCAGAGGTGATGCCAACGATCGAAGATCCAAGCAAGCCTATCGAGATAAATAGAGAGATTAGCAACCTCAATAGAAGTTTTGGGGCATTGATCTCAGGTGAAGTAGCAGCTAGACACGGCAACTCATCTCTGCCTCAAGATACGATTAAGATCAACCTCAAAGGCACTTCTGGTCAATCTTTGGGAGCATTCTTGGCAGGTGGTATCACTATTAGACTTGATGGTGCTGCCAATGATTATGTAGGCAAGGGTATGGCAGGAGGTCGCATCATAGTCACATCTGAGAAAAATTGTGGCTCAGAATTCTCATTGGCAGGCAATACTTGCTTGTATGGAGCTACAGGTGGAACCTTGTATGTCAATGGTAATGTCGGTGAGAGATTTGCAGTGCGAAATTCTGGAGCCAAGACCATAGTAGAGGGCACCGGAGATCATGCTTGTGAGTATATGACAGGCGGTATTGTGGTGATATTGGGTCACACCGGAGTCAATTTTGGTGCCGGTATGACGGGTGGTGTTGCTTATGTATATGATAAAGATAGAGATTTTATAGACAATATCAATCAAGAGCTTGTCGAGGCTGTTAGGATTGATACGGATGATATGGATGCAGAGAGATTTGAGCTCAAGAGATTATTGAGTGATTATTACCAAGAGACCAAGAGCAAAAAAGCAAAAGAGATACTTGATAAGTTTAGACTTGAGGTTAGAACATTCTGGATGGTTAGACCTAGAGAGACTTGTGATTGCAAAAAGGCGGACAAAGAGTAGTATATGAGCTCTTTTGTCCAAGCGGTCATCAAAGCCAATCAAGAGATATACTCTGCTCTAAAGGCTAATGATGCTTCACTTATGCAAATGGGCAAAATGGGTGCAGGTGGAGATATCAGTAGCGGTGCAGATATGTTGTGTGAGAGTATATTTGTCTCGCATCTGAGTGAATATGGCACGATTGACTCGGAAGAGTCGGGCATCATAGGAGAGGGCAAAGCCAAAATAATCATCGATCCATTGGACGGTAGCAGCAATTATCTATCAAATTTCCCATACTATGGCACATCTGTTGCCAAAATTGACAAAAATGGCACCATAGAATCTGCTATCGTTTGCAACTTGGCAAATGGTGATATATTTATCAAAAATAGAGATCAAAGTCTATCTTGTCAAAATATTTTATCTGGTGATATAATCTCAAACAAAGAGGTGAGAGATTCCAAGGTAGGATTGTTTGAAAAGGCGTATCAATATCCCAAAATAGTAGCAAAGCTAAAAAAAATTGGCTATAAGTTTAGATCACCTGGAGCCACTGCACTCTCACTAGCATATGCCAAGGATGTGAATTTTTTTCTATTTGTAGGCAAGGCTAGAGAGTATGATTTTGTAGCAGGTTTGGCTTTGTGTGAGGAGATGTTTACTATAGTTGAAGATGAATATGTTATAGTAACGAAAGAGAAAGATATATTTGATAATTTGAATGAAATAGTAAATAGGAGTATCAAATGAAATTTGGCAATCTTTTTGGCGGAGCAAGCAAGAAGCAAGAGGAGGAGCAAAGCAACTGGATCAAATGTCCCAAATGTAACTCTTTGATGCACTACAAGCAGGTCGAAGAGAGACTAAATACTTGTCCTAAATGTTCACATCACTTTAGAATTTCGGCAGACAAAAGGATAGAGCTACTCGCAGATGAGGGTAGTTTTGAGGAGAAGGATGCCTCTTTGACTCCTATCGATCCATTGAAATTCTCAGACAAAAAAAGCTACAAAAAGAGACTCGATGAGGGCAAGAAAAAAACAGGCAGACTCTCTTCGGTAGTTAGCGGTAGCTGCACAATTGAAGGCAATCCGGTAGAGTTAGTCGTATTTGATTTTTCATTTATGGGTGGTAGTTTGGGCTCCGTGGAGGGTGAAAAGATAGTCAGAGCCGTCAATCGTGCTATAGAAAATAGAAGTGGTGTGGTAATCGTATCTGCTTCAGGTGGTGCAAGAATGCAAGAGAGCACATATTCGCTGCTACAAATGAGCAAAACATCGGCAGCACTCAAAAAACTCTCAGATGAGCATCTACCTTTTATATCCGTTTTGACTGATCCTACAATGGGTGGAGTAAGTGCATCTTTTGCTATGCTTGGAGATATCATTATGGCTGAGCCAAATGCTTTGGTTGGTTTCGCGGGTCAAAGAGTTATCAAGCAGACTGTGGGCGTGGATCTTCCTGAAGGGTTTCAAAGAGCTGAATTTTTGCTAGAGCATGGATTGATTGATATGGTTGTCAGCAGAGACGAGATGAAGCATAGCATAGGTAGATTTATGAAGATGTTTTTACCGCAAAAGGCAGGTGAAGACAATTTTACAGCAATAAACAAAGATGAAGAGGGGACTCTCGAGGCAGTCTAAAATTATCTACAAAACACGCTCTAACAATCATTTGGATATAATCGCGATAAAATTATGGGAGTAGGTGCATGGGCAAGCGTGTTTTGGTTAAATTCTCCGGTGAGGCGTTGGCAGGTGATGATGGGTATGGTATAGATACCAAGATACTCAAATTTATAGCAGGTGAAATCAAAGAGTTGGTTGATAATGGCATAAGTGTGGCTATTGTCGTTGGAGGGGGCAACATTATCCGTGGTGTTTCTGCTGCACAAGATGGCATCATCAAAAGGACAAGCGGCGATTATATGGGTATGCTTGCAACAGTTATCAATGGTGTTGCTATACAGGAGTCACTTGAGCATATTGGCTTAGATGCAAGATTGCAAACAGCTATAGATATGCAAGAGATTGGTGAGAGCTTTATTGTCCGCAGAGCCAAAAGACACCTTGAGAAGGGTAGAGTAGTGGTCTTTGCAGCCGGCACGGGCAATCCATATTTTACCACAGATACGGCAGCCACACTCAGGGCCAACGAGATAGGTGCCGATATGCTAATCAAAGCTACCAAGGTAGATGGTGTTTATGACAAAGATCCGCATAAGTTTGATGATGCTACAAGGCTAGACACACTTACATACGATAGAGCCTTGAGCGATCATATTAGAGTGATGGATGATACCGCTATTGCATTGGCAAAAGAGAACAAGCTTCCTATAGCCGTATGCAATATGTTTGACAAAGGTAATCTATTGGCCGTGGTAAATGGCGATAATAGCAAATGCTCAATAGTAAAATAACAATATAAAAGGATAGACAATATGAGACTTGAAAAGGTTGTAGCAAAAGCATTAGAAAATGTAAATAACGATAGATATCTTTTGGCAAAAGCGATTGGCAAAAGAGCAAATGAGCTCAGTAGCGGAGCTTTGCCATTGGTGGATATGGATATCAAAAAAGCTAAGCTAACAGATATCGCATTATATGAAATAGCAGAGGGCAAACTTAGTATATCTGCTGAAAATTGATATAAGATATGGTTGATTTCTTTGAGCAGATTGGACAAGTAAATAGTGTCGATGATGCAAAAAAGCTTCTAAAAGAGAAGATAGATTTTAGTGAACGCATAAGCAAAGCTTTAGATTTAGCCACTTCACTTCATGATGGGCAGTTTCGAAAAAGTGGCGAACCATATATAGTCCATCCTATAGCAGTAGCTGCTATTACCGCATCTTTGAGTAGTGATGAAACGATGGTTATCGCCGCATTGTTGCATGATGTGGTGGAGGATACAGAGTTTACCATCGATGATGTAGAGGCTCAATTTGGCAAAGAGGTGATGCATATAGTCTCAGGTTTGACCAAAATTGTAGCAATCAGAGATGAAAATCTAATTCCATCAGACAAAGATGAAAGGATCACAAGCTCAGCTCTTAGCTTTAGAAAAATGCTTATAGCCTCTATTGATGATGTGCGAGTGCTTATCATCAAATTGTGTGATAGGCTGCACAATATGATGACGCTTGATGCATTGCCGGCAAACAAACAGCGGCGAATCTCCGAAGAGACTCTTGTGGTTTATGCTCCTATAGCCCATAGGCTTGGTATCTCTATGGTCAAAAATTATCTAGAGGATCTAAGCTTCAAGTATATCTATCCTGATGAGTATAACAAGATAGATGATTATATAAAATCAAACGATCAATCTCTTCACTTTACACTCAATGCTTTTATTTCTAAGGTCAAAAATAGACTCAATCAAGCCGGCTATCACTGGGAGGATTTTGATGTCATCGGAAGGGTGAAACATTACTACTCCATATATCTCAAGATGCAACGCAAAGGTATAGGTATAGATGAAGTGCTTGATTTGTTGGCTATTAGGATACTACTCAAAGAGCCTTTGGAGTGTTATGAGGCTTTGGGTGCACTGCATTTGTCATTTACTCCTCTCATATCAAGATTTAAAGATTATATAGCACTACCCAAAGATAATGGATATCAAACTATACATACGACGCTTTTTGATGATGATGGTATCGTAGAGGCACAGATCAGGACTAGAGAGATGCATAGGCTTGCAGAGTATGGTGTAGCAGCTCATTGGAAGTATAAAGATGGATTGGAGAGTATCAATCTTGAGTGGCTAAAGGGGCTAAATTATCAAAGTGAATCGGTAGAGGAGTTTTATGAGCTTGCCAAGAGTGATCTATTTTCTGAGGATATTAGCGTATTTACTCCACAAGGTGACTATTTTACGCTCCCTAAAGAGTCTGTTGCGTTAGATTTTGCCTATGCCGTGCACTCTGAGATAGGCGAGACTGCCACAGGGGCACTGATCAACAAAGAAAAAGCATCTTTGCTTACTATACTCAAAAATGGAGATATAGTTAAAATAATCACGGATGGTACACCAAGGGCACACTGCTCTTGGGAAAATATGGTCAAAACCTCCAAGGCAAAGAGTGGCATTAGATCACAATGCAGAAAAAGACTCAAAGAGATAAATGAATTGACAGGTTACAACATACTTGCAACCATTTTCAAAAAAAATCCACACTTCATAGAAGAGGCAATACACAATTATAGCGATGATGATAGTTTCTATAAGGTCTCTACGCAATTGGATGCTTTAAAAGATAGAATACACAAAATATCCAAATCACTCAATATCAAAGAGGTGAGATTTTGGGAGTTATTGAAGCGAGGATACAAAAAGCCTCAAAAAAGAGTAATTGATCATTTTGCTTTTTATACCAATAAACAGATCGATGGTGTGATGTTTGATTATTGTTGTCATCCAAAAATTGGAGATGATATCGTAGCTTTTTATAAGGATAACAAAGCTATCATTCACCACAAGCTATGTATGAATGCATACAAAAAGATAAAAGATGGCGAATCGATGCTTTTTGTGCAGTGGAATAGTAGTAAATTGGCAAGATATAGGTTGATTGTCAGTTTGCCAAACCAAAAGGGTGAACTAGCTAAACTGCTTCAGAAGCTATCTGCTATGAATATTAATATTACGGCTATTGATTTTGGTATTCATAGCGGCGAGAATGCGGAGTATTGCAATATAGAAGTGGAGTCGCCGGATGCCAATAAAGCTGATATAGAGAAGGTATTGTCATCTAAATTTAAATTGATAGATATTTTGGCATTGAATGATGCCTACAACCAAAAGTAGAGGAGATTTTTTGATGAGTGTCGAGATAGCATTAGCAGAGATTGAGCGTGGAGTTGCCGAGATCATTGATATGGAGTATATCAAGAAGCTAATCTCACGCTATTATGAGACGGGTGAGAACTATTATGTCAAACTTGGTCTCGATCCTACGGCTCCTGATTTGCATCTTGGACACACCGTGATCTTGCAAAAGCTATCGGTATTTCAAAAGTTTGGTGGCATTGTTCAACTGCTAATCGGTGATTTTACGGCTATGATAGGTGATCCTACCGGCAAAAATGAGACACGAAAAGTGCTTGATAGAGAGACTGTCAAAGCCAATGCAAAGACATATCAAGAGCAGGCATTCAAGATACTTGATCCACAAAAGACTCAATTGGTATTCAACTCTACTTGGCTTGATGAGTTGGGTGCAGATGGTATAGTTCAGCTTACGACACAATTTACAGTGGCTAGAATGCTCGAAAGAGATGATTTCGACAAGAGATACAAAGGTGGCCAAAGCATCTCAATATCGGAGTTTATCTATCCTCTACTGCAAGGCTATGATAGTGTAGCACTCAAATCAGATATTGAGCTTGGTGGCACGGATCAAAAATTCAACCTCTTGATGGGACGACACCTGCAAAGAAGTTATGGAGTCGGTAAAGAGCAAGCAGTCTTGATGATGCCTATACTTGAGGGGCTTGACGGCGTGCAAAAGATGAGTAAGAGCTTGGGCAATTATATCGCTATCACCGATGAGCCAAATGATATATTTGCCAAAGTGCTCTCTATCTCAGATGATCTGATGTGGAGATACTATGAGCTTCTTAGTGATTTGACACTAGAGGAGATTGCTTCACTCAAAGAGGGTGTGGCAGAGGGCTCTATCCATCCAAAAGCAGCAAAAGAGAAATTGGCACTTGAGATAACGGCACGATTTTATGATCAAGAGGCAGCCAATGCGGCAAAAGTAGCTTTTGATAATCAATTTAAAGCCAACAAGATCCCCGATGATATACCTGAATTTGATATGGAGGATGGAATTTGGATATGTAAAGCCCTAGTAGATGCAGGGATTGAGCCATCTACCTCTCAAGCAAGAAGAGATATCAAACAAAATGCAGTCAGTATAAATCAAGCCAAAATCTCAGACGACAAGCTAAATTTGAGTGCCGGTGAGTATATATTGCAAGTAGGCAAAAGAAAGTTCGCAAAAGTAAAGGTTGGATAGTATGAAATTGAAGCCATTCAAAATAGGAAAATATACTATCGAGAAGCCAATCATTCAAGGTGGTATGGGTGTAGGTATATCGTGGGATCAGCTTGCAGGCAGTGTCAGCAAAGAGGGCGGATTGGGTGTGATTAGCTCCGTTGGAACGGGCAATTATGCAAATAGAAAATATTCAGACAAGGTGCTCAAAGACAACAGACCATCTGAAGCAAACAATTTCTATTCGGCAAAAGCTTTGAAGGTAATTTTTGAAAATGCTAGAGAGATATGCGGTGATAAACCATTGGCTTGCAATGTGCTTTATGCCTCTGTTGGGTATGATCAAATTGTCAAAGATGCCTGTGAAGCTGGAGCCGATATTATCATCACGGGTGCCGGACTTCCATTGACGATGCCTGAGGCTACCAAAGAGTATCCTGATGTAGCATTGGTGCCGATAGTCTCTACTGCCAAGGCAATGAGAATACTTTGTCGCAGATGGCAAAAGACACACAATCGCCTACCTGATGCAGTGATAGTAGAGGGTCCTTTGAGCGGAGGACATCAAGGATTTAAGTATGATGAGTGCTTTTTGCCCGAAAATCAATTGGAAGAGATTTTGCCCGCAGTTGTCGAGGAGGCAAAAAATTGGGGAGATATACCCGTAATTGCTGCCGGAGGCATTTGGGATCACGATGATATAGCCAAGATGATAGAGCTAGGAGCCTCAGCGGTGCAGATGGGGACTAGATTTATAGGCACCAAAGAGTGCGATGCTAGCGACAATTTCAAGAAAGTTATACTTGATGCCAAAGAGGAGGATATAGTGCTCCTTAAGTCTCCTGTTGGCTATCCAGCAAGAGGAGTCAAGACAAATCTACAAAAGATGATAGAGGAGCACACTGCACCCAAGATTGCTTGTGTCTCAAACTGTGTCTCTCCTTGTCATCGTGGCGTAGAGGCGAAGCAGGTTGGGTATTGTATAGCCGATAGATTGAGTGATGCCTATGATGGTAAGCTTGATACCGGACTCTTCTTTACAGGATCAAACGGATATAGGCTCAATGAGATCATTACAGTCAAAGAGCTTATGGACAAATTGATGGAGGGTGAAAATTAATCTATGAGATTTTTTATCGCCTTTTTGGTTGCTATCCTTTCTATGCAACTATATGCTGCAAATATTCTCAAAAATGCAGATATTTCTGATGGCAAGTTGTTGCTAACTTTTAGCAAACAGATCGATACGGATAGTGTGCACTCTATTGTCTTGAAAGGTTCAGATAGTATTAGGTATGTTGTGGATTTCAAAAAAGCAATACTAACCAACAAAAATATAGCAAAAAAGCTATCATATAGCTCTGTGCAAACCTTTAGAATATCGCAATTCAATAAACATACAGTTCGCATAGTGATACAAACAGACAAGAAATATCCAATCAGCCATAAAAAAGTATCACCAAGAAAATATGCAATAGCTTTGCCTAAGGGCAAAGAGAAACCATCAGCACTATTTGCATCACTTTCAGAGCCAAAAGTCAAAACTCAATCAAAATTTACAAAAAAAGAGAAAAATAAAAAGTCAAAATCGACAATCAATAGCTATAAAATACCTAAAAAAAGATATGTTGTGGTTATTGATCCAGGGCACGGCGGCAAGGATAGCGGTGCACTTGGTGACAGTAGGCGATATATGGAAAAGAGTATAGTCTTACAAATTGGACTAAAGGTCAGAAGATATCTTCAAAGGCTTGGCTTTAAGGTGCATATGACAAGAAGCGGAGACTATTTTGTGAAGCTTGGCAGAAGAACACATTTTGCCAATATCAAACATGCAGATGCCTTTGTCTCAATACACGCCAATGCAGTAAGCGGCAGAAAAAAATATATAACCCATGGCGTGGAGACATACTTTTTGCAAGTAAGTAGAACTGCTAGATCCAAAAGAGTAGCGGCTAGAGAAAATAGTGTCGTGCGTCAAGCCAGAGATAGATTGTCCAAAAATGTATTGCTAAATCTAGTAACAACTCCAAAACTGATAATGTCAAACAAACTTGCTATAGATGTCCAAAGGAGTGTCTTGAGAAATTTGCGAAGCAGATACAGAGGGGTCAAAGACAACGGCGTAAGTCCGGCTCCATTTTGGGTCTTGGTAGGTGCTCAGATGCCTTCTATTTTGATAGAGACAGGATACATAACCAACCCAAAAGAGAGATCAAGATTGTTTAATCCGTCATATCAAGACAAAATGGCAAAAGGTATAGCCGAGGGTATAAGTAACTACTTTGCCAATCGTGAAAAAGAGATGGAATAATAAAAAATGTATAGGATCAAAAAATGTCAAATGCCATAAGTAGAGTCGAAAAGGCAATAGATGAGATCAAAAGAGGGCGTATGGTAGTTATGCTCGACGATGAAGATCGCGAAAATGAGGGTGATTTGGTATTTGCTGCCACATTTAGCACTCCAGAGATGGTTAACTTTATGGCAAAAGAGGCTAGAGGATTGATCTGCACGCCACTCAAAGCTAATCTTGCCAAAAAGCTTGACTTGATGCCTATGGTAGAGAACAATGACTCTAATCACGAAACCGCCTTTACCGTATCTATAGACTCAGCTACGGCATCAACGGGTATCTCAGCTGCCGAGAGGAGTGATTGTATATCTAAACTTGCCAAACCTCAAAGCAAAAGAGAAGATTTTGTGCGCCCAGGACACATTTTTCCTCTGATAGCCAAGGATGGCGGAGTATTGGTAAGAACAGGTCATACAGAGGGGTCGGTAGATCTATGTAAATTGGCAGGTGTAGCACCGATAGCCGTAATATGTGAAATCATCAAAGATAATGGAGAGATGGCAAGAGCTGATGATTTGGAAAAATTTGCAGCAAAACACAATTTGCATATTGTCTATATATCGGACATAGTCGAGTATAGGCTCTCCAATGAAAAACTTATCAAAAGAGTAGATCAAAAAGAGATCGAATTTAGAGGGGTCAAAGTGGATGAGATAAAATACAAAGATCATCTAGATCGCACCCATACTGCTATTGTATTTTACAATTTACACTCAAGAAGCAATGTCAAGTTTCACAATATCGGTCCAGATATAGATCTATTGCTTGATAATAGACGCTTTGAAGCTATCAACAATTCAATAGAGTATCTAAAGACAAACGGTGGTGTTTTGATCTTTTTGGATACCAAAACCATCTCAAAAGAGCAAGCCAAAGAGTTTGGCATAGGTGCTCAGATACTCAAGGATCTTGGTATCAAGGAGATAAATCTATTGACAACTAGCAAAGATACGGAGTTTGTGGGCTTATCCGGCTTTGGTCTTGATGTGAGCAAAAAGATTACAATTTCATAACTGCAATTTATTGTATGCTATAAAGTTATTAGTGTTATAATACTTCATCCAAAATTTTAAAAAAGGGGATATTATGGGTATATTTGGTTCAATTATGCACAAGTTGGGCTTTGGTCATGATGATGCTTTGGTAGATGAGTCAACTCAAACTCAAGAGACAGCTAGCAGTGATGAGGCTGTAGCTGATACAGCTGCTCAAACTAATGTTAGTAGTGCAACTGATAATGCAACTACAGCTACAACTACAGTAGATGTCACAGGTAAATTAGATGAGCTTGCAGCCAATAGCTCAGA
>Ga0256833_1002942_pt1 | contig 11793 bp, 8 predicted proteins | sample 356284metaG_FD_190535 | JGI IMG/M metagenome (GOLD analysis project Ga0256833, IMG submission 190535) | Hydrothermal vent microbial communities from Mid Atlantic Ridge, Atlantic Ocean - 356-284 | ecosystem: Environmental > Aquatic > Marine > Hydrothermal vents | place: Atlantic Ocean: Mid...
CAGAAAATGACAAAGGGGAGCAAATCGATACCCTGCATGACAACACCACTACGATTAGAGAGGAAACACCATGATGAAAAAACTTGACCTGGACGACAGCCGGGAATTCAGCCCCATGGGCATGAAGAGCATTGTTCTGCACGATTCGGAACATTTTAAGATCCTCAACTTTAACCTCAAGAAAGGGCATGTCTTTCCCATTCATTCCCATGACCTGGACGGCCAGTTAAGCATTCTGGTCATCGAGGGTGCAGGAGCCTTTTTAGGGGATAACGAGGCAATTATACCAGCCAAAACAGGTGATATGCTTATCTCCGACATCAAGGAACCCCATGGTGTACGGGCAGATACCGATATGCGAATCATTGTCACCATTGCCCCGCCCATCTAAGCCCGCATATATCACGCCCCACACGCTCCATGCCCCTGTATATGAACCGGAGCGGTCGTTTCATGCTTTCAGATGTAACGCTGTAATTTTTTCCTTTCCTGCTGATCACAATCGGCTGGAGCCGGCCATCTCACCGGCCGATTGTTTTGCCCCGCCCCAAAAAAATCCCCCTTTTCCCTTTTCTCTTTCACCTAGAGAAAAATTTGTGATAAACTAAATTAACCTGCTAATAACTTTTAACAATTTCTGAATAATTCGGACCCGAGCGGCGATTAACCCGGATATTTCACAAAGGTCGTATCAAAACGAGTGAAAGTGCCGAATGATTCAAAACAATAACCATGCCTGCCATCCTCTACTGCTGAGTATTTCCTTGCCATGACCCCTGAATTTTACAAAATTTTTTCTGATTATCAGGAAATTGCCGTCAGATACGATGAACCCCACAAGGCTGTCTGGTGTTATTTCAATCCAAAGCCAAAACCTTGTTTTTCAATAACAATGCTGCGTGAACTCAGGGAGATGCAGCAACGCATTATCAATTATTTTAATGCATTGAAGAATGAAGAAGAGGCACGGATACGCTATCTGGTCGTCTGTTCCCAGGTTCCAGGTATTTATAATCTTGGCGGCGATTTAAGTTTATTCACTCAATTAATTAAGGAGAAGAAAAAAAAACAACTTCTCGACTATGGGATGCACTGTATAGACAATGTCTATCTCAATGCCGTCAACATGCATCTTCCGGTTACAACAGTATCCCTGGTTGAAGGCATAGCGCTGGGCGGTGGGTTTGAAACAGCGCTGTCCGGCAATATCCTGATTGCCACGGAAGATGCGGAGATGGGATTTCCCGAAATCCGCTTCAACCTCTTTCCCGGTATGGGAGCCTACAGCCTGCTGGCACGACTGGTTGGCACGGTGACCACTGAAAGAATGATCAGTAGCGGCGCTATTTACAGTGCTGGTGAACTTCACCGGATGGGTATTGTTTCTCATCTGATAGGATCTGAAAATATTCGGGAGAGTGTAGAAAAAATCCTCCGACGGCATGGCCGATCAGGAAATGGGTTTCGGGCCATTCTTCAGGCCAGGCAACGATTCAACCCCATAACCTATCAGGAGCTTGAAGATATCGTCCGAATGTGGGTTGATGCCGCATTGCGTCTAAAAGCCAGAGACCTGCGAATGATGGATCGATTGATCAAGGCCCAACAGGCAAAAATGCGCCAGCAGGAAAAAAAATATCTCCTGCGGACAAAACAGGACCGTCGTTTCACCCCGGGAGATGTAACCTTTCCCCTAACAGACGGCTCCGGGAACCTCATTATTGCTGACAGAAGAAGAAACAATGATCGACGCCGGGAAGGAAAATTTTCCTAACACCTCTTTCCTGTCAAAAAAACATGACTTCACAACCACTGACCATCGAACAAAGAATCCTCCTTGACAGGATTACCCGCTTATACCAACGCTCTAAAAGCGCAATCCTGGCATTACTGGCAACGGGAACACTCTATATTGTTTTAATTGTCAAATCCTACAACTGGCATCCCCTGACAATCTGGTATACTCTTTTTCTTTTAATTTTAGCGGGACGATGGCTAAACATTTATGCATACGAAAAATCCCGGAATAAGATAGTCAATTCTACAATCTGGCTGCTTACCTTTCGTCTGGGTATTTTTCTCACCGGCGCTGTTTTCGGTAGTCTGACCCTGCTTTTCTTCCCAAAGGATTCCCTGCCTTTCCTGATATTGGCGATTATTCTTCCTTTCGGCATTGTCGTCGGGGCAGTGACCATGCTTCTCGACTTTGTCTCCTTTGTGATTTATTCGGCAACACTCATGGGGCCGATAGTTTACCAATTGTTAAGCGTCGGAGAACGACCCTATTTCAACACCGGCATTTTAACCTGTGTTCTTGTGCTTTATTTTCTAAAATTCAGCTGGCAATATAATAATACCTTTATCTCCTCAAAACGCCTGCAATATGAAAATAAAGCCCTGCTGGAGAAACTGAAACAGGAAAAAAACACCATCAATAACCGCCTGCTTCGAATCCTCAATGATTCATCAAATGAAATTTACGTTCTTAATGCGGACACGCTTACCTGCCTGCAGGTGAACAGGGGGGCGGTTGAAAATCTCGGTTATTCCCGGGAAGAGTTTTTATCAATCAGTCTGCCCGATATTTTTTCCGATTTCGACCACCAGTCTTTTTGCCGGCAAATTGCCCCCCTCTATGACGGCAGCCAGGAATTTATTTTACTCCAGGGGGAAAACAGACGAAAAGACGGGACAGCCTATCCGGTGGAAGCCAGACTGCAGTTGTCAACCGAAAATCTTCCACCTATTCTTGTCATGACCGTTCAGGATATTACCGAGCGTCATCAATGGGAAAAAAAGCTTCTCTATCAGGCTAATTTTGACCAGTTGACCGGCTTGAGGAACCGGCATGCCATGCATTCCTGCATAACGCTGGCCTTCGCCCGTGCCCAGCGCAATTCAACAAAAGTGGCGCTGCTGTTCATGGATATTGATAACTTTAAAAATATTAATGACAGCCTGGGCCATACGGTTGGCGATGAAATCCTCAAACAGACCGCGCTGAGGATTCAAAGCCTTCTGCGAGAGAGTGATGTTCCGGCCAGATCCGGGGGGGATGAGTTTACCGTACTGCTTGAAAATCTGCAGGAGACTGTGCATGCCGAAGTGGTGGCCCGCAAACTGATCGAAGAATTCCAACAGCCTTTCCAGGTGGATGGACGGGAAATATACTCCACAATCAGCATCGGCATAAGTATTTTTCCCAATGACGGCCGCTCACCAAGCCAATTATTACAATTTGCCGATATGGCCATGTACCGGGCAAAAGAAGAGGGGCGTAATAACTTTTGTTTTTTTTCCAGGGAGATGTGCCATGATTCTGAAGAGCAGATGCGGATCATCACCCACCTGCGTAATGCTCTGGACAACAGAGAACTTGCCCTCTATTTTCAGCCAAAGGTTGATATCACCGATGGCCGCCTTGTCGGGGCCGAGGCATTACTGCGCTGGCACAGCCCTGAACTGGGGAATATTCCTCCCAACATATTCATCCATCTGGCCGAGCAGATGGGGTTTATAGAAAATATCGGCGCCTGGGTTCTGGAAGAGGCCTGTAGAGAGGCCATGCTGTGGCGAAAGCGCTTTGGAATCAAACTGCAGGTTTCCGTAAATATTTCTCCCCAGCAGTTTCGCACAGGTTCCCTGGTCGATACCGTTGACAAAGCTTTGGCGACAAGCGGACTTCCGCAGGAACAGCTCGAACTGGAAATTACTGAAAGTTTGCTCCTGCAGGATTCCGACAAGCCCCTGGCTATTTTAACCAGTCTTTCGGAGCGAGGCATCGGTCTGGCGCTGGATGATTTTGGCACCGGCTACTCGTCACTGAGTTATTTAAAACGGTTTCCCCTGCAGGTTCTGAAAATCGACCGGAGCTTTATTCATGATCTCAATCGCGACAAAAACAGCCGGGCGCTGGTCGAGGCAATAATTGCCATGGCCAGGAGCATGAAACTCGGGATTGTTGCCGAGGGGATTGAAACCGAACAACAGATTACCTTTCTTCGCGAACGAGCCGTCACGGTCGCCCAGGGTTTTTTCTTTAGCGCTCCCGTCTCCGCAGAAAAATTCCATGCCTTCCTGCAAGAGGATTTCCCCGAACAATGGCAAAGATTTTCCTCCCTGCAGCCAAAACCCATCTATCTTTTCAGCAAACCGGATCACACCGGCAAGCGCGCGGACCAGTCGGCCTGAGCCTGACCCGGATATTTCACAGATAAGCGTAGACTCCGACGACCTTTGTGAAATATCAGGGCTAAATCCGTAAACGTTCACCAGCACCCCATCTTCGTCCGATCAGGCCTCCTCACATAGCGGGCTATAGACTCGTTGGCCTGCTTGAACGAATATGGGGCACTGGTAAACGTTTACATTATGCAGGTAATGCGGGCGAAACAGTATCTGGGTGAACGGTTACCTAAATCCGGCCGCCGCCATACAGATTGCAGCGCATAAAAAAGGCGAAGCGCTCGTACGCTCCGCCTTTCGATACAGGACAATTATTTTTTTAGAGACTATCTGATCACGGGGCAACCCCCATCTCTTTTTCCTTCTCATGCACTGCCAGCCTGGTCTTGATTGCGGTGTCCGGAATAAGGGACATGGAATCAATGCCCAGTTCGACCAAAAAGGTGGCAAACTCCGGGAAATCGGATGGCCCCTGGCCACAGATTCCTATCTTTCGTCCGCGTCGTTTCGCTGTTTTTATAACCATGCGGATCATCTCTTTTACCGATTCATCCCGCTCATCCGCAATCCCGGCGATGAGCCCCGAATCGCGATCAAGGCCATAGGTCAGCTGAGTCAGGTCATTGGAACCAATGGAAAAGCCGTCAAAAATATCGGCAAAGGCGTCAGCGGAGATAACATTTGAGGGTATTTCGCACATTACATAAAGCTCAAGCCCGTTTTCACCTTGAACCAGACCACAGTCACGCATTACCTCAATAACCTTTTTACCCTCATCCGGCGTCCGGCAGAAGGGCACCATCAACTTGATATTGGTCAGGCCCATGTCATTGCGCGCCTTGAGTAATCCCTCGCACTCCAGCTCAAAGGCAGGACGATACTTGGGATCATAATAGCGGGAAGCGCCACGCCAGCCGATCATCGGATTTTCCTCTTCCGGCTCATACAAGGTGCCGCCAAGAAGATTTGCATATTCATTACTCTTGAAGTCGGAAAGACGGACAATAACATCCTTGGGATAAAAGCCGGCGGCTATCCGACCAACGCCTTCGGCAACCTTATCGATGAAAAACTGTTTTTTATCTGCATAAGCTGCAGTTCGGGCATCAATTTCTCTGGCAACCGCCTGCTCTTCGGGATCATCGGAAGTCTTCAGATCCTCATAATTAAACAGGGCAAGCGGATGAATGCCGATATGGGAGTTAATGATAAACTCTTCACGGGCAAGGCCAACGCCGTCATTGGGAATCTGACACTCGGTAAAAGCCTTTTCGGGGATAGCCAGGTTCATCATGATTTTGGTCTTGGTTTTGGGCAGATTCCCCAGATCAACCCGCTCAACCTCAAATTTCAATAGTCCTTCATAGACATAACCGGTTTCCCCCTCGGCGGATGAAACCGTGATCTCCTGTCCGGTTGTAATTTTTTCAGTTCCATCCACGGTCCCGATAACACAGGGGATACCAAGCTCACGGGAGATAATGGCGGCATGACAGGTCCGACCACCGCGGTTGGTGACAATGGCGCCGGCAATTTTCATAATCGGTTCCCAGTCCGGATCCGTCATATCCGTTACCAGCACCTCCCCCTTCCTGAACGTTCCTATATCCTTGGCATCATCAATACAATGAGCCACGCCCTGACCAATTTTGGTGCCGACGGCCAATCCTTCGACCAGCACCTTGCCTTTTTCCTGCAGCTTATAGGTCTCCATGGCGCCTTTATTGGCCTGGGAATGCACGGTTTCAGGCCGGGCCTGAACAATAAAAAGGTTACCGGTTCCGACCTCTTTGCCATCGCCGTCCTTTGCCCACTCGATGTCCATACCCTTGCCGTAATGTTCCTCAATGATGCAGGCCCATTTGGCAAGCTGAAGGATCTCGTCATCACTGATAACATAGGAGTGACGTTCCTCCGGCGTGGTTTCAATATTCTTAACCGGCTCCTCACTTGATGGATCGTTGTCATAGATCATCTTAATTTCTTTGGAGCCGACTTTTTTACCGACAATGGGTCGCTTACCCTCCTTAAGAGTGGGCTTGAAAACATAATACTCGTCCGGATTCACCGCCCCCTGAACCACATTTTCCCCCAACCCCCAGGCACCGGTGATAAAAACGGCATCTTCGAAACCGGATTCGGTGTCAATGGAAAACATAACCCCTGAGCATGAGGAATCGGAGCGAACCATCTTCTGGATGGTGATTGAAAGATAAACATCAAACTGGCCGAATCCCTGATGCTGACGATAGGAGATGGCCCGGTTTGTGAATAACGAGGCAAAGCATTTACGACAATTTTCAATGATATTGTCATAGCCGTGGATATTAAGATAGGTCTCCTGCTGGCCGGCAAACGAGGCATCCGGCAAATCCTCAGCCGTTGCCGAAGAGCGGACGGCAACATCCACACCCTCTCCATACTCCTCTTCCATCTTTTTATAGGACTCAATTATGGCATCACGCAATTCATCCGGGAACTCGGCATGCCGGATGATATCCCGGCACTTGGCTCCACGTTCGGCCAGATTTTCCATATCTTCAATATCCAGATCGGCAAGCACGTCACGAATCTGCTGCTCCACACCCGCCTCTTTCAGCAGATACCTGTATGCATAAGCGGTGATGGCAAAACCATGGGGCACGGCAACACCTTTAGAGGTGAGATGTTGATACATTTCACCAAGGGAGGCATTTTTTCCGCCTACCAATGGCACATCTTCAATACCGATTTCATCAAACCAGAGAATAAATTTCTCATCGTGCGCTTGTCCCATGTTTCTCTCCCTTGCTGGTATCAAATGAATACGTGCTCATCCATAAACAGTTTTTCCCGTCTTGGACCGCCTGAAAAAGGATGCAGACATCAAAAGGATATCCTATAATTATATTTTCAGATGCATAACGCCAAGACTGGGTAACAACATCGTTCCCGGACGGACACGAGTAAAGCTTACGGACATATACTGCTTTTTCAGTATATTCTATATCCTATATCAATAAAAAATTTTTCTCTTTCGGTCAACCCAAACAATAATTTCTTTCTTCTGCCTGCCGATTATCAACAAAAAAGGCACAAAATACGTAACTACTCACAGCCACGCCATCTTCGAAGTCTCCGCTGCGCTACGCTTAGCTGCACGATCGCGGCTGTAAGCAGTTACAGGTCTGAGGTAATGAAAACGCATAGTTATTTGCCCTGTGAGGAGTTACCAAAATACGTGCTTGCCGAAACAGGATATCTTCCTTAAAGTAGCTTGCAGCAGTTTAGACAACAGGAAAGAACAATTTCAATCTAAATTGAGCTCAATTTAGGTTCAAATCACATTCCTTTCCGAAACAGAGAATATATACCTTAAGAGACTAGCCATGTGGGAATATACAGATAAAGTACAACAGCACTTCATGAATCCCCAAAATGTCGGCGAACTGGAAAAACCAAGCGGCACAGGTGACGTTGGTTCCCTTTCCTGCGGTGATGCATTGAAGCTGACCATTCAAGTTGACGACAACGGCATAATCACCGACGCAAAATTCAAAACCTTTGGCTGCGCATCTGCCATTGCCTCCTCCTCTGTGCTGACCGAAATCATAAAAGGCATGACCATTGAAGAGGCATCCAAAATCACCAATGAGGATATCGCAGAAGCCCTGGGCGGCCTGCCCAAGGAAAAAATGCACTGTTCCGTCATGGGCCGCGAGGCTCTGGAAGCAGCAATTGCCGATTTTAAAGGGGTTATTCTGCCCATGGCTGAGGGCGAGGTGGTTTGTGAATGCTTTGGCGTAACTGACCTGGAAATCATCCGGGCCATCAAGGAGTCCGATCTGCGCTCGGTCGAAGAAATTACCAACTTCACAAAAGCCGGCGGCGGCTGCGGAAAATGCGAGGACAGGCTGCGGGAAATTCTCCAGCAGACCGTTGAAGGTCTTGCCGCAGAAAAAATCAAACCCCATAAAGACAAACGCATGACCACCCTGCAGAAGATTAAAAAAATCGAGCAGGTCCTGGAACGGGAGATCAAGCCAACCCTGAAAAAAGACGGCGGCGATATTGAACTTGTGGATGTGGACGGAGACTTTGTCACTGTCTCACTGCGCGGAGCCTGTTCCGGTTGCCAGTCATCACGGACCACGTTAAAAGAATATGTGGAGAAGAAACTGCGCGAGCAGGTCATCGACACCCTGATCGTTGAGGAGGATAAATAATGAATTGCGAAAGTGACAAGGTCATTTACATGGATAATAATGCCACCACGCGCATTGCGCCGGAAGTGGTTGATGCCATGATGCCCTTCCTGACTGACTGTTATGGCAATCCATCCTCAATGCATACCTTTGGCGGCATGGTCGGCAGAGCTATTGAACAGGCACGGGCACAGGTGGCTGAACTCCTTGGCGCTGATCCGGAAGAAATTGTTTTTACCAGCTGCGGCACGGAAAGTGATTCCACCGCTATCCTGTCTGCGTTGCAGACCTACCCGGAAAACAGGCATGTCATTACCACCAGAGTGGAGCATCCGGCAGTGAAAAACCTCTGCGAAAGCCTGACCCAGCTCACCGGCCATAAGCATCGAACAACCAGGCTGATGGTTGACGCCGAGGGCATGCTCGACATCGACAGCTATCAAGAAGCGCTGGCCGATGACACCGCAATAGTTTCCATTATGTGGGCAAACAATGAGACCGGCGTCATTTTCCCCGTTGAAGAGATGGCAGCCATGGCCAGGGAACGAGGCATTCTCTTTCACACGGACGCGGTCCAGGCGGTTGGCAAAATCCCCATAAATATGCGGGAAAATGACATCGATTTTCTCTCTCTTTCCGGCCATAAACTGCACGCGCCCAAAGGAGTCGGAGTGCTCTACGTCCGTAAGGGCACCCCTTTTGTTCCCTTCTTAAACGGTGGCCACCAAGAGCGTGGGCGGCGCGGCGGCACGGAAAATGTTGCATCCATCATAGGACTTGGTCGTGCCTGTGAGCTGGCAGCGGCTACAATGGAAGAAGAAAACACCAGGGTAAAATCCCTGCGGGATAAACTTGAAAAGGGCCTTCTTGCCTCTATCCCCAAATCCATGCTCAATGGACACCCGGAAAAACGTCTTCCCAATACCACCAACATCAGCTTTGAATTTGTCGAGGGAGAGGCTATCCTTCTCCATATGAATCAATACAACATCTGTGCCTCATCGGGTTCGGCCTGTACCTCCGGCTCACTTGAGCCTTCCCACGTGATGCGGGCCATGGGGGTACCATTCACTGCGGCTCACGGTTCCATCCGCTTCAGTCTCTCTATTTACAACACGGAAGCTGAAGTAGACCTTGTTCTTGATAAGATGCCGGGTATTATCGCCAACCTGCGCCAAATGTCGCCATTCTGGAAGGATGACGAATAACGGAAGTAATCCCGGCTGAATCTTGAACCTAAATTGAGCGTTTCACCCCATCTGTAAATAAAAAAAGATAAATAATTATAATTGTTTTCTTTATAAAATGTTACAGATGGGGTGAAACCCTCCGGGATTTCCATTTCATCCCCAATCTGCAGGCCTTGCGCTGCCCCATGTAGGCTTAACTACAATGAAACAGCACAAAACCTACAGCTTGGGGCGAAATGAAAATCGCTCGATTTAGGAAAAATAATCATCGTCCAAATATTGCCAGCAGCCGGCTGATATCGCGCTGTTCAAATCGGTGCAGGCCTGCTTCACGGGCAGCCTGTACTGCCTGTGAATACTCATAAGGCGCAATCATCCTGTTTATCTCGGAAAATTCCCGTGCTCTATGGCAGGGATGGTATTGATCCATAACATTGACAAAGGTTTCACAGGAAATTTTTTCGGCAAGAAACCGCATTGTTTTTTCAGTCTCCCCAACCATACCCGGCATCACCAGGTGCCTGACCAACAGTCCTCTTACAGCCCTACCCTGAGCATCACAGACAAGATCGCCCACCTGGCGGTGCATCTCGGCAACAGCCTTTCTCATAACTTGCGGGTAGTCTTTTGCCTGGAGAAAGCGAGCTGCTTTTTCCCTTGAAAAAAACTTACAATCAGGCAGGTAGATATCGATTATTCCATCAAGGAGACGAAGGGACTCAACGCAATCATAGCCACTGCTGTTATAAACAATCGGAATATTCAATCCCATGCCCACTGCCTCGGCAAGGGCTGCAAGAATTTGCGGTACCACGTGTGTCGGCGTGACCAGATTGATGTTGGCGCAGCCCTGCTGCTGGAGATCAAGCATTATTGCGGCCAGCTCCCTGTAGCCCAGTTCCTGCTCTTTTTCCCGCCGATGCCTTGAAGCCATACTGATCTCATGATTTTGACAAAAAACACATTGCAGGTTGCAGCCACTGAAAAATATCGCTCCGGATCCTTGGCCGGCGACCAATGCCTTCTCTTCACCGAAATGGGGACCATAGGAAAAAACCCTTACCCTTGAACCGATTCCACAAAATCCCACCTGGCCCGACAATCGATTTACGCCGCACTTTCGGGGGCAAAGACGACAATACTCAAGAATGTCGGCCGCCAGGGCCGAACGTTCCCTTATCACAGCTTGATCATGAAGTATAAAATTGTCGGTTTTTCCTCTTTTTCCCATTGTGTTCTTTTAGTGAAAGCAATACAATCAGTCGTCCTAAAGGGACAGAGAAACCGCCGTTACCAACCGGCGAGAGAGGGACTATTCACTAGAAAGAGGACACTATCATGTCATGGTTCAAACAAACCTGTTTATCCTCTGTCGGCAAGAAATATATCATGGCCGTAACGGGTTTTATGCTGGGAGGTTTCCTCCTCGTGCATGCCGCCGGTAACTCTTCGATCTTTTTCGGCCGCCACGCCTTTAACAGTTATGCCGAACACCTGCACTCCCTTGGCTTTCTGATCAACATCGCAGAAATAGCGCTGCTGTCCGTTTTTCTTCTCCATATTATTACCGGCATCAGCCTTTTTCTGCAAAATCTCTCGGCCCGCAACAATCGATATGCAGTACGGAAATCAGCCGGAGGAAGAACCTGGGGCTCCCGAACCATGCCCTACACCGGCCTTGCCATCCTTGCCTTTATCCTGTTGCATCTCATCAATGTTCGCTTTGTCAACCAACATCAACCGGTTGCCGACATTGTCAACGCCGTACTGACCAGGCCGGTCTATTCCCTGGTTTACGGCACGGCCATGCTCATCCTTGGTTTACATATCAGCCATGGATTCTGGTCGGTTTTCCAGAGCCTGGGAGTTAACCATCCAAAATATAACGGTCTGCTTCGCACCATTAGCTGGATCGGCTGCCTTATCATTGCCGGTGTATTTATCGCCATTGTTCTGGTGCTCTTCTTTTCAAGCAGCCAGTTAACCTGATATCATGGATATCCATGCTCTGGATCATCTGGTGTTGACCGTGCGCGATATCGGGCGCTCCTGCGATTTTTACAAGGAAGTCCTCGACATGGAAATACGCACTACCGGCGGCAACAGGCAGGCCATCCATTTCGGCAACAGCAAGATAAATCTCCATCAGCAGGGAGCAGAATTTCGTCCCCATGCCCAAGCGCCGACACCAGGATCCGCCGATCTCTGCTTTTTAACCAAAACACCGATTGATA
>Ga0256833_1002944_pt1 | contig 11788 bp, 5 predicted proteins | sample 356284metaG_FD_190535 | JGI IMG/M metagenome (GOLD analysis project Ga0256833, IMG submission 190535) | Hydrothermal vent microbial communities from Mid Atlantic Ridge, Atlantic Ocean - 356-284 | ecosystem: Environmental > Aquatic > Marine > Hydrothermal vents | place: Atlantic Ocean: Mid...
AGGCAGCTTCTTATTAACCTCAGAGAAAAGGGAACAGGTTTGTTTATAATAAAACTTACTGATGAGAAAAATCACACTATCACTCATAAAGTAATTGTTTATTAAAAACAAAAGCGACAGGGGGCATTTGTTTTGCCCCCTGTCGCTTACTTATTTTTCTATCCTACCTATTACCCTGAATTCCACTCTTCTGTTCATAGAACGTCCCTGCTCAGTCTTGTTAGTAGCGACTGGTTTCTCCGATCCATAGCCTTTGACAACAAACTGTTTGGCACTACAGCCCTGTTTTATCAAAAAGCGCATAACTGCCTGTGCCCGCCTTAATGATAAATCCTTGTTATACTCTGTGGTGCCTATAGAATCAGTATGACCGGAAATTTCAAACTTCAAATCCGGATGTTCCTTAACAAATTCTGCAAAACGCCTGAGCTCTGGATACGACTCCGGCTTAAGTTTATCACTGTCAAAATCAAAAAATACATTGTTCAACACCACTGCAGATTTCTTGGAAATAATATCTTTTACAGGCGTTAACACAAAATCGTGGCGGATTTTATTTTTCCCGTTATAATTGCTCAAATTAATATTATCGGAAACAGGATAAAATCCTTTGCAAGAGACATAAAATCCATAATTCTTACCTTCTGGCAGCGGAATGACATAATAACCAGATTGTGGATCAGTGCGGAGACGTCCCAGTTCCTTGCCTGTGGATAAATCCTCCCACACGATATCTGCTTCCAATTTATTACTATCTACATCAGATACATAGCCATATACAGTGAGTACCATTTCCGGACGTGCCTGACGGGGCATTGTAATTGTGTAAATATCAGATTGCACAGAATCAAATAGAGCGTAATAAGCTACCCGGCCGTCCGTGGAAACGGCGTATCCGTATTCCTTCTGAGGCGAATTAAACCATTTGCCAAGGTTCACCGGGGGCGACCACTGGGTCCAGGAAGTATCGCTGAGACGGTAAGATACAAACAGGTCCATGCTACCCAGCGAAGCATGGCCATCAGAAGCAAAATACAAGGTATGCATATCCGGATGGAGGAAAGGCGTCCGCTCGGCATAAGGCGTATTAATAACCTGGCCCAGATTAATAGGCTGAGACCAGTGGTCGCCCTGACGCACAACAACCCAGATATCAGTATTCCCAATCATACCTCCATGGAAATAGTTATTGAACGGATGATAATCTCCGGAGGGATTAGGTCTGTCGGACACAAATAGAATGGCATTGCCGTCGGCAGTTATGAAAGCATCAGCATCCCAGAAATCCGAATTAATTTCGCGGATTTCTTTAGGTTCAGACCAACCAGTTTTTGTCTTATTGCTCATATACACATCACCATTACTAAAGAAAATCAGAGTGTTTCCGTCAGCCGATACCGAAAGAGGAGCTTCATTACCAAACATAGTACTCAAATCCGTTACTACCTCTGGCTTTTGCCACAGGCCATTCTTATAGTGGGATACATAAATATCCTCATTACCCAGATTATCATCACGGTTCTCACCGCAGAAGTAAAGTGTTTTATTATCAGCAGTAAGCACCGGGATAAGCTCATATCCGTTTGGTGTATTAACCTGGCCTTTTAAGGGTGCCTTGACCAGTTTGGGGTCGTCTCGCAGCAGGATGGAAATCAATGTATCAATACGCGCATTATGCGGAAAATAATGCTTGTATTTCTTGAGGGTATCGACTGCTGCAAGGAAATGATATTTCATCAGTGGCGGATCAATCAATTTTAACAACGTAAGATAAGCCGGCTCCATAGGAGCAGCATCCTTGATGAAACTGATATATTTACCCAAAAACTCGGGTTTGTAAGGCATATAAAGCATTAATTGTCTGGCCCTTATAGCAAGATTTTTGTAATAAAAAACAGTATCGGCATTATAAGGATAGTCAGGATATTTTTTCTCAAACCTCTCCATTGTACTAAGCTCCAATGAGGAATAAGCCTTATGAAATTCCCTGCTCCACAAGCTGTCTAACCGCTTTTTAGCCTGGGCAACATAATATGATTGAGGATTTTCTTTAATAAACTTCCGGTATGCCTCAATGGTGTTCTGCTTAATCACTTCAGAAAAATACACACTATCTATAAACTTCCGTGCCGTATCCGCCTGAGGACTCTGCTGATAGCGAACAATGAACTCGTTAATCTTAAGTATATCCCGCGAAGCCAGAGCCTTGGCAAGTTCCTTGTTGACAATGCTATCATGCTGTGCTACAAGCGTTTTATAATCCAGATTATATTTGCCTTTCCAGTATTTTTTAGCATTAAGATTATACTTGTTGTAATAATACAGAGCCTTTTTAATCATCTTATAAGCACGGTAAGGGTCGTAGCCGGAATAGAGACTGTCATTATAAATACGTGAAAGTCCATAATAAGCAACAGGCAAGCTCTGGCGTTTATCAATGGACTTGTAAAAAAACTTCTGGGCCTTTTCAAACTTGTTCTCATTAAGATATTTAAAAGCTTTGTCCAGATATTGTGCACTGGCAGAAAAAGACGCCCACAGAGAAATGATAAGTATTAAAGGAAAAATCTTTTTAACCATTGTATTTTTTCTTGTGATTTTATTTTGTTGTTAAATTCCGTGCTCAAACGTTTATGAAAACTAACAATTTCTTTTAATCTTTCGTCTGATTTATCATAAATCATCATTGCCATATCCATGGCATTATCAGCCAGTTCAATGGCTTTTTCGTAATTATCGGTGCGCAGGTATAATTCAGAGATGACTCTGTACCAATAAACGATTTTCTCCCGGTCAATTTTTTCGTTTTCCAGATCTATTCTTTCCAGGATATGATTTGCAAAAAATAAAGCCCGTTCATAGTTATCAGTTTTTGCCCATATTCCAACTATTACTTCCAGGATTTTGAAGTCATTAGTACCTTTATAAAGCATTTCCATCAAATACCCACTCATTTCATAATATTTACGTGCTTTATTTAGATCTTTGAGGGCCTCGTAATTTCTTGCAACGGACATAACAAGATTAGCCACGTGAATATCAGCAGTGCGCAGGGCATCAATCACATTAACAGCATGTTCTATCCATTGGATAGCCTCTGGTGAGCCAACGTCTTTTAACTTACGCTCCAGAAAGACAATATAGTTATGCAAATTAGAAGGTGAGGGCTTGAGTTTCTTATGCAATACAGCCTTAATAAATGGCGGCACCCTGAACTTATCTTTATCTGCATCCAGCCAGCCTTTACTGAGCAAAAGCAAAACAGCATCGTTAAATCTGTCCTCGTCTTCATTTATCACACTTTTAAGAAAAGAAAAACTCATATATTTACGAGGCAAAACAGCAGCCAGGGTCAGAATTTTTTTTTCCGCAGGTGTAAATTTACGTGCCTGAAGGTCAAAAACCGCCATGATATTTTTCAAAATAGTCCGGATGATAACTATCTGTGTTTTTGTGAGATCCTTAGGTATATAAAGCCCCAGACGGAAAACTCTACTGTCCATTTCACGGGAAATAGCATTAAGTTCCTCCAGAGATAATTCCTCATAAAAATGGGAAAGTGTTTTTGCAAAAAACACAATTGTAAAAGGATGATAATAGATTCTATCCAGCAGATCCTCCAGGGTTTTTGTAAAAGTCAAATTCTTAAAGAAATAAATAAAAATTTTCTGGGCTACTTCAGGTAAAGGATGGTCAATATAAATATTTTCAAAGCCATAAATCCGGAAAGCAGAGACAATAATAATCTTCCAGTTCAATTTATCTTTTATTTCCAATATTATTGATGTATCAGAAATTTCTCTAATTCCATCTATAATCAAAAGATTTCTTCCGGGGACACGGCTGAGTAATTCCAGCAGCATATTAAAATTAGCTTTAAGACCTAAAACAGGCTTATATTCAAAACCAATCCTTCCGTCAAAAGCATTTATAAAATCCAATTTGACATCTGTATCCACCTGTACATAAGCATAATGGTCAAATTTTTTCTGATAGTCGTAATGATATACATAAGAGAGAGCAGCTGTAGTTTTGCCAGTTCCGCTGATTGGATTGTGCAGCACCACAGGGGTAAGAGCACTGTCAATTTTTTCGTCAATAGTGGAAAGTAAATTTTCTATACCGAAAAGCTGATAGATATTAGCAGTAGGCACAAAATTCAAATATACTGTATCCGGATCAATAACAGGATCTTTATTCTGCATGGGGAAATTATCCAATAATTTACGTATTGTTTCCCAGCCCCAGAATTCTATATTTGTAGGGAATTTCAAATGTTTCCGCAATAGTTCAATATAATCCAGGACAAAAGCCTCTTCGTTATTTGTGGAAACAATTATCAATTTCTGCATTATCCATTTATTGATCTTAAGCAGCACTACCAGATATTCAATCCTGGAAAGCAAATCTTTAAAACTGACATCTCCTTCATTATCCGGATTTCTGACCATGCTATGAAGCCCTATGTTAAATTCCTCGGAATATATCTGGATAGGGCCTTCATTAACCAGCTTAAAACTGTCAGTTGAAAAAGTTTTATTCAACAATTCAGCAAGATATTTTAGAAAATTTTCCTCACTCATAATCACAGAGGTTTATATACATGACCAATAAAGAGAATAGCATTAGTCTTATTATCTTTTACAATAAAAATGAAGGGACGGTTAATAAACAATACTTTCCCCGCAGCCTGGGATTTTAAATCAAGGAAACGCACAAATGGCAACTGTGTTTCGGGCTCAATAATAAAAGACATAGCCTGATAAACCTGATCCACCCACACAATTTTACGCACCATATTGGAAAAATTAGCTCCCCTGCGGAATACTCCGGGCATAAAATGGGCCAGCGAATCCTTTAACTTAAATTTATTCCGAATCTCAATTACAGGAAGCAACAAACGCAAGTTTTGCATGGCTAAGCCACTATTGACCAAAGAATAATCGTCATAAGAGATTTCCTGTTTCAAAGAGTCAATATTGACGTCTTTATGAGGCAAAATAACTATCAAGGATAAATTATTCCTCTCGTAAGGGATTTCCACCACTTCATATTTATCACCATCGGCATATTTAAAATACCCTGATACTGTCATATAATTAATTCGCTTGGTATGACGTCCATAATTATCAAGATAAAACGGTGCACGATATATTTGCTGGAAATTACGTTCCCAGCTGCCGGTAAATTCAATAGAAGATACCAGGAAGATTCCTCCATGAGCCTGGGGCTGATCTTCAACTATAGGTCTTGGCAAACGGGAAATAGTGCTACGCCGTATTTTTTCATTTAACTTTTTTATTGAACCAGAAAAATCATGCGTCATATCAATAAACCCAAGAGTATCCACAAGCAATCTTTTTAGATCAGGTAGAAAATCTGGCTTAACATAATCGCGCAGACTATCTTCAAGAAAAATACCTGTAAAAGCCTCTATACGTGTGTTAAAATTACTATTAGTAAGAAAAATATCGTTCAAATTCTGCATCTGGGAATAAAACTCATCTCTATCAGAAGCAAATTTAAACAAATATCCAATCTGGGCTTTTGTATTTCCTTTAGCAGCAAGATAAAGAGGCGCAAAATTCTCGGTAAGAAAGAACGGAGAAAACACCTGATTTTTATGTCCTGTAAAAAGCTGATTATAAATCCTAAAAGCTGCACGGTTATATTCCTCTACATATTTTGAGAAATCCTGCTGAGAAAAGACAGCCAGAGCCATAATTACATTGAAAAATAAAACAAAAATCTTTTTCATTTTTCCCAATTTTTTGATTGCCAAATAAAAGGAAACTTATCCTGAATATCCGTTATGTCCACATAACGATCAAAAATAGCAAACATAGCAGAACCACTACCCGATAAAGAAACGTATAAAGCACCTTTTTCATACAAAATCTGCTTAATTTCTTTCAATAAAGGATAAGGAGAAAACAAAAAGCGCTCAAAATCATTTACCAAATAATCTCTCCAATGTTCAACCGGATACTTAATAACATCAAGTAAGCTGAGAGAATGATCCACAGGTTTAACCAAAGAATAAGCCTCGGCTGTGGATATAGTAAAATCAGGCTTTACAATCACAATATTATATCCGGACAAATCCAAATCTACAGATAAAAGATCATTACCAATGCCTCGGGCCAACATAGGCCTGTTATAAATAAAAAAAGCACAATCAGCACCCAATTTAGATGCATAGTCAGCCAACTGGCTTTGACCAATACCAAGATCAAAATAAGAATTCAATAGTTCAAGGGTCTTTGCCGCATCAGCAGAACCACCCCCCAACCCCGCCCCAAACGGAATAATCTTGTGTAAAAAAAACATCACAGGCGGTAAGTTATATTCCTCTGACAATAATTTATAAGCTTTATGAACCAAATTTTTTTCCAGCGGAATATCCAGTTCAATGCCTGTCTGCACAATATCCACGGACGAAGCTTCCACAACCTCCACAATATCCCGCAACTGATAAACAGGATAAAAAATTGTTTCTATCTCGTGGTACCCATCATCCCGACGGCCAAGGATATGCAAACCAAGATTTATTTTTGCATTGGCAAAGCCTAACATTTTCACTATTTTTCTACTAAAATAACAAACTTAATCAGATGAAAAAAATCATTGGTGTAATTGGATCTTCAGCTGATCTCACTACAAAATCCATGTATGAATTTACACAAAAACTTACCGGACAGCTTGCCACAAAAGGCTATTCAATAGTATGCGGAGGTCTTGGAGGAGTAATGGAGGCTGCTGCCCTGGGAGTAAAAAAAGCTTCTAATCCAAATGCCTTATCAATATGCATCATTCCCCAGGATGATAAAAAATTTGCTAACCTCTATTGTGATATAGTTATACCCACAGGAATGGGTGAATGCCGGAATAAATTAGTAGTAAACACAGCTGATATTCTAATTGCCATTGGCGGAGGTGCTGGAACTTTGTCCGAAATAGCTTTTGCCTGGAAACAAAACAAAAAAGTAATATGCATCACAAAATTCAACGGATGGGCAAAAAACCTGGCAGGACAAAACATTGACACCACAGCAAAGGATCTGTTAATACCTGCCGAGAACATTGAACAGACCCTATCACTATTAGAACAATTATTGGAAGAATAGAAAAACGAGCCGCCCACAGAGGACGGCTCGTTTCCTATACTTAATTTTTAATCAACTTACGAGTGATTTTCTTATCACCCAGGTCAAATTCAACCATATATTTTCCTGAGGGAAGATGTCTGATATTTAAAGTTAAATGATCAGATACCATATCACGTTGCATTATCAACTTTCCACTCTCATCATATATCCGCACTTTCACAGGTGTGGAATATCCACTGTAAAGCTGGACAAAATCACTTGCCGGATTAGGATAAACAGCCAGTTTATCCTTATGCATTTCATTGACATCTGTTGTATAGCCCTTAACCTGGAGGGTGAAGTCATCACTCACCTGCTCACCACTCCTGTCCGTGGCAGTAACAGTAATATTATAAATTCCAGGGTCATAAGCTACTCCGCTGAATTTACCAGTAGCTGCATCAAAGATCAGCCACGACGGCAAAGTGGAACCATCTGTCAACCTTGCGGAAAATGTCAAAGTATCGTTCTTATCCACATCCTTGAAATATGGAGCCACTGTCAAATCAACCTCCTGCATAATATTCACAGCAGTGTCGGGGATAGAATGTATCAATTCGGGTTTATCATTTACATTAATAACAGTAACCCGGAAACTGATCTCGCTGGAAAGCCCGGTCTGATCAGTAGCTCTGAGATAAAGCACATGATCACCCACTAAATCATTATCAGCCAAAAAGTGAATATAATTAAATTCGTCGTCATAATATCCCCAGTTGATTTTGTTCCCCTTCTGGTCAACAAGTTCCACATTTAATTTATCATTATTCTTATCAACAAAAGCTTTCTGATTAAAATAATGGTCATAAGCACTATCCTCATATACATACAGATGCGGAATAGTCATCTTCGGTGTAGGTGGTACTTCCTTATAGAACTTAAGTTCAAATCTATCCTTAAATTTACCGGCTTGCGTGGCAAAACTGTATTCAAATCCTGGATATACCTTCATTGTGCTATCCAGCAGTTTATCTGTCAAATACATATCTACAGGATCATCAAAATTGACATAATCAAACCTCAATGTTAAAGTCATATTATCTTTAATCTGATAACCCAGAGGTATGACAGAATTATACATATCATCAGCAGGCAGAGCATCAATGGAATAGTCCAGGTCTTTATGCGTAGCGAACAAGTCAGGCACATGATTATAGACTGTTGAGGAGAATAATTTCACAGCATCATATTTTTTGTCATAACCTTCGGTAGCACGATGGGCAAAGTAAATAGTCAGATAATCCTTTTTGCTGCCATCAGTCAAATAGATTTTCACAGTATTATTATTTCCACTCTTGGCCGGAGACTTTTTCAAGAAATTCTGAGTGCTGTATTTCCTTGCGTTATTTGTAAGAGATAAACCTCCATTATTAGCCGTAGTATGAACAAAGAAGCCCTGCATCGGAGGAATATCTCCAGTTAAAGAACCACTACCAGAAGTTTGTCCGTTAACATAAGCAGCATACTGGTCTCCGTCCCATACATAAATAGCATTATCCAGATTAGTCAAGCTCTGAGCCACTTCATTCCAGTTCAGATAGGATGGATAAGGATTACCAAGCAGGTGCCATCCGTCATAGAAATTAGGCAAAGAGCTTTGCTCAGGAACAGGGTCATTATCTGTATAAGACAAATCTGTAACGTCTATATTTCCGTTATTAGGCATACCCTGATAAACTATCAATCTATCCGATTCATCATAAAAGGCATAACCTTTTGTTACTTGCATATTAACAGCAGATCCACCTGTTCCGTTATGGGCATATTTCCATCCATTAGTAAGGTATTGAGAATCGTAATTTCCACTAGGTCCAGTAACAGGATTACCATCCAGGTCAGTAGTTTCATCATACCAATAGAAGTTAGGATTAAAGTTGCCCGGACGGTATTTGCAATACAAATCACTGTTGGCATTTCCTCCTGGCTGAAGCGGCGAGGATACGTAATGATATTTCTTTTGTGTGAGATATAATTTCTCCTTGAAACTACCGTTTATAGTCACATTTCCGTTAGTTAATAATGATGGATAGGATCCTACACCGTTAGGGGCCTCTAAAATAAGATCGCCATTAACAAGTAAATCGTTATTTACAGTCAAAGAGCCCGGAGGATAAATTTTCAAGCTTGCCCCGCTCTCAACAGTAAGGCTTTTAACCTCAACATTAGTGGTTATCGCGGGGAAATAAGTAGCACTACTCTTAATTGTCACATCATTAAAAGCGCCAGGGACTTTATTGCTTGACCAGTTAGCTGCGTTAGTCCATACGGTATCAGCAGTTCCCACCCAATCAAAAGTCTCAAAATAATTTGATGCCAGAGTGAATAAATCACCCAGAGTATTATCGTCATTAAAGGAAACATTATTGTTAGTCTCAATAGTTCCATTAGCAGAATTATCCGTAATATTAGCAGGCTCCTGTTCCCATCTGGTATTAGCAAAATTCCAATGAGCTATCTCCAGATAATTACTCCGGTCGGAAGCACTGGAAGGTACACCACTCTGGTTATCCCAGCGCAGCTCAACTTTAGCCGAAGCCGATGATGGCGACCATACCCTCCAGTACTCATTGGTACTAACGTATTGTAAAGGAGCAGCAAAACTTGTAGGATCATAGCCATCATTACCAGGGTTTTTATCATAGTACTGGGCTATCCAGTTCAGAGTAGTACCAACCGAAGTAGGCACTGTAACCTTAACTTTTCCAAAACGCCCGTTATCACCCACAGGGAAAATGAAGTAATCCCCATTAATAATTGCTTTTGCCAGTGGACCATCAACAAATTTTCCATATCCAGCACCTGTTACAGCGTTGTTATTAGTATTTGTAATGGTCAATAAATTAGTTGTGGAAGTAAATATCTGTCCGGCATCAAAAGTCAAGTTATGCTCCACATCAACATTTGTCTGGAGCTGCAGACCATAGATATTATTTAACTCCATATCATACAAAGCATTATTAGAGGTAAATGTACCCGGCCCTTTAATATACTGCCTTTGTGTACCATTAAATAACACGGTACCTACACCCGGATCAAAGGAACCGCTCAGGAAAATCAAATCACGTGCAATTGCAATTGTCTTATCATATTTGTTCACGGCCGTAGCGCCATTAATAGTAAATGTACCTCGTACCTGTACATTTATATTCGGGAAATTACGCTTACCGCTCCCGCTAACGATCAAATTGTTAACAGCTGGTATTTCGCTAAGGATGTCATAGTCAGTATTTCCATAGAATTCCACGGTACCACTATCAGCAGCAAAGAAATAGTCATAGTCCCCAGCAGGCAGTTCGCCTCGTGCTACCCGCAAAAGACCTGTTCCGGAGACCACCCCAAGGCGATGTCCGAAAGTAGTCCCCACATCAAGGGTTCCACTACCATCAATAGTTGTCATGTAAGAGACAATATAATTTCTTGGTATAGTAACATAATGTTTAATCAAAACGCGAGCGCCCTTAGGTCCACCCAAAGGAGGCTTAGGTGTCCAGGTAGCAGTATCTGTCCATGGACCATCCTGCTTAGTTATATACAATGGTACCTGATCTGGTATAGCCCCATTAAAAGTAGATCCATCTACACCGGCAGTATAATCACCATCAATACCATCATCATTTGTGCCGTAGAAATGGAAATATAATTCATCAGTCAGCTCATTGAAATCATCAGCAGTATATTTATCCCACAATCCACTGTTGCGGCTCAATAACCTTGCAGTAATGTAATCAGTGGAATCATAAGGAGGGGTAAATTTAACATCTTCATGCACAGCCTGCATAGTGACTTTAGCATCAAAATTAGTCACCCCATCAGCATCCATTATCCAGTAATACTGCAATACATTGGCTGTATCCGGTATCTGAGGATCTGGGGCTTCAGAATCATTTATAATTGAAGGATGTCTTTCATCCGCAGATTTAACCCTCACGCTGGCATTATCAGGCTCAAAAGTATTTATATTAAACACCACAGGAGTGTATTTTCCATTAGATCCAATAGGATAAGTAAATGTAACAGGGCTGCTGATTTGATGGAAAAACTTTTTAACGCCTGCATCGGTAAACGAAATATTAGTTTGAATCATATTAGTCTCAGAAAATGGATTAATTGGAATAATATCCGCTTCCTTTGTGATAACCAGCAAGTTTTTACCGATGTCCAGCACACCTTTACTCATAAGGAGCGAATCTGTTATTTTCACGGTGTAGCCAGTAGGAATAAATACACCATTTATATTATCAATCATCAAACGTGCGAAAATGCCATTACCCGAAAGTACCTGTTGCCTATTCCCCCTAAGTATTACACCATAGCTATTTCCGGAAGAATACACAGGGATATTACAATATACATTACCTTTGGCAACAATTTCACCCTGCTTAGTATCAAAACTACCCTGATCTAACGACAGCAAATTATCCACAGTAATAGTGGAGGCATTCTCTATACTAACAACATTAACAGTGTTTTTGTACAAATCATAGAATTCCGTATTACCACTGATTTGCTGATTATCAGCACCATCAAAATAGACCTTGTTTCCATTTGCAACAAAAGTACCGTTATTTGTCCAATAACCACGGATATTAATATCATATCCATCAGCATCAAATATCGCATTATTATCAACATATAAATCA
>Ga0256833_1002945_pt1 | contig 11785 bp, 10 predicted proteins | sample 356284metaG_FD_190535 | JGI IMG/M metagenome (GOLD analysis project Ga0256833, IMG submission 190535) | Hydrothermal vent microbial communities from Mid Atlantic Ridge, Atlantic Ocean - 356-284 | ecosystem: Environmental > Aquatic > Marine > Hydrothermal vents | place: Atlantic Ocean: Mid...
CGTAATATCTGTTTACAATGTGTATTCCGTCGGCAACTGCAATTGAAGCCAAAAGAATAGGCAGCATATTGGTGCTGTGTGTTATTGGTATGCCGAGCAGTGCCATTAGACCAATAGTCCAAATAACACTGATTAATACAACCGCAAGGGGAATAAGCACACCGCGTAAACTCCGGAAGGATAACCAGAGAATTACAATAATCAATAATATTACAAGCGGAAATAACAATCCCATATCCCTTGCCATTCCCCGGGCAAGATACAAAGTTAAAACAGGCTTGCCTGAAGCAAAAATGTGGTAAGGTGAATTGAGCGTTTCAAGATAATCAAGTACATGTTTTGCCGCCTCTTCGGGTTTGATGTTTTTCTTGACGAACACCATTATCCCGATCATTTTACCGTCTTTCGAGATTATATTTTCAACCGGCAAATCACTGTTGAACAACGTTTCTTTATAACGGATGACCTCTTGCGTTGTGGAAGGCGGGGCGGTCAATATTTCCTTTACTTCCATTCCTTCTTCAGTACCGCGTATAACTTTTATATTGGTTGGACTCATAACGGAATAGACTTCCGGAAGGTTTTCCAAAGTTTTTGTTAAATCGTAAACCGTTGCGAGAAAGTTAACGGAGAAGACGGAATCGGATTCCACTGCGATTAAAATAAAATCCTTACTGGGAAAAATTTTATTCATTTTATCGTATAATACCCTGGCCGGAATATTTTTGGGTAGGGAGGTAGTAATATCGGGATCCATCTTGATATTCTTAATGTTATACCCGAAAAATAAAGTGACCAAAAGTATTATGCTTATCGTCAACTTGGGAGAACCGGTTACCCATTTTGTTAACTTAAACATTTAATTGTCCCGATTTATTTTTATTCCATTAAGAAAAATTTCGTTTATCATTTCAGCCCTTTTAAGAAGCTGCTTTTTAGTGGTTGCTGGACTTGTGAAAATTCCCATGCTCATAACAAGCGAGCCGTAAATCCGGGTAATTTCTTCAATTGGTAATTGCTCAATGAGTTTTTCTTTTTGGGCTTGTTGCAATACGTTTTTAATTACTTCAAGCTTTTTGTAAATAATTGGTTGGAATTTCTTGTAAACTACTTTTCTCAAAGACGGATGAGCCGAAAGATAAACATAGAAATTGAAAAAATTTTTATTCTTGGAGAAAAACTCCGCCCCCGTAATTGTTATGCTTTTTATTTTGTCAATTGTTGATGATTCTGAAGAAATCCTGTTTTCAAGAGTTTCGAAAAATTCCTTTAAACCGGTTTCCAATACTGTGATTAACAAAGCTTCTTTGCTGCGAAAGTAATAGTATAGCGTCGATTTGCCAAGCTCCGCTTTTTCAGCAATTAAATCCATGCTTGTTTTGTGATAACCAAGTTTGGCGAAAGTATCGGATGCGGCATTGATAATTAATTTGAGTCTGGCATTTCGCTCGCGTTCTTTTCTTTGTATAACTGTCATTTCAAACTATCCATTCTGTTTTCGACTACTTAGTCGAAAAATACAATAAATTTATTTGGATGTCAAGAGTAATTTACCGGTATAAAAGAAATATGGCGCCGTCCGGAAAAACGGCGCCGGATGAATTTATGTTCGAAGGGTAAGAAGAATTTTATCGAAGTTTTTAAGTTTACCGGGACTTAAAAAATAAGATTCGCCACCTTGGAGTAGAACCATTTCCACAATATCATCCACAACATCCTGGTGATAATTACTCTCTTCATCTTCAGGTTTATCAAAGCGTATGAAAAGATTGTTGTTTGTACTCCAACCTTCCACTTTGAATTCCCGTTCGGTTAGCAAAATTCTTCCTTCTTTCATTGCAGCTGCGGTCCATACTTCTTGTATGCCGGATACGTAATTAAGAGCATCGATATCTTTCTTTACACGGTTAAGAATTTCATCTTCCCAACGGGAAATAATTTCCTGAAGTTTTGACTTGATTACCTTTTGAATTTCCGAAATTTTTAAATCATCGTAACTTCCTTCAATAACAGCTTTTATTTTTCCCGGATTTTTTGTGTTGTTTCTGAAATAAGAAACCAACTTGATGTCGCCCATCAAAATTAATGATGATGACAGTCCAGAATAAATTCTAAGGAAATGATCCAAATCCTTAACGTACTGTAACATGGCAACCGACTCGGTTTTTCCCGGGTCGAATGTTTTGTATTTCTTCGATTCAAGATAATCGGTTGCTCCGCCGGGAATATCCGGATGATTGATTTCTCGCAAATCGAAACCGAAACCGTTAAGGAATCGTGTTCGCTTTTTGCTAAGTATAATTACATCGTATTGAAATGTACGGTTTACCGTCATCAGTAAATCACGAATTTCAAATGAGTCGTCAACAATTGTTTTGGGAGTTACATCGAAAGGGAAATAAACAATTTCACGCACTTTTTGTGACACGAAAATTCCCAACCCGTTAAAATAGTTTTCGTATTGGATTTCTTCTTCAAGATCAGTGAGAATATTTTCAAATTCAGCTGTTATATTTTTATCGTATTTGTTTTCTTCCAACAAATCGAGCGCTTTCTTTATTTCCGTTTTCACGCTAATACGTAACTTTTCGTTGTAGGTACTCGGATTGTCATTCCGAACTATTATTGAAATACAAGGATGTTCTTTTATCCTTAGTAATTCAACTAATGTTTCCTGCAAGCGAGTAGGTTTGTTTGCCAAATTTCTCATAGTTTATGTCCTCATTCTACAATATAATTTTTAAGTTTTTTAATTTTAAATGATAATATGGTATTTATTAGACCGGCTGTTAAAAATGAGAGTCCGGTCCATATAACAATTGTGAAAACTCCGATCAACGGATTAAATAAAATGAAAAATGCGAAGAGTGTTGTTAAAATTCCGCCTGTTAACAGAATCCACCAGTTTGGTATGTTGAATTTTTTAATATCGAGTGCAATACCGATTAATGTTGTTCCTTTGAACATTAACCAAAAACTCATTAGAAACGGCAAGGTTACCATCGAAATTTCGGGGTGAAGTACCAATAAAATTCCAAGTAGAAAATCGATGATACCAATTGTTAAATACCAGCCCCAACCGTTAATGAAATCTTTGTTACTTATTGAAAAATAGATTTTTGTTATTCCTGCCAAAAAGAAAATTATACCGAATAAAACACTTAAAGTAATGTAACTTGCTAACGGTGTCAGCAGTACCCAAACACCGGTGAACAAGAATAAAATTCCGGTTATAAGAAATAACCACCAGTTCCGTACCAATTCACTCATTTCGTCCTCTTTTTTTGTTATTGAAATTCCGTGCCTATATACAGCTCAAGAGGAAAAAGGTTCCGGAATTTTGACCTAAAATTATTTCAGGTTAATGGGAGTTATTTTTCATTAAACTTTCCGTGTTAGCCAGAATTTGTTTGGAAATTTGTAATTGTGAAAAGGAGCTTTCTTTATCCAGTTGTCCGACCAAATCTTCTCTTATTTTTACCGTGAGTTTTGCCAATTCCTCTGAGATGATGTTACTTTCTTTTTTATCAAGTTTGTGATCGCGTGTTGTGTGGATAAACGAGTTGACGAATTTTTCAAACTGGACGAGAACGGAAGGACTTGCCACAATTGCCAATTTGTGGGTTAGGAAACGCAATTTTATAAGATCCGCATCGGTTGTTGAATTTTTCAACATTATATTTTCCAGATAATCCAACAGTTGTGTGTACGTATTTGTTTTAAGTTCCAGAAATTTTATATTCTCTTCTTTTTTAAGCTCTACCTCAGTCTGTTTGTTTAAAAGAATTGCAGTAATCAATATTGTAACAATTGTTCCCAATACAATTAGAACTATTTCTTGGGTAAAAGGAAGGTTATCCGTAATTTTATAAGCATAACGTAAAAATGCATAGCCACCGATAAACAATAATGTGGCAAGCAGCATGTATATTAAATTTTCTTTTTTGATTTGTAAAAGATGATTCATAAATCTTCCGGCTTGTATATTAAAAATCAAAATTACTAAATTATTGGACAATATAGAATATGCAAAAAAAAGTTGTGTTGGAATTACAATACTTCCGGGGCTGCCCGAATTCACTTGAAGTTTTAAATATGTTACGCTCTTTTGTTAAAAAATATAAAGGGGATATTGTTTACAGGGAAAGATTGATTGAAACGGAAAAATCGGCTTTGGAATTTAATTTTAGAGGCTCGCCTACAATCTTAATTAACGGAGTGGATTTGGAAGATTTACCCGTACCGGATAAACCGGGATTAACTTGTAGAATTTATCAGGAAGGTTTACCGACCGAAGAAAAAATTTTGGCTAAAATCCGTAAATTGTAAAACCCCCGTCCACGTCAATACATTGACCGGTAATAAACCGGGCTGCCGGTAAACATAAAAATGCAATTGTTGCAGCCACTTCTTCAGGTTTACCCAAGCGTTTCAAAGGCGTTCTGTCAAGTACGTCGTTCAAATATTCTTTGTTTTGGAAAAGATGTTTTACCATAGGTGTTTCGATGTACCACGGAGCAACAGCATTTACCCTTATTTTGTCTTTTGCCCATTCCACCGCAATGTTTCTGGTGAATTGGTCTATAGCTGCTTTTGTCATTCCGTATATCACGCCGGTTCTTACGTGAGTTTTTCCGGCGGATGACGATATATTTACGACGCTACCGTCACCGCTTTTCCGTAGCAGGGGATAAGCGGCTTTAGTTATTTCGTACATTGAAAGGAGATTTGTGTTTATAATGTGATTGAATTCTTCAGCCGAATATTCATGAAATTTTTTACGGATATTTGTTCCAACGTTGTTGATAAGAATATCGAGTTTGTCCCAGACGGATGTTAATTTTTCAAATAATTTTCTGCGGCCTTCACCGGTTGAAACATCTGCAGTGCAACCGTATGCTTCTATGCCGTCTGCTTTCCAATTTTCTACAAGTTTGGTAACGTCATCAGCAGAACGGGCAACTATAAAAACATTAGCTCCGAAATTAATTAATTCTTTTGCAGTTGCCAACCCTATGCCTTTTGTCCCGCCGGTAATTAAAGCGTTTTTACCTTTAAGTGACCATCTTTGTTTAAAATTTTTTACAACCAAAATCATTCTCCGGATTAGTTGTAGTTTGTTTCTTCAACAAAAGTATAAAATATAAATCAAAAAAATATAGTTTGTAATTAAACATATTCTACGGATTTGGTAAACGGGTGGATTTAAAATAAAAAAGCCCCGGCAAAACCGGAGCTTTTTAGGAGCAACAAAAGATACAATCAAATTTCCGTTGACGGACGCGGCATTTGTTTATGAACCAAATCGCCAGGTCTGTCTTTCGGTAGAGTATCAAGTTTGTTGTATAATCTTAAATCAATCCATCTGTAACCTTCGGCAAAAAGTGAATATCGTTTTTGCTTCAAAAGCTCATCCAAAGCGTTGTTGGCATCCAAGGAAACGTTTGGCAAGCCGGCGGAATTTCTTATGAAATTAATATCCGATTCCGCATCGGCAATATTACCGGCACCAATATTAGCTTCCGCACGAAGAAGAATCAGCTCTTCGTTCCGCATTATCGGTAACGGATCGGTATTGCTTCCGAAGATAGTGATGGCAATATTACTTGTCAATCCGTCAATTGTTGTTGGTTCTGACCTTACAAAAGTTTTTGAGCTGACTCGCGTATCCCCGGCTTCGGCATCGGCCAAAAAAGAAGGATGTGCAAATAGCTTGATGCTTGTTGCATTCGGGACTTCGAAAATCGGATTAAGTTGATCTCCAACGCCGGTACCGTAATCCAAGTAAACGCCTTTTGTAAGCGGAGCGCCCAAATCGAGAAATGATTGAGACAATGCTGTTAGAGCCGTTGCATAATCTTTTTGATAAATAGCAACTCTTGCTTTCAAGCCTCTGTTGAATTTTGCGAATTCAGCCGGAGTATTGAAATCGGCAAATCCGTTTGAAAGTTCGAAACTGAAACTTCCACCAGCGGCATCCAAGTCGGCTTTTGCTTCATCGAGCAGTGAACTGATATAATCCAATGCTGCATCTTTGGAAACAAACGGTCCGGGTTTATCTCCGGAAACGTCTATTCTTATTCCGTTCTCATAAGTAAGATTCAAGTTAAGCAATAATTGATATGCCATGACTGTTTTGGCAAATCCGCTTGCGCCTTTATCATTTTGCTGGATTAGGAAATTACAGTTTCTGATTACTCTGTAACGCGAACCCCAAGGGCGAACCAACAAGAATCCGGAAGGATCGATTTGGGTTCCGTCCTTGCCAAGCAATTCCCCGGTGTAACGCGGATCGGACGGTTCGAGGTAAAACGCTTCTCTTCCGATTACCAAAACGTCGCGTAAATAGAATTCATGGTCAATTCTCATTCCGGCTTCAATTCCGGTAACAAGTGTTTGAACCGATGTTTGTTCCAAACTCGGTCCGTTAGGATCTACAAAATCCAGTTCTTCGCAAGCTGTAGTTGTTAAGAAAACAAAAGCGGCAAGTAGAAGAAAGATTTTGCTGCCTAAAATATTTCTGAAATTTATTTTTTTCATATTTCAAATTCTCCTTTTAATTAAAAACCTAACGAAATATCAAAGTAGTAACTGCGTGAAGAAGGGAACGGTGTAACTTCAATTGATCTACCGATTGCTTTGTTACCGAAGTTACTTACTTCGGGATCGTAACTGGAGTAATTCGTAATTGTAATCAAATTACGACCTGAAACACCCAATCTGAGTTTTGTAAACAAACCGCCGAAAATATCTTGAACGGTTTGACGCGGGAAAGTATAACCCAGACTAACTTCCCGAAGTTTCAAGTATGTTCCGTCTTCAATTAATTGATGAGTAGTTTTACCGAATGCAGCCGCACGGGCTTTACCTTCGGGTGTATCCAAATCTGCCGTTGTTCCGAACAAATCGGATAATAATTTTGTTAGGTTAATAACATCGCCACCTTGTTTCCAATCCCATAAAAATCCCAAATCGAAATTATTCCATCTCATGTTGTTAACAAACGACATTTGAAAATCGGGAGTTTCATCGCCAAGTTGTTCGAGTTTGCCGTTTTCAAGTCCAACAATTTGAGTAGCCGATTTGCCTTCTTCAATTCTGAACCTTCCGAGAATGTCGGCAAATCCCAAAGTATTGAATGGCGGAACATCCAGCTTGGTAATGGTTGATTGTGTTTTGTAGAAATTAACCCTGGTTGTCCAGCTGAATTTTTTGGATTTGAATAAAGAGTAACCCAAAGATACTTCAATACCGGAAGTTTCCATTTCACCGCCGTTAATTACTTCTTCGTCGTAACCGGTTGACGGTGGAAGTTCTCTGAAGAGAATCAAATCGGAAACATTTCTTTTATAGTAAGAAAATTCAATTGTTCCGTCGCCGTTAAACAGAGTAGCGTCGAAGCCGACTTCTATTTCGGAAGTTTTTTCGGGTTCGATGTTCGGATTTCCTCTGCGCGTAGCAACAATCAAACCGCCTTTGCCACTAATATTAGCCGGTACGAAAGATGAATATTTAGCCCCGGGAATAGGGGAGTTACCCGTTTTCCCGTATGCTGTTCGGATTTTAAATTCCGGGAACACGCCGCTTAACCCTTCCCAAAAATCGAATTTGGAAAGACGAACCGATGCTGACGCTTTTGGAAACAAGAAGAATTTGTTCACATCACCATTCGAACTGCTTGCATCACCGCGAATACCAACAGTAAGGAAATAAATATCTTCGATGTTAACTTCTTCTTGTGCATAAAAGCCACGGTCGCGTTGAATGAATCTGTCTTGTTGAACGTCAACACTTGCAGCTTGATCTATGTTTTCTTGTCCCACAATCAAATCTTCGGCAACGGAAAGAGTATGGTTGTATTCTTTGTTTTCTATTTGATAACCTACCGAAGTTCTGAAGTTAATAGTAGGAGTAAAGAAAAAGTTATGAGTCAAATTAAAATACAAGTTGTTATTGTCCGAAACGGTTTCACCAAGAATTGAAGTTCCGGGTTGACCGCTTGCTTTTTCAAATTGCAATTCACGCGGAAATACGGCTTTATTAATTTGAGTATAATGATCAACACCACCGACAACAATAAAATCGAGAAGTTGTTTTTCCGTTTTCAATATGTTGAACCTGGCGTTACCGGAAATAATGGTTCTGTTGACGGTTTCGTTGTTGGTCATCAAATCCCTTGTTTGAATCGGGTTTGAACCTACAAACGGATTTTCGGGATATACTCCGTTTACCGGAAGTAAATTGAAAAAGCTGGGCGTTGAAGTTAAAGCCAGACCGAAAGAAGTTCCGCTGTTATCATTGTTCGTTAATCCACGGTCTGCGCTCGAGTGGATATAATTAGCGAAAACTTTAACATCAACCCTGTCGGAAATCAAATGGCTTAAATTTAATCTTACCGATTGTTTTTTGTAACCGGTATTTTTGATTATCCCATCGTCACTTCGTTGATAAAGCGATAAATAATATTTTGAAGTTTGACTTCCACCGCCAAGACCAAGTGAAGTTTGATGGATAAAGCCTTTCTGGCCGTACATTTCTTCTTCGTGATCGTAAGTTTTACCTTTGTTAAATTCTTCCAAACCGCGTTGCCCGAATGTGGCAAGAGCGGTTTCTGCGGTGAATTTTCTGCTGCCCAATTTTTTGGACAATTCATTAAATCCGAATTGTTGGCGGAAGTTCAAGGTTGTTCTTCCGGCGGTACCTTGTTTCGTTTTGATGATAACCACACCGTTCGAAGCTTTCGAACCGTAAATGGCTGCGGCACTTGAGCCCTTAAGAATTTCAATTGATTCGATATCTTCCGGAACCAAATCGGCTATTCTGTTTACCGGGTTGTCTTGGAAATTAGAATTTCCGCCGCCGGTAGCTTTTGTTACTGCATTCACACCGGATTGAGTTGCGGTGTTATCCAAAATCACACCGTCCAGAATATAAAGCGGTTGGTTTTCAGCATTAATAGTTGTAACACCCCTCAGGTTTACGGAAATACCACCGCCCGGTGCACCGGAGTTTGCCGATACATTCACGCCGGCAAATTTGCCGTAAAATTGCTGATCAAGGGTTTGTGTAGGTACCTCTGTTAATTCCTCAGCGGAAATAGTTGCAACCGAATTGGCAAGGTTTTCACGTTTAACTGTTGAAGCCAAACCTGAGATAACGACTTCCGAAGTTTTCAAAATATCGGGCTCCAATCCGATTGATAGATTATACCTGCTTTGTTGTACTTCAATCGTTGCCGGTTTATACCCGATATAACTGACAACAATCGTTGCCGACTTAAAATTTGGAAGGGAAATGTGAAATTTTCCGTCCAAGTCGGTTACCGTACCAAGATTGGTACCTTTAATTGTAATATTGGCGCCTAACAGGGCTTCCCCGGTCTCTTTGTCGAATACTCGCCCCTCAAGTTCAAGTTTCTGTGCTTGAACAACGCCTAACAAAAATAGAAAAAAGATGACTACTGTTATAGTAGGTCTCATAGGCTTACACCTCCTTGATGATTGTAGAATGAAAATAAGATATAAAGTATTAATATGTGATTACATTTTGTTGTTACCATTTATAGTCCTTAGAAATTTATTTACTGGGATAGGCTAAAGACTACAGATTAATAATCTGCATTAGCCAAAGGATAGAAATTAATGGCAGTATAAGTTTTTTTGAGAGAAAACCAGAGAGTTTTGTGCTAAATGATATGTGTTTTCTTTTTGCCATGCACAAGATTAAGAAAACAGATTATAAAAGTCAATACTTCATATACACATAATCCCGTAAAAATTGTGAATATTAACCGGTTTTTCGCATAAAAAAGACATCATATTGAATAAATATCATAAATTGGAAATTTCGACAAGACATTCTCAACTCTAATAAAACGTATAGCGCAAAAGTAAAAATTGTTTAGAAATATAAAATAAAACAAAGAATTTTAATATTAAATAATTGGCACATGATTTGCAGATAAAAAGATGAAGTTATCTTATAATTAAAAACGGAGAGTAAAATGGCTCTTATTGCTATTATTGACGATGACAAGGATATTGTTGAAACTACCGGAGTGGTGCTTAAATCCGCCGGGTACGAAGTTGCCGCTGCATTCAATCCCGGGCAAGGTTATGCTTTGGTCAAAGAAAAATCGCCGGATTTAATTATTCTGGATGTAATGATGGATGAACCCGACGACGGATTCTTTCTGGCTCAAAAGTTTAGAAAAGAAGGTATTAAAACCCCGATTTTAATGTATACTTCCATTTCAAAAGCAACCGGTTTGGAATTCGGGAAAAGCGAACTTGTACCCGTTGACGATTTTGTGGAAAAACCGATTTCACCGGAAGAGTTATTACAAAAAGTGGACAAATTACTAAAAAGCAAAAGAGGAGAATGAAATGTTTGTTGAAGAAAAATCGGACATAATCGATGAAATTGATAAACTTATTGCCAAATATGGACGCAACCGTTCCGCGTTACTACCGGTTTTGCACGGTATTCAGAAAAAATACCGCTACATATCCGATTTTGCCCAACAAGAAATTGCTAAAAAATTGAATATTCATCCGGTTGAGGTTTACAGTGTTATTACTTTTTACTCTTTCCTGAATAAAGAACCCAAAGGAAGAAATTTAGTCAGAATTTGCAAAAGTATCGTCTGCGATATGAAAGGCAAAGATGCCATCGTAAAAGCACTGGAAAGAGAGTTGGGAATTAAAATGGGCGAAACCACAAAAGATAAAAAGATCACACTTGAATATTTAAATTGTTTGGGGTTGTGCGATAAAGCGCCCGCAATGGCAATTAACGACAGGGTATATACGAATTTAACTCCCGAAAAAGCTGTTGAATTGGTAAATAAAATTAAATAGAGGCAAACATGGAAGGTGTAAAACACAATCGTTTCGGTCCGGTAATATATTCAAAATATGAAAGAGGTTCTGCAATTGAACGAGCCCTTGCAATGAGCAGGGAAGATATTTTGTTTGAGTTGAAAAACTCGGGGTTGAAAGGAAGAGGAGGAGCCGGCTTCCCTACATCAACCAAATGGATGCTTACGGCTGCGGCAATAAGTGATAAAAAATATTTGATTTGCAATGCCGACGAGGGTGAGCCCGGAACGTTCAAAGACAGGGTTTTGCTTATAGAATATCCCGAACTTGTTTTCGATGCAATGGTTGTTGGCGGTTATACAATCGGTGCCACAGAGGGAATTGTTTATTTACGTGGCGAATATGAATATCTTCTGGATTCACTCAACGATTATTTAAACGGAATGAGAAAAGATAATTTGCTCGGTGAAAATATCCTTGGCAAAAAAGGGTTCAATTTCGATATAAGAATTTTTTTGGGCGAAGGTTCTTATGTATGCGGTGAAGAAACTGCACTGATAGAATCATTGGAAGGACACCGGGGCGAAGCCAGAAATAGACCGCCTTATCCGGTAAATACGGGCTTTATGGGAAAACCTACCTGTGTAAACAATGTTGAAACGCTCGCTACAATTTCGCACATAATTGTGAAAGGCTCGGAATGGTATAAAAATTTCGGTACTTCCAAATCAAAAGGAACCAAATTATTTTCGATTTCGGGTGATTGTGAAAAACCCGGTGTGTATGAGTTGGAATGGGGAATGAAGATCTCGGATGTGTTAAAGTTGGTTGGTGCTAAAGATACCAAAGCCGTACAAATCGGCGGCGCCTCCGGAATATGTTTGAACAGCTCCAAATTCAACCGTACATTGGCTTACGAAGACGTTCCGACCGGTGGATCTATTATTATTTTTAACGAAAAAAGG
>Ga0256833_1002946_pt1 | contig 11778 bp, 14 predicted proteins | sample 356284metaG_FD_190535 | JGI IMG/M metagenome (GOLD analysis project Ga0256833, IMG submission 190535) | Hydrothermal vent microbial communities from Mid Atlantic Ridge, Atlantic Ocean - 356-284 | ecosystem: Environmental > Aquatic > Marine > Hydrothermal vents | place: Atlantic Ocean: Mid...
ACCCATCTCTACATGGAGCTTACCACCCCATCTTTCTTCCACTTTCCTTATGGTTTCCATTATTTTTTTGTCAACTATGTCTGCAAGGATAAACCCATTAGCGCCGAAAGCCCTGGCGACTAATGCTACATGTGTTGTTATTCTTTTATCTCGCTCCGGTCTATGTCCGTATCTCAGCACATATATTTTCTGCATTTAAATCACCACTTGAAATGTCGTTGATAAGTCTCTTGAGTAATTCTATATTATAGCCTGTTCTAGCTGAGATCATTATGGGTATTTCAGATGGTTCTAGTAGCTTATCGAGTTTTCTGAATATTTCCATCAAGTCCTGCGGATCTATAAGGTCGATTTTATTCAATGCGACAATTACGGGTTTTCCATGAATACCTAGACCGAGTAAAATCTTTCTCGTTTCTCTAAGCTCCTTTAAGGCTTCATCAACCCCCTTAGAAATATCGATTACATTAATTACTATATCGGAGTAAACTATCTCTTCCAGTGTTGCATAGAATGCATCAATGATCTCAGGAGGAAGATCCCTGATAAACCCGACGGTATCTATAACAATGAATTTCTTTCCATTGAAAAAGAAGGAACCAGTCTTAGGATTGAGTGTTGTGAACGGCTCGGGTCCTACTGGTTTATTATAGCCTGTTAATGTGTTGAATAGTGTTGTTTTACCCGAGCATGTATATCCTACTATAGAAACATGGGGCAAACCATATTTGATCCTCTTTTTCCTTCTTATCTCTCTCGTCTTACTTAGTTTGCATAGTTCTCTCCTTATCCGCGCTTCGCGCTCTTTCGCCATTCTATAGTATTTTTCATAGCCATAACGTCCCGAGCCGAGGAATCCGTGGAGTTCACCTAGTTTTGCTCTTCTAATAGCTTCTTTAATAATTGGCAGCCTATGCTTTAATCTTGCTAATTCTATTTGCATTTTTGCTTCTTTGCTTCCAGCATGCAACGCGAATATTTCGAGAATTAGGTCAATCCTGTCAACGGGTTCTTTTCCGGTTGTCCGTAATAGATTGATCTTTTGAACGGGTCTAAGTCTATCTAAAACTATGATCTCAGACTCAGTATTTTTGATGTACTCGAGCCTGTTCATAGGAATATAGTACTTTGGATTAGGTCTACGTACATATATTATGTCTTCAATTCCAGGATAAACCGTTCTTACCAGGGCGAGTTCTTCCTCGAGGTGACTCCTGTATTTATGTGGTATGAAAACCAGTGCTGTATTCATTGGGATTACTTCCCTTCTTTCCTAATCTTTATCAGGTCACCTACGGTGAAGTAGTCATCTCCCTTCTTACTGTCATAGTCAAATTCAACCTCGTCTGCAATAGGCTCTAATAGAGTTATCCCCAATACTTTTTCGAGCCTTCTAGCAAGCTCGATGCTGGGTTTTAGGCGTCCAGCTTCAACCCTCTTTATTACATTTTCTTTTTCTCTAACTTTTTGTGCCAGTACTTTCTGGGTCCACCCAAGTCTTTGTCTAGCTCTCCTTATTCTCTCGGCATAGTCTTCTACAACCTCGTAATCGTCCTCAAGTATTCTTCTAGGTATTCTCCTCGGTGGTCTGGGCTTTATAGGTCTAGGCTTCTGCGTTGCTAATGAGGGTGTACTAAATGTTCTTTGAGTAGGAACACTTCTTTTCTTCATTAACCTGTTATAACACTGTGGGCAAACAGTCATTACTACTCCTTCGACCATAACAGTTCTACATAGCCGTTCATCATGGATCTCTCTGCCACATAATTCGCAGTAGCAGGGCATTTTCTCATCCTCAGATAGTGATATTAGATACTATGGTTTTTAGGGGTAGATATAATCATTAGTACTTAGGGGTTGATGCTTATGAGCACTAATGAATCTAAGGACACGTTAACGGGTAAGATGAGCACTGACGACTACATTAGGTTCTTAGAGTCGAAGCTGAGATGGTTGGAGGTCGAGAAGGAGAGACTGAAGATGCAGATAAAGTATTATCAAACAGAGATCGAGAAACTACTATCTCCTCCACTCGTAGAGGCAATAGTGATCGATGTACTCGATGATGGAAGAGCTATTGTTAAAAGCACTACTGGGCCAAACCTAATTGTCAGTGTCAGCGAGAAGATAGATAAAGAGAGGCTTCATCCGGGGATGCATGTCGCATTAAATCAGAGGGGTTCAACGATCGTTGAAATACTTCCGGATTACGAAGACCCATACGTTAAATCGATGGAAGTTATTGAGAGACCAGAGGTTTCATTCAGCGATATAGGCGGTCTTAAGAGCCAGATCCAAGAGCTTAAGGAAGTTGTAGAATTGCCTTTGAAGAACCCAGATCTATTTAGAGAAGTCGGTATTGAACCTCCGAAGGGGGTACTCCTCTATGGCCCACCAGGGTGCGGAAAAACGCTTCTAGCAAAAGCTGTAGCTCATGAGGCTGGTGCAACATTTATCAGTATCGTTGGGAGCGAGCTTGTTCAGAAATTCATAGGTGAGGGTGCTAGAATAGTAAGAGAAGTCTTTAGACTGGCCAGGAAGAAAGCCCCTGCAATAGTGTTTATCGATGAAATAGACGCCATAGCGGCAAGAAGACTAGATATCGGAACTAGTGGTGAGAGAGAAGTCCAGAGAACCCTTATGCAGCTACTTGCAGAAATAGATGGTTTTAGACCTCTTGATAATGTTAAGATAATAGCAGCTACTAACAGAATAGACATACTAGACCCGGCTATTCTGAGACCTGGAAGATTTGACCGACTAATTGAAGTTCCACTACCTGACCTAAATGGTAGATATGAGATATTCAAAGTACACACACGTAGGATGAAGCTCAGAGATGTAGATTTGTATGAACTAGCTCGCCGCGCTGAAGGAGCTACGGGAGCCGAGATCAAGGCTATAGTTACGGAGGCTGGATATAATGCTATACGTGATGGACGCAAATATGTTACTATGACTGATTTCATCAAGGCTGTCGACAAGGTCATGACGAAGAAATACATACGTGATAATAATATGAAGTATCTGGACAACAAGCGTGAGAAAAGATTGTTCTCGCCGATATTCCAGTAGACCGGTGTTGGTTTTTGCTAGTTCGCCCTCCCACACTTTCTGAACTTAAAGAGCTCAGAACAATAGCTAAACTACAATTTAGAGGAATACCTGATAGTTTCATTCCTGAAAACATACGTCTCGTATTGAGTACATCAACACATAAGATAAGGTATCTTATTTTAGATGGTAAGCATTATTTATCGATGAGAGCGAGTGATTATAGATTCATACTTCATATTCCTGCAGGGCTAACATTACATCAATTGTTGCCCCAGCCATTCTGTAGAGTTTATGTTAATCATAAATATGCGGGTTTCATAGCTGATGGGGGAAATGTGTTTACCAAGCATGTTGTATGGGCAGATCCCGATATAAGACCTGGCGATGAAGTTGTTGTGGTAGATTATGAGACAGGAGAAGTTATTGGTGTGGGGAAAGCCTCTAAGCCCGGATGGGAAATGATATATTATGGATGGGGCGAGGGAGTTAGGATTAGGGAGGGAATAAACGAGGTATAAAATCTTGGTAGCAAGGATAAAGGCCTTTATGCTTAAGGGATTTAGTCCATCAGAACTCAAAGACTCGATCTTCGTGACGGGTTATCAAGGCTTTGGAATGGTCGGATATCTAACTAGTAGACATATAGCTATGGAGCTGGGTCTTCGAAGGGTAGGCTTCATAATAACTCAGCACATGCCCGAAGCAACATTCTATAAAAAAGGATATGGGCTCACCTATCCTTTCGAACTGTATTATGGTGTTGTAAATAATAAGAAACTACTGGTACTCGTTAACCATGGTACACCCCATGTACGTGAAAGGACAAAATACGCCGAATATCTGGGCTCTTGGCTAAAAAGTGTAGGCGTAAGTGAAGCCATCCTTATAGGCGGGCTAGACCCTGCTGTAAGGGAGAAGGAAGATGAAAAATACCGATGGATCCCAATAGGAGACTGTAAAAGACAGCTAGACGCACCGTTGCTCGAAGAAAAACACGTTATAGGACCTCTTGCTCTAACAATGCTATTCCTAGAAGCCAACGACATTCCAGGTGTGGCTATATTTGCTTATACGGAGCTGTACCGCCCAGATCCTAGGGCTACTGCTGTTGCTGTCGATATTATCTCAGATATACTGGGGGTTAAGATAAATACTGATCGCCTCCTGGAAGAAGCTAAGGTCATAGAGAGGATCGAGGAGAAGAAAAAAGAGATGCTCAAGGCTCTCGAGGGCGAGGTCGAGACTGAACGAGAGCATCCAATGTATGTCTGATACATTTAATGCCATGCTCTAAAAGCATCCCACATACTGCTTCTGACAAGTTTTCGGACCAGGAATCATGAACATAATATACTATTACCTCATCCATGCTCTTTTCAATCCCCTTGAGTTTTATTATTGTGTCAACAATCTCATTTGAGCTTTCGATAATGGTATAACGGTCGATGTTGTCATTGTATTCATGTTGGAAGAATGGGTAAGTGTTAGAAAGGCTCGGTGGAAATACACCTAGGAATGGATGATAAAGTAGGCATTCTTCATTAGGAATTATTTCCTTAACTAACTCGATGATGTTGCTATAAGGTTTCCTAGTAGCTGGTACTAAGTAAATGGTATTTCCAAGGTCTAGCTTGGACAAGACGAATTTGTATACGTTATTTTTAATTGCTCTGAGTCTCGGATGATACAAGCTATCATGGTCGTTCATCATTATGGCGAAGGTATTAGGTTTTGTAATAGGATTATATTTTTCGAGTAACCTAACGTATTTCTTAACTATATTAAACGCTGATCTAAGCGATGGGTGGGCTTTACTCTTATATTCAAGATACTCCCATAATCTACCTTCCTTTATATGTTCCTTGATTTTCCTGAGCTCCTCCATGAGGATATATAGATTATGAGTCGCTAATAATCTGATCTGCTCCTTCCTCTTTAGACTCTTTAACTCTGCTAGCGTATATCTGGAACATACTGGGCAATTGCATGGGAGATAGGTTAGCTCGTCTAGCCGTCTTGTCCCTGTCTCAGTCATGTAACGCCCGTCTCGGGCGTATAGGATATAGCTAGCACTATCAAAAAGGTCTGCACCCAAAGCTACTAGAAAGGGTAGAATCATCGGGTGCCCGACGCCAAATACGTGGAGTGGTTTCTGAGGGGGTAAATGTAGTCTTGCTAGTGCGGCAAGCTCTACTATGTCCGCATAATCATATCTTTCAAGAAGCACTGTAGGAGAACCTAGTGCGTGGATGTGGTAGGGATACTTCCATGCGCGTAGGCTGGAGTAGAGCACGAGATCCCTATATGGTGCTCCCTGAATAGGGAGAACCCATAATTGATCGGTATCCATTATTAGAGGTAAGGCTTCCGTTGCTCTATCAAAAGTCTCGAAGACAGCTCTACGTGCTTCTTCCCATGACATTTTAGTTCCTGTTGGTACATCAAGTATAACGCCTATGTCAACATCGATCTGTTTCTCATACTCGATTATTGTCTTATTGTCTATTTCAATGTCTCCATAGACCAGTACTTGGTATCCTCCCGAGTCAGTCATGATTACTTTGTTCCATTTTAGCGCGTCGTGTATGTTCTTGGGTCTTCCTCTATTTCTTCTATAGAAGAGGTATGCGTTTGTAATAAAGGCGTTAAAACCCATTTTCTCGATTACATATAAAGGTACATCTTGACGAATAGGATCAATTACGGGAAAAAGGTAGGGTGTTTCTATTGTTCCGTTTTTTGTTTTTAGCTTTGCTATTCTTCCAGCTAGATCATATTCTTTCGGGTCATAGTATTCCAAATTACTTTCCCTTTAGAACCTTCTTTCTTTCCTCCATATACTTCTGGAAGAACTCATAGATGGTCTGTGCTAATGGGCCTGTGCCTTCCACACCTTTCTCTGTAACCTTGTAGCGGCTCTGGATAATCACAGCTCTAGCTTCAGGTATTATCTTGATTAGATGCTCAGGTATACGCATGTTTCTCATGATGAACTCCTTGAAGTCTTCGGGCTCGAACAATGGTATTTCTGTTGTCAGTATCTCCGAGACTCTCTCTCCTTTGATAAATACTTTAGGATACGTATTACCATTGTTATCGACAGCGTTTTCCAACAATAGGTTCAGACTCGGATGATCGAAACCAACTAGTTTTCCCTCGTAATATCGTCCATCAGCAAGAATAACCTTGATCTTCTTGTCAATTAGGCCGGCGAGCTCGGCCGCTAATCGTCTGGAAGCATCGATTATGCCCATATCGTATCACCTTTAGGGAAAACTAATATCCGAGTAGGGATATATTGAAATTGCGCTTATAATGATATGCCCTACTTGGGGGTTATGGGATGCCGATATACAAGTGTAGGATTGATAGTATTGAGCCGCTCAGGTTGCCCGATGTCTATAGGGCTAAGCTTAGCTGTGATGATGCATCAATGGAAGTTGAGCTTCATGAAAAGATAATGAAGTTAAGACAAGGAACAGATGTTGAAGTATATATTGATAAGAGTAAGGATAAGTGTCTGCGATACAATTTCTGTGGCCGAGCATATGTAGTCTCGATCAATAAATTCGAGGACTATTATCGTGTAGTATTATCTATTGCGGGGCTTCTTGTTGTTGTTAAGCTTCGTGAACAGCCTAGGGCACCGTTTAAAGTTATGAATGAAATATATGTCGGTATTAGGTTTATTTAAGTATAGTATACTTTCTTAGTACAAATTACTTCATTCTTGATCATGTATTTAAGCATATGTAAAATAATCTTCCTAAATCGGGGAGTCAATTATAAAGGGATGACATTGAAACACGAGACCATGATATTGGTCGAACTGCTTAGGTACGATGATTCTACTGATGACAAGGTATTCGAAGAGCTTCTCGAGCTACAGCGGTATATAGCTCTCCGGACAGCCAAAAACAAGGATTTAGAGTACTATATCGTATCTTATAGTAAGAGGAAAGGAAAGGATAAGGGCGTTGTAATAGTAGTTCGAGGAATGCCTGAGATAGCATATAGAGAATCAGAACTACTAGTAGACTATATCAAGAGCAGATTTACCACGATCACTTGTAACCGTCTAAATAATCGTGGCGAGACAGTAAAGCTAGAGCTTCCTGTATCGCAAAATTTTTTCTGAGACTCTTTAGGAGAAGATATGATCAAATAAAGGGATTTGCTGTAGTCGATTTTATGCAGGCAAGCATTAGATATCCTACACGACTCATTAGTAGAAGTATTGAGAACCACATGGGGAATAATGAAATAGTTCTAGGAAAGGCTCTGGGCTGTAAGCAGGAGCCACTTATTGTAATGCCAGTTAGTATGCTATATAGACATATTCTCGTAGTAGGAGCAACTGGTTCAGGCAAGACTAGGACAACGGCATTTATTATTAACTCATTACAGTACGCCTATCCACACAAATATAGGATAGTAGTCCTGGACTGGCATGGCGAGTATGGATCTCTTTTGAAGAAATATGTTTATGTAGACCCTTATAATGCTCCCGTCAATATCGTTGATATAAAAACGTTATCATGGATAGAAACACTATACGATGTACTAGGGCTAACAGATCCCCAAGCATACGTTCTCCAGAAAATAATCGAGAAATCGAACATTGCTTCAAGTATCGATATCAGGAAACTATATAGGCTAATTGAAGAAATGGATACCGAGAATGTTAACTGGTTGAGAGAAGTAAAATATGCATTACTAAGAAGACTCGCCCCACTGGTCTACGGTGATAATTATAGACTCTTTACAGGGATCAAAGACTTTCTTGAGCTGTTCAAGAATAGGACTACCTATGTTGTAGATCTAAGTATGATACGAGAGACAAGGATTAAGAGAGTGTACGCTACATTCATTATTCGTTACGTTTTCGACTATGCTCTAAGGAATAGTATGCACGACACTGTACTTGTGATCGAAGAAGCACATAATCTTATGAAGAAGAGTAATTCTCTAGAAACAATTACACGTATGTTATCAGAGATACGTAAGTTCGGTGTTGGTGTTATAATAGTGTCTCAGTCTCCCAGCGGCCTTAGTCATGATATTATGAAGAACACTGCTTCCAAGATAATTCACTCGATAAAATCATCCGTAGACTTAGAGATTATATCTAGATCACTTATATTGGATAAAGAACTCATTAGCGTAATCCCTTATCTCGAACCAGGAGAAGCAGTTGTAACTCTACCAAATTATAAAAAGCCGTTGTTGGTTAAAATAGGGAATTTACCTGAAAAACTTTGAAGATCTTACTCTTCTTCCTCCTCTTCACCACTCTTTCCGGTCTCCTCGGGTTTTTCGACCTTACTTGCCGCTATAATGTCATCGATCCTTAGAATTATTGTTGCGGCTTCTGTTCCTGCCTTTAGCGCATTAGCCTTTACGCTTACAGGCTCAATTACACCTAACTCCATCATATTGGTGAGATCTCCTGTGAATACATTAACACCCATCCACTTACCCTCCGGTGTCTCGTGAGCTGCTCTTAGCTTCATTATTATCTCTACAGGGTCTAGTCCAGCGTTCTCTGATAGCGCCATGACCAGTCCTTCTAGTGCCTTTGCAAATGCCTCAATTGCCAGCTGCTCCTTACCTCCAACGGTCTTTGCAAACTTTCTGAGATGCTTTGCTAGCTCTGTCTCAACGGCTCCTCCTCCCGCAACGATCTTGCCATCCTTAATCGCGTCTGCAACGGCTGCTAGAGCGTCTCGTGAGCTTCTCTCAGCCTCATCGACCAGTCTCTCTAGTCCTCCACGTATCACTATGCTTACCGCCTTGGGGTTCTTGCATCCTTCAATGAACACCATCTTGTCTTCTCCAACTTTTCTCTCCTCAACAAGCTTTGCTTCGCCGAGATCTTCAGGCCTTAGGTCGTCGATGTTGCTTACTATTCTTCCTCCTGTTGCTCTTTCTAGTTTCTCCATGTCGCTTCTCTTTACTCTTCTTACTGCCAGTATTCCTTTCTTGGCGAGGAAGTGCTGGGCAACCTCATCAATACCCTTCTGGCAAATCACAACATTAGCACCAGTCGAAGCAATCTTCTCAACCATCTTCTTGAGAATCTCTTCCTCCTGCTCTAGGAATGCTTTTAGCTGTGAAGGATCAGTTATTCTGATCTCTGCATCGATCTCAGGCTTTTCTATCTCTAGTGGTGCATCAATTAATGCTATCTTGGCGTTTTCAACTTTTCTAGGCATGCCTGGATGAACTACTTCCTTGTCAAGGACTACACCATATACTAGCATTGAGTCAATTAGGCTGCCACCATACTTCTTTATGATCTGTACGTTATCTAGATCGATGTAGTATTTGTTACCTCTTTTCTCAACGATCTGTTTGACGGCCTTGACGGCTAGTTCGGCGAAGTATTCTCTCGCGTCGTGTACAGCCTTGCTTGTGAGGCTGGTCTTAGCGATCTTCTTGAGGCTTTCCTCATCGTTTATGTCTATGGGCTCTGCGATCTCGTAGAGATACTTGAGTGCTTCATCAAGCGCTTTTCTATAACCACTAACTATGACCGTTGGGTGTATGTTTTTATCTAGAAGCTCCTCGGCGTGTCTTAGTAGTTCGCCAGCGAATATTACAGCGGTCTTAGTTCCGTCGCCGACTTCTTCATCCTGACCCTTTGCAATCTGTACTAGCATTTTGGCTGCTGGATGTTGAACCTCCATTTTGTCGAGAATTGTTGCACCATCATTGGTTATTGTTACGTCTCCTAGGGCATCTACAAGCATTTTGTCCATTCCTTTGGGACCGTAAGTTGTTCTTAGGGTTTCTGAAATGGCCCTTACAGCCATTATGTTTGTTCTTAGGGCTTCTCTCCCTACGGTTCTCTTAGTGCCTTCCTTGAGTATTAGTACAGGTATTCCCATAGGCTCGACTACCATTGTGATCACCTAAGCTTGTAATGGTTATGTATTACCTCTTTTGCCATTATACCACATAAATGTGCTTCTATATAAAGTTAACTCTCTGGGAAACAATAATTTTAAAACCACATATATCATTCAAAATCAACAGTGCCTGAATGGTGATAGGAATGGGTAAAGTAAGAACGAAAATGATCAAGAGAACCGCTAGAGAGCTACTTGAGAAATACCCTGATGTATTCACAAATGATTTTGAGCACAACAAGAAAGTAGTTAGTCAGCTCGTTATAACAGGATCAAAGCGTGTGAGAAACCAGATAGCAGGCTACATAACACACCTGGTAAATATAAGGCTTAAGCGTGAGGCACGTACGATTTCTTAACATCTCAAGGTTAGTTGAAATTGGATAGAATCAAAGCATCTAATAACACCTTACATCTTCCAATCAATATTGAGCTTCAAGGAAACAGAATCCTAATCAATTATATGGGTAAAGAGATCAAAGCATACATCTATGTATGTGATGGGACGAAAAAGGACATCGATAAAGAAATAAAAGAACTAGATATCTCTCCATCTCATCCCATAGCAATCATACCTTTTACTATGATAAACTCCATTTGGCAAATAGTGTTTGGTATAATTAACTATGAAATTATACACACATATCGGAAAAACTTATATGATAAATTTAGAAATAAGGGGCTCCTTCTATCTATGCTAATAACAGGCGAACAACAGCTAGGTGATATTATTAATAGATTAAGAGATGAATATGTCCGCTCTAATTCAAAATATTTTGTGATCTCGCTCCAAGACTGCATAATCCTATCCGATAAATGTAGTGAAGATGTACAGATCAATGCGTCTATCGAGCCGAGGCATCTTATAAAAAACGTGGATAATTATCTGAAACTCATATGAGGGCCCGGTAAAAATTACCATTCTTCCTCTTCTTCCCACCATTCTTCTTCCTCTTCCCATTCTTCTTCCTCTTCTTCCCACCATTCCTCCTCGAAGTATACCACCATGAATTATCCCCCGCGTGTCTGTTGGCCCATAATGGAATTGGCTCCTAAATGATATTAAAATATATGGTTATATCAAAAAGGTCTCCTCCTATATATAGTAAGGCTCTTGTTGATAGACAATTTTTAATAACCCATATATTACAATCCATATGCGTAACTCTAAGTAAAAGATTAACAGTTAATGGGGACAGATATGGTCAGATTTTGCCCCAGATGTGGTGGACCAATGGTTCCGGTCAAGAAAGACAAGCAGGTATATCTTAGATGCCTCAGATGCGGCTACACGATCAGGGCAGATAAAAAGGCGACAGAATCCTATAGAATAAAGTATCAGGTTGAAGAAGATAAGAGAGTTATAACTTCAAAAGCCACGGAAGCCGAACGCCCTGTCCTTTCCCCAGAAGAGAGAGAAATTCTTAGGGAATACTATGAAGTATTTCTTGAAACGTTTCAGGAAGAGGAAGGCGGTGAGGATTAAAAGAGATAAGTTATCAGTACCTCACCCGAAATCATCATTAGCCGTTAAGGCCTCTGTGCCGTCACCAATCATCATTTAGTTCGGCATAAGTTACTTTACTGAAATATCCTTTAATAACTAGATTCTCGGTTTTCTTGAATTGAATAGATTGAATTAGTAGACGACCCTAAGCTTTGCCTAAATGTTGTATAAAGCGGGCTGATATCAATGCCAAGAATAGCGGTGGTCGATAGAGAATATTGTAAACCTAATAAATGTGGCTTAGAATGTATACGTTTCTGTCCAATTAACAAGAGTCGCCGAGGCACGGCGATCGAATTATCC
>Ga0256833_1002947_pt1 | contig 11777 bp, 9 predicted proteins | sample 356284metaG_FD_190535 | JGI IMG/M metagenome (GOLD analysis project Ga0256833, IMG submission 190535) | Hydrothermal vent microbial communities from Mid Atlantic Ridge, Atlantic Ocean - 356-284 | ecosystem: Environmental > Aquatic > Marine > Hydrothermal vents | place: Atlantic Ocean: Mid...
AACTTTGTCGCCTTCCGTCTTTCGTAATAGCCCTCTAACTTATTGATGACCTTGTAGATAGCCTTCTGGTCAGACTCCGTCACCGCCGCGCGCAGTGAACGGGGCATCCCGGAAACAATCAATAGCACCACAATAAGTAAGCACCCAAACAATTCATGAAAAAATCTTTTCATCTTTTCCTCCCGATAATTTCCGGAACACATTTTTACACTTTTTAGCACCGATACCACGTTTACAACCCAAAGATGGGATACCCCTGGAGGTTGATAACCTTCCAGGACGCCCCTTCCTTTTCCAGGTAGATCCGCACGGCGCCGCTCACGCGCTTCATTCGACTGCCGCCGTGAGGGGAAATCATCATGGGCATGAACTGCTTCTGCCAGGTGGCCTGGTGCACAGCCATTCCCCGAGACACGGTCAAACGCTCGCTGGTTCGCCTCAGTCGAATCTGTCTGTTCATATTGAAATCGTTTTCCACCGCCTGCTTGAACGAAATCAGCCGGGGAAACTTCCGGCGGCTGAAGAGGGAAAGGAAACGGGTCACTCTCCTCGCCTCGTAGTATCTCTCCATCTGGTCGATGACACGTTTCACCGCCGCCCTTTCACGGTTCGAGTCGGGAGCCGCTTCATCCGCGTAAGCAAAGGAAAAGAGTAGAACCGACAGGACAACCATGGCCGACAGCCTCCGTCTTGCCTTAATTCCAATCCTTTCAGATTTCACGCGACCACCTCTCCTTAAAATCGTTTTGTTAACTGGAATCCGTAAACCTGTTCCTTGAAATCGTCGTTGCCCAGTTCGTAGTTGTGGTCTTCCAGCTTGTAATAGAGTCCCAGGAGCTTGTCTTCGTGTCCTAGGATTCTGTAAGTAAGGTTCACATCGAAGGTGGTCGTTTTCGAATCGTTCCCGCCGCCCGCAGCATTGACATCCTCATCGATGTAGGAATAATCCATATTAGCGTCCCAGTCGTTGCCTAGGGTCATCTGGCACCCGGCCGTGTAGGTCCGGGTATATCTCAGGGTTTCAAGAATAGAGACGGGGATGTCGGCGCTGGTTACCTCCCACTGTTCCACCCCATCGATCGTAATGGGGGCCTGGCTGCCAGGCGTTTTACCGCGCTGGCGTTCCCACTCGAATCCCACGTATGGATTAAACTGGAAACTCCCTTTCGAAAAGGCGCGGTCCAGCCTGAAACCGAAGCTGTGGGTCTTCACGTGGTTCATGGCGTCCACGCGGTCTTTTTCGTCCCGAATCTCGCCTTCCGCGCTGATATTGAACCCGTAGATACCGTAATCCACCGTCATGCCGGCCGTGTCCGTGTCGGTATCCACGGAATCGTTCCCCGTATCGGTGGAGGATCGACTGAACTTGAATCCCACCGTGAGGTTTTTCAGATGGGGGATCTCCTGGAAAGTGATGGAAACCTCGGGCATCTCGTGCCGCGTCGTGGTTTCCAGCCGCCCGTCGAGGTTGTCGCGCGCCCCCCGGTATCCCAATTCCAGGGTTACCTGGGGCCAGGGGTTCAATCCCATCGAGGCGAAATATTCCTCCGTGTCGGGGGTGCTGATTCCACCGATCCCCCTGAAATCCGGCTCCACGCGGGAATATCCGGCGTGCATCGTGAACATCCCCCTCGTAAAATTGCCTCCCAACCGATACGCGGCATCCGTGATGGAGCCCGGATGCTCATTCGCGGCCTCCTCAAATTCTCCCCCATTTTCGTTGGTCGCCTTGAACCAGCTCCACGCCGCCTCGCCGCTCAGGTTCAACGCGTTGTCCATCAGGCTCAGGGCGAAATCGGCACTTCCCACCCGGTTCTCCAAGGAAGGATTCGCGGAATCGGAAACGGAACCCGGTTCGTCTTTTCCATTGATGAAGTTGAAACCGATGGTCAAAGGTCCTACCGGAACAAAGGAGACACGGAGTCCCTCGTAGTAGCGATCGTAGCTTTGGTTCTCCATGTGTTTCCAGAAGGCCTCCCACCGGTCGTTCTGGATTCCCGCCAGGGCGATAATTTTCAACCCCTTGAGTTCCGGAAACGCCTTCTCGAGGTAGACACCCCGAAGCGCCTGGTTGAATGTAAAGTCGCTCAAGGTTCCCAGGTAATCTCCAAGTGTAAAAAGATATGTTTGATTACTGATATTGATGTGAAAATCGACGATGCTGGCGTGTTCCGTGTCCACGTACTTGTCATCGGTCAGCCGGGAATTGAAGACCATTTCAAACTCACGGCCGTTCTTGCCATGATGCAGGAGAGAAAGATCCAGCTCCTGGAGAAACTGTGGGCCTTCGTCCAACTGGGCGTTCTCCTTGTTTCCAGTCACCTGATCGTAATATCCCCCGAAACGCTCCTCTCCGTGCAGTTCATACGCCTTTTTCTTTTCCCCGTTCTGATTCTCCGGCGTCATCACCTCATTCTCCTTTTCCCCCGTGGCGCTTGTCACCTGCGCCGTCATCACCGGGGGTGCCAGGCGCACCGGCCGCATGTTTCGCCATAACTTTTCCACTTGGGCGTCCGACATCTTCGCCACCCGGACGTGGTTCATGGACGCCCCCGCGAAAACAGCGGCACGGAATGAAAACAGTAAAATCATTACAGATCCCACGAAAACAATCTTTCTCAACCCCGCCCAAGAACGTCTCACCACCTCGTCTCCTTTTATAGTAGGTTTCTTGAATCGGTCAAAAGTTCAAATAAAAAACCGGAGAGGCACAAACCTTTCCGGCATGATAAATAGATTCGGGAATAAAAGAAATCTCGAAAAACCACTATACCGCCTGGATAAAAGATTTTAAGCAGCGAAACGGCGCAAAACCCAACCATGATCGTTATAAAAAACTTTTATCTTGAAATTATTATCACAATTCTTTTATGTCTTCAAGGGAAAATCCGTTTTCATTAACAATTCCTTTGCACTTTTAAATTGAACCCCCCGTGGCAATGTGATATTTTGGCGGAAGGAAAAGGCATTTTGAACCTTTCACGCGAATTTCGCACTTACTATGTGAAATGAGAAAATCAGGAAAAAAGAGAATTCTCCCGGCAATCAGATGTTACAGCCTTGGCCGTAACCTTTTCACCATCATTCTCTGCGCGGGGATGTTCCTGGTCCCCCTGAAGGCCTCGGGGCTTCAGGTCGTGCCCCTTTCTCCCACGACACCGCTCAGGGTGACGAAGCCGAATCCCGTCGTTTTGAAGGCCCTGCTCGTCTCCATCCCGGATGTGAGGTCTCTGACGCTACGGGAAGCCTCTCTGAAACTCGAGAGATCGGGATTGCGAATCAAAACCGCCGGCACGGAATTTCACCCCACAATCCCCAAGGGCCAGATTATTTCACAATCCCCCCGCCCCGCGCAAAAGGTCCCGGAAAAATCGACGGTCGAGGTCGTGGTTTCGAAGGGTCCCGCCCCCATGCCTGATTTGATCGGGGAAAAGGTGGAAACCGCTCTCAAGCTCTTGTCAGGCCGAGAAAAATGTGACAGCCTGGACTTGGCGCCCTACCACCTGAAAATTGTTCAAAAAGACGTGAATTCAAGACAGACGCCGGGAACCATCATCGGCCAGGAGCCCCCCAAAGGGCAGCCCCTCGGTTTCAAAGGCGTGGTCACCCTCTTCGTCTCCAAGGGGAATTTTGAAGTACTGAAAATGAAAGGAAAGGCCCGATACACCCCGACGAGGAAAGAAGGGGTTTTGCGGCCTGAAAATATTTCCCGCGTTTCATCGAAAAAACACGCAAAGCCTTCCGTCAAAACCATTGAGCGACACCCCAAAACAATCTCACGCCTTTCACCGTCCCGCGTCGCTGAAAACCTCCGCATCCCCAAAAAGCGCGTCGCAAAAGGAAAGCCTGTCAAGATTATCGTAAGAGATCATGCCCTCACGGCAAAGGGAGCGATATTCTACATCGGCCGACGCAGGGTTTTCCCAAAATATGACAAACGACCAGGGGAAATCCTTATCCCTACCGTGAATGTCCCCCCGGGAACGTATCCCCTCACAATACAAACCCGCGGGAAAAGGACGGTCATCGGTCGCGTCGTCATCGAATACGTCCCGAGAAAGCATCATTCCCATGTGCGGGAAGCAAAAAAGGGAAACGGGAAAAAGACCTGCCGGGCCGCAGCGGCCGCGCGAAAGGCCCCGCCGGGTATCGCACTCAAAACAGCTTCCCCACCCTCCCCTACCAAATCTTCTCAGAAATCTTCCCGCGAGCAGAGACAGGTTAAGACCTTCATCTTCATGGCCGATGCCAAGAAGCTGCCCCGCTTGAAGGACATCCTTCTGAAAGAGGCGCCGGGATTCAAAATCGTGAAGACCAAGCGTCTCAAATCCCTGAATGCGGTAATTCTCTCTATTCAAACCCCCGACGCGGCCCGGTTGAAAAGATTGGCGGAAAGGCTTATCGCCCGAAAAATCATCAAGAGTTTCCAGGCCAGCCACACCTACAGGACCTTCGGAGGAAAGGGAGACCCTTACGCCTCCCGCCAGTATGGGGTTCAACCCCCGCAAAGGCTTTTGAGCTTGCAATCTTCGTGCGCCGGCCGGCGAATCCATATCGCCCTCCTGGACACGGGGGTGGACATCCACCACGAAGATCTAAACGGCAAAAAAATCGAAATGGTCGATTTCACCGGGGAGGGCCTCGGTAGGTTTCTTTCGGACATCCACGGAACGGCCCTTTGCGGCATCATCGCCGCGGTTCCGGGAAACGGTAAGGGCATCATGGGACTGGCCCCCGGGGCGAAGGTTCATGCCATCAAGGTGTGCAAAAGCGTTTCCCCTTCCGCCATCGAGGCGACCACCGATTCCTTCACTCTGGCGGAAGGCCTGGACTACGCGATCCAGAAACGCGTTCACATCATCAACATCAGCATCGGGGGTCCCAGGGACAAGATCATCGAAAAGCTCATCCGAAGGGCCATCTCCGTGGGCATTACCGTCGTAGCGGCGGTGGGCAACGGGGGACCGCGCGCCCCGCCGTCTTATCCCGCCGCCTATCCCGGCGTCATCGGCGTCACGGCCGTCGACCGGGATCTGAACCTTTACCCCCACGCGCCCCGTGGACGTTTCGTCGATATCGCGGCGCCGGGGGTTGATGTCTTTTCCCTGAAGCCGGGAAACCGCTATAATTTCTATACAGGAACCTCCTTCGCGGCCGCCTACGTCACGGGAATCCTGGCCCTCCGCCTCGCCGGTGAGACGAAATCGGTATCTTTCGACCCGCTCGCCTTTCTGCGTGCCGCGGCCTTCAGGCCTCCCCGGCATCCGCCGGACGAGATGGGGGCGGGGATTCTCATCCTTTCAAAGATTCCTAATGAAACCTTTTTAAAATGAACTTTTTCGGGGAAAATGGCACTTACTAACAAAAGGGCGAAAAAGAAATCGGAAACGCGCTTGGAAACGGCCCTGATCCGGGCAGTGGCCCGTAAGGACAAGGAGGCGTTGAAACAATTGTTTGAATCCTACCACAAAAGAATCTTCAGTTTCGCATATAAGCTGACGAACGATTTCGAGACTGCCAACGATATTACCAGCGACGTCTTCGTCACCATCTGGGAAAGGGCCGGCAGTTTCAAGGGAGACTCCCCCTTGTCCACCTGGATCTTCGGCATCACCCGAAACAAGGTTTTGACATATTACAGGAATAGACATCACTTCACGAACATCGATGAAGCGAACCTTTCCAGCGATTCGGGAGACCAAACCGACGCGCGCGAGGATATTCGTTACGCCCTCGGGCGCCTATCTCTGGAACACAGGGAGGCCGTCGAGATGATCTTCTACCTTGGCTTTACTTACGAAGAGGCCGCGCAAATCGCCGGCTGCCCCGTCGGCACCATCAAGTCCCGAATCTTCCACGCGAAAAAACTGCTTGGACACTATCTATCCATCGACAAAAGGAGTTACGCGCCATGAATACCCCACGAAACATCTCCGGTTTGGATCGTTGCCCGGAGGAAATCCGGGAATACCTCCCCCTTATCGCCAACGGAACATGCCCGTCCGACAAGCGGGAAGAGATAGCAACCTTCCTCGAAAAAAACCCGGCCTGCGCGGAAGAGCTGGCGCAGTTCGAGTCCCTTGCCGGCATGGTCCGGGAAGACGCGAGCCGAATCCCCGCCCCCAGCGACGCCCTTTTGAGCAACATCTTGGGACGGATCGAGACGGAGGAGAAAAAGTCCTCTCCCGCCTTCAAGGAGCGGCTTGCTGCCTTTTACGAAGGACTGGCTGGATGGCTCACGCCGCCGAGGCTGAGGTTCGCCACCGCCCTCGCCGTCCTGGTCATCGTCCTCCAGGCCGGGATCATCCTCCATCAATCGAAAAGGATGGCCGCCTACCACACCCTGTCCGGGCCCGCGGCCGCCCTGTCGGGCGGGATCTCCCTGAACGTCGTCTTCAACCCGGAGGCGCGTATCGGGGACATCCAGGCTTTCTTGACCAAGATCCATGGGCAAATCGCTGGAGGTCCCGGGACGTCCGGCGTCTATACCCTGTCGGTTTCGAGCTCCCAAAATCGAAAGGCGCTTCTTGCGGCGCTGAGACACAGAAAGGACCTGTTTGAATTCATTGAAATCAAGGATTGATCCCGTCGTGTCCCGAACCATCGCCGGTAGACATCGGAAAGATATATTTCAAAAGTGTTGAATTCCACAAACGCGCATTTTCCATGATCCCTCGCATTATGCGCGCGGTGTTCGCGTGAAACGTGATTCGCAGAATTTGCGCGAGATTGATTGATTCTCTTTCGGGTCTGTTGTAATAAAATCAAAAACATTCTTATACATTCGAGAAAAAAATGAATTCTCAAATCTATGACCTGAAAGGCCACACGAAGGACGAACTCGTCGAGATCCTCAATCGGATGGGCGAGCCCCGGTTCCGTGCCACGCAGCTCTTCAAGTGGATCTACCAGAAAGGCGTGACAGATTTCTCCAGGATGACAGATATTTCCAAACTTTCCCAGCGAAAATTCGACGCCGCCTTTATCCCAGAGTCGGTATCCATCGTGACCGCGGAGACCTCTCGGGACGGCACCGTTAAGTATCTCTACCGCCTCGCCGACGGGAAAGCGGTGGAGGGAGTCCTGATTCCCGACCCCCCCCGGCTGACTTTGTGCGTCTCCACCCAGGTAGGATGCCGGATGGGCTGCGCCTTCTGCAAGACGGCGAGGATGGGATGGTTCCGGAACCTAAGCGCGGGGGAAATCGTGGACCAAGTCTGCCAGGTCAACACCCACATCGGCCCCAGGCGCAAGGTAACGAATATCGTCTTCATGGGTATGGGCGAACCCCTGGACAACCTGGAAAACACCCTGAAGGCTATCGAAATCCTTGGAAGCGCGGAGGGACTGCAATTTTCCCACCGCCGGCTCACCGTCTCCACCTGCGGTCTGGTGAACAAACTCACGGGCCTGGGGAACATCACGAAGCGTTTTCGTCTTGCCGTTTCTCTCAACGCGGCGGACGACGAAATTCGCGACCGCCTGATGCCCATCAACCGAAAATACCCCATCGCCCGCCTCCTTGAGGCGTGCCGAACCATCAGCCTCCGCAACCGGGAGCGCATTACCTTCGAATATGTTCTTCTGAAAGACGTGAACGACAGACAGAAGGACGCGAAGGCCCTCGTCAAGCTCTTTCACGGGGTCAAGGTCAAGATCAACCTCATCCCATTCAACGAGACAGAAGGAATCCCTTTTGCGCGTCCTTCCGATGCGACGATCCTGAAGTTTCAGAAGATCCTGCTGGACGCCCACATGACGGCCATCATCCGGGACAGCCGGGGAGACGATATCTCCGCGGCCTGCGGTCAGTTGGCCACGGCCGACGCTACGACGTTACCGCCTTCTTCCCACCCTTTGCCGGGATCACGCGGACAGTGTGAATCTGTTTTGGATCCGCCTCCTCTATAACCAGGGTCAGCCCCTTGTAATCGAAAGACTCCCCCGGAAGCGGAACCTTCCCCGTCAGCTCGAAGATGAGTCCCCCGAGGGTTTCGTATTTTCCCTTCTCCTCAGGAAGACCAAAATATTCCTGGAAATCCTCTATCTCGGCGCCCGCGTCCACGAGCACGGACCCATCCTCCTGGGGTTGGAAAGGATTCTGCTCCACTTCATCGAACTCGTCCTCTATCTCCCCGAAGATCTCCTCGATAAGGTCTTCAATGGTCACGATCCCTGCGGTGCCGCCGTATTCATCCACCACGACAGCGATATGGACGCGCCAAAGCTTGAAGTCCTTCAGAAGCTCCTCCAGGCGGCGGGTTTCTGGGATAAAATGGGGGGAATGAAGGATGGTACCCAGCCTGAACTCTGACTCGGGTTTTCCCCAGAACTGGAAAAGGTCCTTGACATGGACGATGCCGACGATGTTGTCCAGGGTCTCGTCGAAAACGGGCACGCGGGAATGTCCCTCTTTGATAACGAGGGAAATCCAGTCCGCCAGGGGAGTTTCCTTCGGAACGGCCACGACCTCCGTTCTCGGAACCATGACCTCCTTCACCATGGTCTTCTTGAACTCGAAGACCCCGGTGATCATGTCATGTTCTTCCTCGTTCAGAAGCCCTTCTTTTTCACCGATATCGATGAGTTCCTGGATATCCTCTTCCGTAACGGACACGGGAGATTCACGTTCCCCCGTAAATATTCTCAAAAAATCTTGAAACCACCCCACGCAAATCCCTCCCGGATATCGTTGGCGTCTTCAGGGAAAATCCAAAAGGACCCTCTCATCCCTCTTTCGCGCAAACGGGTATCAATCCCCACGGGTTTCCCCTGTCTAAAAAGACCGCCTTCCCCCTGAAAAAGGTCGCCTTTACCCTTCCCGTAAGGGTTCTCCCCGCGAAGGGGGTGTTTTTCCCTTTGGAGAAAAATGCCGACGGGTCGACGGTCCATGCCTCGTCCGGATCGAAAATGGTCAGGTTGGCGAGTTTTCCCGGTTCCAGGGTTCCACGGTCGATTCCCAGAATACGGGCCGGCGCCACGGTCATCTTTTCCAGGAGAACGAGGGGGGGGATCTCCGCTTGCTTCCCCGCCTCCAACACCAGCGGCAAGGCCGTTTCCAGCCCGGAGATGCCGTTGGCGGCATACTCGAATTCTACCATCTTGACCTGCGGGTCATGGGGAGCGTGGTCCGTCGCGATACAATCGATGACCCCCTCTTTCAGCGCCTCCAGCAGGGCCACGCGGTCCTCTTCCGCCCTCAGGGGCGGGTTGACCTTGAAGGAGGCATCGTAATTGGAGAGGAAGAGATCGTCAACGTTCAAGGCAAGGTGATGGGGCGTGACCTCGCAGGTTACGGGGATCCCCTGGATCTTTGCCCAGCGAATCATGTCGATAGTGGCCTTGCAACTCACGTGGGCGATATGGATTGGCACCTCCATCCACTGGGACATGAGGATATCCCGGGCCGCCACCATACTCTCGGAGACACACGGAATCCCCTTGAGCCCCATTCGGGTCCCTGTCTTTCCTTCGTGGACACTCCCTCCCTCCGACGTGACGAGATCCTCACAATGATCAATAACGGGCAGTTCGAAGCGACTGGCGTATTCCAGAACGAGGCGAAGGATGCCCGCATTCCGGATAGGAAACCCGTCATCGGACACCGCCACGATCCCTTCCTCCCGCATGAGGCCCATCTCGGCCAGCTGCTCCCCTTTCAAACCTTTCGTGGCGCTCCCGATGGGAAGGACCTCCACCACGCCTTGGGCTTCCGCCTTCTCCCGAATGTAGCGGGTAACGGAGGGGGTGTCGTTCACGGGCAGGGTGTTGGCCATGCAGGCAACGGTGGTAAAACCCCCGGCCGCCGCGGCCCGGGTGCCTGTCTCGATAGTTTCCTTGTATTCATACCCCGGTTCCCGGAGATGGACATGCATGTCCACCAGCCCGGGAAAGATCCAGAGATTCGCGCAATCGAAGATCTCCTCACCCTGGAACCGAGGCGCCAGTTCCGGCCCGATCTTCTCGATAAGCTCATCTTTGATGAAGATATCTATCACCGCCCGGGTTCCGGACGCGGGGTCGAAAACGATCCCATCCTTAAGAATCATCGCGCCTCCCACCGGCAAGGATGTAAAGAAGGGCCATGCGAAGGGCCAGGCCGTTTTCCACCTGGTCGAGAATCACCGAACGCGACCCGTCCGCCACGTCGGGCTCCAACTCGATCCCCCGGTTGACGGGCCCGGGATGCATAACAAGGATCTCCGGCTTGCAGCGCTCCAGGCGCCTTCGATTGAGGCCGTAGAATTTGGAATACTCGGAAATGGAGGGGAAGTGCCCTCTTCGCTGCCGCTCCAGCTGGATGCGAAGCATCATGATGATGTCAAGCCGCGGAAGAATCGCGTCCAGGTCATAGGCGACCTCCACCTTCATGGCCTCGATTCCCTTAGGGATAAGAGTGGGTGGGCCGCAAACGATAACCTTCGCACCCATCTTGGTAAGGCAGAGTATATTGGAACGGGCCACCCGGCTGTGTGCAATGTCTCCCACGATTCCGATAGTCTTGCCCCGCACTTCTCCCCCGTGCTCCTCCATGGTATAGAGGTCCAGCAGGGCCTGGGTTGGATGCTCGTGGGCCCCGTCTCCCGCGTTGATGACGGGCGTTTCGATATGGCGGGCAAGGAAATGGGGGGCGCCCGCCGCGCTGTGCCTCATGATGATGAGGTCGGGATGCATGGCTTGAAGGTTCTTGACCGTATCGATGAGGGTTTCCCCTTTAACCACGCTGCTCGTGGAAGAGGAAATATTGACGGCGTCGGCGCTAAGCCGCTTGGCCGCCAGTTCGAAAGAGGTGCGCGTCCGCGTGCTGGGCTCAAAAAAAAGATTGACGATGGTTCTGCCCCGCAGGGTAGGAACCTTCTTGATTTCCCGCCTTGAAATCTCCTTGAAGGCCGTGGTCATGTTTAGGAGTGACCTTATCTCTTCAACACGAAGCCCCTCGATCCCCAGGAGATTCTTATGGAAAAAAGGTAGTTCCATCTTTAAGTCGCTGTTTCCATTATACCACGAAAAACGAATTTGAAAAGGGTCTGTTTTTTTCATCCAGTTCAAAACGTTTATTGATGACATTATTTCAAGCGCGAAAACATTCATTAAAGGAAAAATGGAGAATGGAATATAAATTTTCAACCTGAAACGCAGGTTCCGTGAACGTGACTATTGACATAAATTTTTTCATATAATATAAAACTAATTATTAATATCTTTAATGGGGATAGAAAAGACTGGAGGGTAATTCCTGGCAGAACATGAGTTTGGGTTAACATCAAAGTTGATGGTCTCATAATTATAACTCATGTTTTAAGGCAAAGTAAAAAGCGCCATGGAAATTGGACTTTTTGCGGAGCCGTCAAGGTTTAACGGGACTGAGGTTCCAAAAGGCATGAAAGGAGAACAAAGATGGCGAAACTGTCGGAAATCGAAGGAATCGGTGAAGCTTACGCGGCGAAATTGGAAAAGGCGGGCGTGACCTCGCTGGAGAATTTTCTAAAAAAGTGCGCCGACAAAAAAGGCCGGAAGGCGATGGCAGAAAAGACCGGCATCAGCGAAAAGCTGATCCTTAATTGGGTCAATCGGGCGGACCTGACGCGGATTAAAGGCGTCAGCACCCAGTATGCGGACCTCCTCGAGGCGGCGGGTGTGGATAGCGTTCCGGAGCTGGCCCAGAGGAATCCCGAAAACCTCCAGGCGAAAATGGCCGAGGTGAATGAGGCAAAGAAACTCGTGCGAAAGATTCCGACCGTATCCCAGGTCAAGAACTGGGTGGCTCAGGCGAAGAA
>Ga0256833_1002948_pt1 | contig 11776 bp, 10 predicted proteins | sample 356284metaG_FD_190535 | JGI IMG/M metagenome (GOLD analysis project Ga0256833, IMG submission 190535) | Hydrothermal vent microbial communities from Mid Atlantic Ridge, Atlantic Ocean - 356-284 | ecosystem: Environmental > Aquatic > Marine > Hydrothermal vents | place: Atlantic Ocean: Mid...
TCCTTTTGATTTTGAACTGCTAAATTAACAACAACCTTCAAAGCCAACTGATCGCAAATTTCCCAGTCAGAAATATCATTAAGAATGTTTAAAATGAATTTTTTTGTATTTTCATAATCTTTTTTACCTATTCTCCCCAGAGCACTTATCACAATTAATCTTTCATCTCTTTTTCCTTCTCTCCACAATTCCATCAATTTTTCAAATTTCCAGTTTTCTTTAATTATTAGCTTACCTAACTCTTGTCCTATTGAATTAAGCAATGGTGTTTTAGTAAATTGAAGTCTGTTTGTTTTCTCTTTTTCAAGTTCCTTTGAGATTAAAGATATAGTTGATTTAATATCTCCTTTTTTCAATTCTTCGTAAATCAGTTTTGCTATTTTCTTTTTATCAATCATCATAACACCATTAAGATTTTGTTATTATCTTCTTTTTTGCGGCGTAGGGTCGGAATGTCATATAACGTCTGGCGGGTATGCGAAGTTGCCCTATAGGGCAATTTGGGTGAGCGGAGCGAACCGCATACCCGCTTGTTGTGCGCCGTTCTATATATTTAATTTTTCCTCCAATTTAGCTTTAATAAGATTCCTTCGTTCTATTAAAAATTGCTCATAATTATCACTCACCCACAAGTTTGGATTGTTAGGAATTAGATGCCTTTTCAAGTAATCTTCCCTATTGGCCAATTTATTTATCCAGTCCTTTAGTTCGTTTTTATTTTTATCACCTCTATTAATTCCATAGTCCAATAATTGATAATTTGCCACTGTGTTTATTTTATCTGCGTCGTAACCCTTAGATTCTAAAATGGAGTATGGATGGATATGGTCTACATCCTCTTTTCTAAACTTTTTGCCATATATTATGTACATAAGAAAATCAAAGTCATAATCATCTAACCTATTTTCGTCTATATTATCTTTAAAATAAAGAGGATGATCAATATAAACTTTAAAAATTATATCTGTTGGAAAATCCATATCTTTATGCTTTTTCATAACTTCAAGGATTTTCCTGATACCTGTTTTATATGCTATCCAACCAGCGCCCCTTCTTCTAAAAATCTTTTGTAGTAATGACAAATATATCCATCTGTATATTAGCTTATAGTCAGTGTTCTTTTCAACATCTCTGAAATAATCTTTAATATCCTCAGTTTCGATGCTCTTTTTATGAAAAAGATGATATCCTATGAAATATAAAGGGATCACTGATGGTTTTTGTTCTGCAAAGAAATCATATAAACCAGAAGCTTTAAGAAATTGCTTAGCTCCTCTCAATGAATTTAAAATTCTCTCTTTATTGTTTTGTATGAAATCTGAATCAGATTTCTCTATATCAGTGATTTCCTTTCTATGATTATCCTGTAAAAGGAAGATATACTTTATTATTTCATCTTGCCCTAAACCGATATCTGAAAATTCTTTAATATCTTCATATAGAAATTTTTCATTCTCTGCACTAAAACTTTTGAGTATTGAGGCCATTAAATCTAAAGCGCTGAGTCTAGTACCACCTTGGTTTAATCTTCTAAATAATTCAACAGCTTTTCTACGATTCCAGTAAATATCTTTTTTAAAATTTATCATAACTTCACAAATACCTAAGTTTTTAGAATTCAAAAATTGTGTGTTAAAAATATCAACATTTTCACGTATCCTCTCTTTTTCCTCCTCAGTAAGATTCATGTCTTTATACTGATCTAAAATCTGGATAACTACGAATTTATATTGTCCACCAGCATTCTTTAATTGTGAGAATAAATCTTTGACTTTATACCATAAAGTCCTTCTTTTTCTATTACCATTAGATGTATCTACTTGCTTCTTCAACTTACTTGAACTTGATGCAAAATCAAGATAAAAATCTTCTTTATCCCACTCACTTAGCAGGTCAAAATATAATTCCTTGCCATTATAACTTCCTATTAAGCCGATATAAAATGCAGATAATCTTTGCTGTCCGTCTATAACATAGGATATATCTTTTGATAATTTTTCAGTCTTTGTTGAAAAAATAAATGTACCTTTGACATAATCTTTAATAAATGGTCTGTACTCAAATAATGGCTCTCTTCCCCTCCAATCCTTAAGTGTCATAATTGCTCCAAAAGAATCTCCTCTTAAAATAGTATCAAAAAGCAATATTATTTTCTCTTCGTCCCATACTAATTCTCTTTGGATTACAGGAAGAGCAATCTCTTCTCTTTGTATTTTCTCAATTACGTCCATTATTCTCAAATCCTCCCAATTTGCCATACATTCACCTCCTTTTTAGAATGGTGTACAACTCTGGTATATACGCATTATATCCCCAAATATAGAAGCATATCCGCCTTGCGTATATTTTCCTCCTTGAGTACGACCTTCATTTTTCCACTTCCATAATACTATCTGGCGGGCTTTTTATTTTGGTGATGTTTGTTTTGCTCGTAAGTGATTTTTTGTGAGAGGGTTTTATATAGGCATTCCTACGATTGCTCACACCAACTTCAATAACCCCAATGCTCCTCATCAAAATGGAGCGTGGGGGACTCGAACCCCCGACCTCCGGCATGCCATGCCGGCGCTCTCCCAGCTGAGCTAACGCCCCGAAGGGAACAAAATTTTAAAGGAAGTTCGGGGATTTTTTCATTTGCGATTTTGAGAGGCATGGGATGCGGTCCACTTCCTCTGAAGACAATGCTTCTCTTTAACTTGAGCATTCTATTAGGAGTTCGATGAAAGGCGGCAGTTTAGGGTTGGTGATTGTGAACTCACTGAGTTTTTGCAAACCATTTGCATTCAGTCGGGATAACTCACTTAAATACATGATAATTAGTCTTTTATGTAATTTACAGGTTATACTTGAAAAATTCTGCTAGTTGGTGTAAACTTTATGCTGCGATTTTTATGAATAATGTCAAGGTATTCGAAAATGATGTTTTAAAAGGAGGTGGGTTATGCACGGGAACATGGAGTCAGGGCTCAGGAGAGTGCTCCATGATCTTCAGGAACATGTACATGGTATAGCGGGGTTTGTGGTGTTTACCAGGGATGGATTTCCTGTGGTGTCCACGGTGGAGCTGGGGGATATGTTCAGAAATGGTTTCTATGGGGTGGAGGAGGGGGAGTTCTTCGCTGCCATTGGGGCGGGCATCTTTTCCCTCGCCCACAGGACCCTCGAGCAGATGAATATGCTCCCCTTCGACCGGATACTGGTGGAGTCTCCCCGGGGAAATGTTATCGTGGAGGCTGTTGACGATGAGGTGGGCATAATGGCCATCTCCTACCCGGATGTTCCGGTGGGTCTGGTTCGTATGGCGGTAGAGAGTGCCCGCAAAAAGGTCAGAGAGTTTATAAGAAGCGAAGGAGAGCTGGTATGAGCAGTGTGAATCAGGAAGCGATAAGGGATCACATGAGGGAGATGGTATCCCTCTCGGTGAGCCAGGAGGATGTCGAACTTCTGAAGAGGCATGGGCAGTTCCTTCTGAGCGTTATAAACAGGGTCATTGATGAGCACTTCGACGAGTTCAGGGAGATTATGGATCTGGATGAGGAAGCGGCAGGGGAAGTGCTGAGCAGATTGAAGGAGATACCAGGAGCCCTGGATCTCGAGGACCTGGGTCCCATTACGGAGCTGGCATTCGTCAGTGTGAAGAATGAGATCTCCTTTTATGCGGGTGCCACGGTGCTGATTAAAATCATCAGGTACATGGTTCCGTATGTGGAGGAGAAGTTCCCTCCAGAGGAGGCCCGAAGGGTCATAGCTGCTCTCGAAAAATTCGGGATGATATTCGTAATTTTACTGTCGGATGAAATGCACAGGACATTCTTCGACGCAGTGGAAAAGGCCACCGGTATGAGCAGGACCCTCTTCAGAAATTATGTGAAGGCGGCGATAAACAGCCTTATGAAAGACCGGACCAGAAACTGAAACGGCGGCATGTTATGGATGAACTGGCTGAAAAACTCGAGAGCATCAAAAAGAGTACTCCCGGCATCCTGGGATTCGTCATATTTACCCGGGAGGGTTTTCCCCTCCTCAATACCATAAAGGAGTTCCAGAGGGGCGAGGTAAACGGAGAGATTTCCTGGGACGAGTACTTTTCCGCCGTGGGGGCTGGCATATTAAACCTTGCGAAGACCACCCTGCAGTACATGGGTATATCGAGGGCTGACCGGCTCGTGGTCGAATCCAGGTATGGATACATACTGGTAGAGCGGGTTAATGAGGATGTGAATATAATGGTGGTCTCCACGGGTAAACCCTCCATGGGGATGGTCAAGGTGGCCCTCCGAAAGGCGATAAAGGCATACGAATCGGTGATGGATTGATGCAGGGCCTTCCTTTAAAATTTCACAGCCGGAAGGAGTTATGCTGTTTGCTTTCCTTGCTATATGGTCCGTTCAGAAGGAGTGGGAAATCGGTCCTTCTTCCATAAATGTAATATACGAAACTCCATATTCTTACACCATACTGGTGGATGGGGGTGTTCTGACGGATACGGGACTGGTGCTGCTCTCCGGGGATCTGGATGGGGACTTCAGCATAAGGAGGGTTCTGGTTTCCGGGGATAGCATATTCTTTCTGACGAGTAGTATGGAGACCCCGGTGATAATATACCTGCGGCGGGAGTCCACCGCAGTGAAGCTTCCCGTCCGTGGTGCTTTCGTGGACTATGATCCCTCTGCCCGGATATTCCTTTCCCCCATGTCCCTCCTCGGGAGCCACAGTTATGTGTTTTCCGACAGTCTCCAGCCTGTGGACATATACGGGATAAGAATCGCAACCTTTTCGGACAGCGTCCTTTATGTGGACAGGTACGGAAATCTCAGATTTCTGTCAGGTCGGGTCCTCCTCGGAGGAGTGAAGAACATCCTCCCCTATGGAGAGAATCTCCTTGTTCTTGCTTCGGGGAGCGCCCTGATTCTTGATGAGGATTTCAGGGTGAAGAAATCGATTCCCCGCACCTTCGAGGGGGCTTCTGGATTTATCGGGGCTTTTTTACTGGCCTCGGGCGCCGGGGTTTACCTGTGGGAACTGGATTCCGGAACCTTAGAGACCCTCTTTCAGGCGGAGGATTCCATAGTTTGTCTTTCTCCTGTCGATTACGATGGGGATGGAGTTATGGAGGTTCTCGTATCCACCGTTTCCGGCCTCTATCTGTATTCCAATCCCATGGCTTCGGCGGGGGAGAGGATGGAAAAGGTGATGGTCGAAGGCTATGGGTATCCGTCCACCTGTGGTGGATTGTATGGAATCAGATTCATGAGGAGGATGGAGAGGGGGAATATGGTGAGGCTCCACACGAGATACCTGCCCGATGGATGGGAAGTTTCCTTCAGGGCTCCGGAGGATGGAAGGGTGAAGGTGAAGGTTATTAATTCCCGTGGGATAACCGTATTCTCGAAGGAAATAATGGCCCGCAGGGGAGAGAGCATCGTGGAAATCAGGAACGGCTTCAAGCCGGGTACATATACCATAGTGCTGGAGGGAGAGACTTTCAGAGGAAGGCGGACGGTGATATGGAAGGGAAGGTGAAATTGTTTCTCAGGAGTCTCCCCTTCTACGACGCTCTGAAGGGAAGGGGTCTGTTTCTCGTCGGCGGTGCCATAAGGGACCTTTATCTGGGCAGGGATGTAAGGGATCTGGATTTCGTGGTCTTCGGAGAGCCGGACCCCGTGGTGGAGGAGCTCAGGCGCACGATCGGGGGGGCGGTGGTTCCGCTGGACGAATCCACCGTCAGGCTGGTTTCGGATGAATGGACCATCGATGTTAGCCGAAACAGGGGAGAGAATATATTCGAGGACCTGCGCCTCAGGGATTTTACCATAAATGCCATCGCTTACAGTGTGGATGGGGATTTTATCGTGGATCCCATGAAAGGGCTTTCGGACCTGAGGGAGGGAATCATAAGGATGGCATCGGAGCGCTCCTTTCAGGACGATCCCCTCAGGATGCTCAGGGCACTGAGATTCCGCTCTACTCTTGGATACGAGGTGGAGTACGGGACCTATTCTGCAATCGTTGGGGAAAGGGAAAACATTGGGGATGTCGCCGCCGAAAGGATTCACTTCGAACTGATGGAGCTGTTTGGGGGGGAGGACTTTTACGGAGCGGTTCGGCTCGGAATCGATTCCGGATTATTCTTCGTTATATTTCCCGAGCTGGAGGAGCTTTCAAAGCCCCTTCCCCATGTGGAGCAGAACATACTGGAGCACACCATGAGGGTCCTCAAGTACCTGAACTTTTACCTCAATCATCTGGACATGAGCCCCTTTCTTCACTTCCTGAGCAGGTTCGAGAATCTCAGGGACAGGAGGAACAGAGCACTGCTTGCAATAGCGGCCCTCTTCCACGACATCGCCAAACCCCCCACCTATTCCAGCGAAAATGGGCAGGTCCACTTCTATGGACACGACACGGAAGGGGCCCGCATGTTCCGCAGGATAGGGAAGCGGCTGGCTTTTTCCAGAAATGAAATTAAGGTCGTGGCCCTCATCATCGCCAATCACATGCACCCCCATTACCTGTCCCAGCCCGAGGTGACCGTCAGGGCGGTCAACAGGTTCATGAATCGCCTTGGAGAATGGGCCTTTCCCACTGTTCTGCTTGCTTTTGCGGATGCTCTGGCCACGAAGTTGAGTGGATACGGGGTATCCGGCCATATCAAGCTGGCAAAAATCATGGAGGACATATTGCGCAGAAAGGAGGCCGAGGCCAGCAGGCCGCCGCGCCTCATCACGGGATATGATCTGATAAACCTCGGGTTGAAGCCATCACCCCTTTTTAAGAAGATACTTCAGGAGATAGATGACCTTCAGGCGGAGGGCAGGATAAAAACCAGAGAGGAAGCCCTGAATATTCTGCCCTCTATAGTGGAGAAGTACAGGGATGGGAAAGCCAACGAAGGGCCCTCCTGATGTGAACCTATAAACTTTCCATCATGAGCAGAATTTTGCCGGTTTTTATAGGGATTGTCTTAATCTCATGCTCCAGTGCCACCGGCAAGAAGGCTATTTCCTCTTCTCTCTACGAGCAGTGGTTCGGAACCTATATCAGGGGCTCGAAAGTGGGGTACGAGTACATCTCCATAAGCGGCACGGAGAACGGATACCTGGTTAAAGATAAGTCCCTCCTTTCCCTCAAGATGCTCGGTCAGGATAAGGAACTCCTTACATTCACCCGGGCAACGACCGACTCCCTGTTCAGGGTCCGGGAATTTTCCTTCGACCTCAAATCCGATGTTCAGGTGAAGCTCAGGGGGGAAGTGAAGGATGGCAGGTTGATCGTGACGATGGAGGGAACCAATATCCCCCGCTCCAGGCGGGAGTATTCCCTCAAGTACGATTTCTTCCTTCCCTCCACCTGGTATGCCCGTATCCTGTTCCTGCGCAGCACCCCTTCCAGGATGAATGTCTACGATCCCACTTCATTCACCATGGGGGAAGCAACAGCCCGACACCTGGGGAACAGACAGGTGGAATGGAGGGGGAATCTCGTGGAGGCAGATGCCTTCGAGAGCCACATGTTCGGTGCCAGCACGATCACCTATGTGTACAACGACAGCATAATAAAAGTGGAGGCCCCCTTCGACATCACCATGGTGCTCGAGCCCATGGAAGAGGCCACCCGTCTGGGTAATCAGAGGCTCGATGTCCTGCTGCTCTTTGCAGTTAAACTGGAAGGGGAGCTGGACCCCTCAAGGGATACCCTCGTGGTGCTTCAGCTGGACAGCCTGAGGGGGAATCTGATTCTGGATTTTGCCGACCAGAGGCTCCTGAAGAGGGATGGAAACACGGCAATCGTGGAGATACGCAGGCACAATATAAAGGCCCTGGAGGGCAGGCCCAATGCCCCCATCCCCGACAGCCTGAAGAAGTATCTGGAATCGGACCAGTTTATACAGTCGGACCATCCACGAATAAGAAAACTGGCTGAGCAGATAGTGGGCGATGAGAAGGATCAGCTTAAAAAGGCCCGCAGGATAATGGACTGGGTCTATAATAATCTTCAGAAGAAGCCCACAGTTTCCATACCCAATGCCGTGGAAGTGCTGGAGATGGGTTATGGGGACTGCAACGAGCATGCAACTCTCTATACGGCCCTGGCGCGGGCTGCCGGTATTCCCACCGATATAGTGGTTGGCCTCATCTATCAGGATGGAAGGTATTTCTACCATGCGTGGTCCGCTTCCTACATAAAGGGCGAATGGGTCTGGATAGATCCGGTATTCGGAGAGTTTCCCGCCAGCGTCGGACACCTTATGCTCCAGAGGGGTTCCATAGAGAGGCAGTCAGAAATAACCGGAGTTGTTGGAAAGCTCCGGATAAAGGTGCTTTCGAGAAATCGTTCCTATGAGCCGTAGGTGGTGGTTCCTCCTGTTTGCGGTCCTTTCCTGCCGCACGGCCACTGTCTCCCGGAACATGGAGGAGTCTCCCATCGTAATAGAGGCCCCTGTGATTCCCGATACAGCTGTCTTTCTGGTCCGTGTTGGAATCGCAAAGGACACCAGATTCCATGCGAGGGCGGAAAATTTCGTCATATCTAAGGGTGGGAAGCGGCTTCTAAGCGGAAGGGGAGATTTCTATGTGCGGTTTGCGGGGGGCCGGCCGGCCCACATCGGTTACTTCGAGATACTGGCCCGCCACAGGGATATGGGTTCCGCTATAGTGGATCTAAAGATTTTGCAGGAATCGGGCAGGAAGGTGCGCCTCTTCTCCACGGGGGCTGTGATCGGGCCGGTGGATACGAGGGAGTTCCTCATCATAGAGGGGCCCTACGCCAGCGTGGAGGAGCTCAGGCGAAAGGGGATTACTGATTCGACCCGCTACCTGAGGCTTCTGGTGGAGCCCCCTTCCGGTGAGGCCGAAGTGATATACGGGAATCGGAAGCTCCGGATTTCCACCCCCTTCGAAATCCAGTACAGCGGTCTGCTGACCCTCGTCGGATACAGGGAATACGATCCCCTGCACGGGAGCCGACGCATTACCCGCAGTTATCCGGGCCGCTTCGAGGTGTGGACGGATGTGGGGGGAAAGGCCCTGACCATGGTCAATGTCGTGCATCTGGAGGACTATGTGGCGGGGGTGCTGCCCTATGAGATGCGCCCCGATTTCCCCATCGAGGCCCTGAGGGCACAGGCCATACTGGCGAGGACCCATGCTGTATCCAATTACAACCGCAAGCTCAACCTCCTGATTCAACCTTATCAGCTGACGGACGATGTATTCACGCAGGTATATGGGGGTTTCACTTCCGTCAACGACAGGGTGCTCAGGGCCGTCAGGAGCACGAGGGGGCAGGTTCTGTCTTATGGTAATCGGATTGTGGAAGCGTACTTTCACTCTTCGTGCGGTGGCTCTCTGGAGTCATCGGAGGTGTGGAATCTGAGCCTGGATTATTATGTGGCAAAGGCGGACAATGCCGATGGTGTTCCGCTGGATCTGAGGGATGAGCTGAGCGTCAGGAGATTCATAGACAACCCCGACCCCAGGGCCTATTGCAGTGGTATGGGAAGGGAAACGAAAGGGTCCCTCAGGGGTGCAGAAAAGGTTTTCCGCTGGAGGAAATTCGTGGATGCGGACCTTCTTGGGGGAAGGCTCGGGGTGGGGAGGGTGGTGGAGATAATTCCCCTGGAGCGCTCGAGGGGAGGGAGAATAAAGCGTCTGCTCGTCATAGGGGAGAGGGGGCGAAAGACCATAGTGGGGGAGCTCAATATCCGCAGAATACTCGGACATCCCGGTTATCTCAGGAGCGCCCTTTTCTATGTGGAGCCGAAGTCGGGAGGTTTCCTCATAAAGGGGGCGGGATTCGGGCACGGCATCGGGATGTGTCAGTACGGGGCCGGTTTCAGGGCACTGGATGGTCAGAAGTTTTACCAGATTCTCCAGTTTTACATTCCCGGCAGCCGGATAAAGAGAATCTATTTTTGAGGGATTAAAATTTCCGCCAATGCCTATACGAATTGCCATCGATGGTCCCGCCGGCTCCGGAAAGGGCACCGTCTCCAGGATTATTGCAAAGAAGCTGGGCATTCCATACATAGAGACGGGGGCCCTATACAGGGCTGTCGCCTACTATCTCAGGCAGAGGGGCCTCATAGAGGGAAGGGAGCTCAGGGCTTCCGACAGGGAGATAGAAAGGGTCCTCGGGGAGGTTTCCATTACCCAGAAGTATGCGGATGGAGAGGCCAGGACATACCTGAACGGTGAGGATGTTACTGATCTCATAAGGAGTGCCGAGATTGGACAGCTGGCCTCCGTGGTATCCGCCCGCAGGGTGGTGAGGGATTATCTCCTGGAACTTCAGAGGAGGCTTGCGGAGAATGGCGGGGTGATAGAGGGGAGGGATATAGGAACCGTGGTTCTGCCCGATGCGGAGGTAAAGATATTTTTGACGGCGGATCTGGAGGAGAGGGCCCGCCGCAAAGCCAGCCAGCTGGGAATCCCATACGCGGAGGCTCTGAAGGAGTTGAGGGAGAGGGATGAGCGGGATACGAATCGGGAGGTGGCCCCCCTGAGAAAGGCACCGGATGCAATTCTCATAGATTCCACCAATATGAGCGTGGAGGAAGTGGTGGAGAGGATCATGGATATAGCCCGCAGGAGACTGGAAGAGAAAAATCGGCGGTGAGTTATCTTTTAAAATTTGACCGTAATGACCAGGAAGTGGAGGATTCTGCTCAGGACCATCGGGTGGTTCTTCAATCCGTTTCTGGGGGTGAAGATTCACGGTAAGGAGAATGTTCCGGCGGAGGGGCCCTTAATCGTGGCCCCCAATCACAGGACCTATTTCGACCCTCCGGTGGTGGGCTATGCCCTCGCAGTTTCCCTCAATCCAAGGGAGGCCTTCTTCCTGGCCAAGGAGGACCTGTGGAAGGTCAGGCCCTTTGGAAAATTGATAGAATTTCTGAACGCCATACCCCTCAGGCGCAGCGCGCAGGCCAGAGCGGCCCTTATGCATGCCATAGAGTTGCTCAGGAAGGGGGGGACTGTGGTCATTTTCCCCGAGGGGGGCCGCAATAAGACAAAGGAGGACTTCCTCCCCTTCAAACTGGGGGTGGCCTTCCTTGCCTTCAATACGGGGGCTCCGGTTGTTCCGGCCTACATCACCAACAATCACGGCAGGGCCATCACGAAGCCCTGGAAGTGGGTTCTCCGGGTTCAGCCCATCCATGTCTATTTCGGAAAACCCCTGTATCCATCCGACTTTCCCGGTGGCAGAAGGGGGCAGATAGAGTTTACGAAAGCCCTTCAGAAGGCGGTGGAAGAATTGATGGAGCAGGCCATAAGGGATGGGGTGGAAAAGAGGAAGAGGACACCTTCGCTCCAGTAAAATTCTCCATTCCCATGATGTTCGATAAGGTCAGGCGGATGTTCCACATCCTGATGGAGGAGTTCGGGGAGCAGGGATGGTGGCCCGGCAGGAGCCGATTCGAGGTCATCGTCGGTGCCATTTTGACCCAGAATACTGCATGGAAGAATGTGGAAAAGGCCCTCGAAAATCTAAGGGGAGCACAGCTCCTTCCCGCCTCGGGGGATGGGGATGCTCTGGATTTCGCCCGCAGGTATGTTCAGCTGGGTCATCGGAGGCTTGCCTATTTGATAAGGCCGGCCGGTTTTTTCAATCAGAAGGCCCGCTATCTCCTCAATTTCATGGACTTCTTCATAAAGGAGGGAGGCTTCGACTCCCTTGATGCTCTGGACACGGATGTCCTGAGAAAGAAACTGCTTTCCATCCGGGGGGTGGGCAGGGAGACGGCCGATTCGATCCTCCTGTATGCATTCCGGAG
>Ga0256833_1002949_pt1 | contig 11776 bp, 9 predicted proteins | sample 356284metaG_FD_190535 | JGI IMG/M metagenome (GOLD analysis project Ga0256833, IMG submission 190535) | Hydrothermal vent microbial communities from Mid Atlantic Ridge, Atlantic Ocean - 356-284 | ecosystem: Environmental > Aquatic > Marine > Hydrothermal vents | place: Atlantic Ocean: Mid...
CTTGGCAATATAGCTTTTTCCTGTTCCTGTTGCTCCGGTGAGAATGATATTGTGATGGTTCTGGATATATCCTCCTCCAGCCAATGTAAGCAGTACCGATTTATCGATGTTGCGTGCAGGGGTAAAGTGGATCTCTTCGATAGAAGCACTTTTTTCATGCAGTTTAGCCTGACTTTGGAGGCGCTGGATCCGTTTGTTGTCCCTATAGGTCTTCTCGGCTTCAAGTAGGACCTGCAGCCGTTTTTCAAACGGCAGTTCCTCATAGGCGACTTGGACCATCTGCTCTGTGAAGGCATCATAGAGTCCGCTTAGTTTAAGTTCATCTGTCAGTTCTTTTATTTGCATGTTTTTTCTCCTCTTTCAACCCAAATTATGCATTAGAATCGCCCACTATTCTGCAAAGGCTTAGTGCATGGGTATTTGCAAAGTATTTGAGGTTCACCCGTAGGTGAATCGATGATACTTTGTGAATGCCCATGTGCTAATGCTTTGTAGAAGATGGGTGATCTCTAATGCATAGTTTGGGTTCAATATGATCAGGATGCATAGTAGTCGCTCCCGCGTAAGTTCTCATGTGCCGCAAAGAGCGAAAGGCTCTCCTTGGATTCCTCCTTGGGAGGTGGGCTGATGAGTGCTTTGATCTGCTTGAGCCTGAATTGGTGGAATTGCAGTGCATATGATGAGATCGATTCGAGTTGCTCTTCGCCCATCCCAGACTCTTTGGCTTTTTCATATGCCCTCATGATACCAAGACAGGCACGGTAACCCATTTCAGGATGGGGTTTCCTCTCCATCATAGTCTGCAACAGTTTGGAAGTCTGCTTCCCTACGGTCAATCCCCAGTTCATGATCCTTCCCGGACTCCACTCCAGATACTTTTGGTGTGCAGAGCTCATGTACGCCCTCTGGCAGAATAGAGACCTTTGCGCTGCAGTCTGGGGTGTGTGGCAACCTCTTTGCCTTGGTAATAGATGGAAACAGTGGTATCGCTGTACCAGACCCCCACTTTTTTATGAATCAGCTGATAGGGTACAGAGTAGAAGCAGTGTGCAAGCTGCACATGGTAGTCTATGCTGACCTTGAGCAGTTTAAAGGCTCTGTATGTATAGCTGGTGGCGGGCAGTGGCATGAGTGCTGGTTTGTCGAGGGTATCGAAGAGTTCCTGCCTGCTCACATCCAGCCGCTTGATCTTCTTGTTGCGATACAGCGGCAGCAGTTCTTTGATTCTGCTATTGAGCTGTGTGATGGAATAGAAAGTCTCTTTGCGCATTCTTGCAAGCAGCCAGCGCTGCATCAGTTTGACACCGTTTTCTACCAGTGCTTTGTCTTTGGGCTTGAGACTGCGCGTAGGTAGTATGGCACTGCCGTAGTACTCTGCAAGCTTGGCGTAGCCCTGGTTGATATCGGGCTCATACCGGTCCGCTTTGGTAATAGCACTTTTCAGATTGTCCGGTACCAGCAGCTGCGGTACACCGTCAAAGTCTTTGAACATGGCATTGTGTGCGGCAAAGAAGTCCTCTTTTTTCTGGGAAGCAACAGCCATGACAAAGGGATAGCCTGAAGCACCGAGGATGGCCACAAAGATCTCTGCATAGCTTATCTTTCCGTTCATGGGATCGACAATGGCCCGCCTCACCCCCGAGAAATGAATAAAGACCTTCTCCCCAGCCTTGTGTATCTGGTGCATCGAGGGAGAAAGCTTTTTGGTATAGGCTCTGTATTGGTTGCAGAACCAGGTATAGCCGTAGTGTCCCTCTGGGTACTGATTGCAATACTCTTCATGCAACAGCTCCAACGTCACGATCTTGTTTCGCAGCTGGAGATGGACTTCATTCCAGTTGGGTACTGGATACTTGCTCGGTCTGGCTTTTCTTTCATAGAGCATTGAGAGGATCTCGCTGTCACTCATCTCTTCCAGGTCACCATAGGGTATATTACTTGCCTCGAGCCTCTGAATATACCCATTGACCACAGTATGGCTTATGTTCAATGCCCTTGATATTTTACGGGCGGAAAGTTTGGCATCATATTTGAGCCTGAACACCTCTTTGATCTTTAACATACTAATTTTCTCCATTTCCTGCTCCATCATTAAGATGGGACAGCGTATCAAATTAGTCTGTTTATATTCACCAACTGTTTTTACAAAATCATTTCACAAAATGTTCAAAAAGTGGAAACATAAAAGTGAAACGAGTGGAAACATGTTTGTGAAACAGATGGAAAGGTTAAAGTGAAATGGGTGGAAGAATGTTTGTGAAATCTACAGTTTACCCCTCCTTGGAGGGGGAATAGAGCTCTGATAAGCATGGCGATTTTGCCGCTTTCTAGAGATATGCGTCGTGTTTCACATGGTTACAGTGTGCAGGTTATAGCCGTGCTTGCCAAATCTTCAAACTTCTTTATCTATATCTTTTGCTACTATAAGTCCAAATATTCTGATAAGTAAAGGAGTGATGATGACGCATGCGATTTCGACACATCCGTATTTTGGTATCTTCTTTCTGTTGGTGTTGACCGCAGGTGCTTTTTATGGTGTTCTGATGCTGCAGCGGTGGATCAGCCGCAAGCTCTCTAGGTTGGACACTGAGAAGCTGAAGATGTCCCTCTATGAGTGTGGTCCTCGTGCCAACAAGCAGTCCAACAGTATCTCTATTCAGTTCTATCTGATCGCGCTGCTGTTTATCCTCTTTGATGTGGAGATCGTCTTTATGTTCCCCTGGGCGATAGACTTTAAACTGCTTGGCTGGTTCGGTTTTGCGGAGATGATACTCTTTATACTACTTTTGGCAATCGGATTTGCCTATGCATGGAAGAAAGGAGCACTTGAATGGCACAGCATCAAGTAAATTACGCATCGGCAGCAGGATTGCCGGTCGCACTGACATCGGTAGACAAGCTGATCAACTGGGGACGATCCAACTCGCTCTGGCCTATGACCTATGGACTGGCCTGCTGTGCAATCGAGATGATGGCAACAGGCGCCAGCCGCTATGACTTTGACCGAATGGGTACGATCTTTAGAGCCAGTCCCAGACAATCAGATGTGATGATCCTGGCCGGCACACTTTCCAAAAAACACGCAGAGTTTACCCGCAGGCTCTATGATCAGATGATGGAGCCCAAGTGGGTCATCTCTATGGGATCCTGTGCCAACACAGGCGGTATGTTCAATACCTATTCCACCGTGCAGGGTGTAGACAGGATCGTGCCAGTCGATATCTACCTGCCTGGCTGCGCACCCAGACCGGAGACGCTGCAGTATGCACTGATGATGCTACAGACCAAGATCCGCAAAGAGTCAGCAGATATGAACAAGAACACCAAGCAGAATTTGAGGACGCTGTAATGAGAAAATATACCCCCAAAGACAATGTACAGGGCAAGGCATACTATACAGACAGATTCTGGGTGGCACCCTCTGTGCCACGCAGTGATGTCTCCGAGGATGCACATTTTGCTGCACTGTTGGAGAAGATCAAGGAGAGCGTAGCCGTCAAAGAGTCCTATATCCAGATCGGGCAGATGGTCGTACATATCCATCCCAAAGACAATATTGCCGTACTGAGACTTGTCAAAGAGCAGTGTGATTATGCCATGTGTACCGAGATCTCGGCCGTAGACTATCTGGCACAGGATGGAGAGTTTGAGATCTTTTATCAGATGCTCAATCTCAAAAAGGCCAAACGTATCCGTATCGTGACACGGATCAAAGAGGGGCAGGCGATCGAGAGTGCCGTGCCGCTTTTCAACAGTGCGAACTTTGCCGAGAGGGAGATGTATGATATGTTTGGCATCGTAGCAAACAATCATCCGTTTATGAAGCGCATCCTGATGCCGGATGACTGGGAAGGGCATCCGCTGCGCAAAACCTACCCTCTACAGGGAGATGAGGCAGCCTCCTGGTATGAGGTGGACAAGATCTTCGGCAAAGAGAACCGAGAGGCTATCGGTCCCGAAAACAGAGACCCTGCCAGAATAGACAGATATGACACTAAACGCTTCTCTAGAGTGGGCTATGAAGTGCCGTTCGGTGCAGATATCTCAGCAGGTGAACAGAAAACAGAGATCGCATACAGCGATACGCTGCTGGCCAATTACAATAAGTCATCTAAACAATTAGATGAGCGAAGATAGGGGGCAAATGATGCAACAACCCAATAAACTGGTACCATTTTTTGAAAACCTGAATTTTGAAAGAGACGACAACACTATGGTGGTCAACTTCGGTCCGCAACATCCTTCTGCGCATGGACAGCTGAGGCTGATGCTGGAGCTTGAAGGGGAAAAGGTGATCAAGGCCTATCCTGATATCGGCTATCTCCATCGAGGGATCGAGAAGATGGCGGAAAATATGACCTACAATGAGTTTCTGCCTACCACGGACAGACTGGACTATATCGCTTCGACTGCCAACAACTACGCCTATGCATTGGCAGTGGAGAAGTTGCTCGGTATCGAAGCACCCAGAAGGGCACAGGCGATCCGAACGATGCTGCTGGAGCTCAACCGTATCATCTCGCACCTCTTTTTCATCGCAACGCATGCGCTGGATGTGGGGGCAATGTCGGTGTTTCTCTATGCTTTCCGCGAGCGTGAGTTTGCGATGGATCTGATGGAGGACTACTGTGGTGCCAGACTGACGCACTCCTCTGTGCGCATCGGTGGTGTCCCGCTGGATCTTCCGGAGGGCTGGCTGGCACAGATGATGGCATTTTTGGAGAAGATGGAGTATGAGCTTGAACATACCTATGAGGCGCTCTTGACAGAGAACCGTATCTGGAAGATGCGTCTGGAGGATGTGGGCGTGATCGATGCCGAAGATGCACTCTCCTGGGGCTGTACCGGTCCGATACTCAGAGGAGCAGGGGTGCAGTATGATGTCAGAAAAGAGGAGCCCTATGAGCTCTATGGCGAGCTGGACTTCGATGTCCCGGTTAGCGACAGAAATGATGCCTATGGCAGATACATGCTGCATGTTGAGGAGATGCGCCAGTCTGCCCGTATCATCCGACAGGTAATGCCTATCTATCGCAAGAGCGAGCCACAGCTGATGGCACATGCGCCTCAATATATCTCTGCTCCCAAAGAGGAAATCATGACACAAAACTATGCCCTGATGCAGCATTTTGTGCTGGTAACGCAGGGGATGCGACCCCCCAAAGGGGAGGTCTATGTGCCGACAGAGTCACCCAAGGGCGAGCTGGGCTTCTATATCAAATCCGAGGGGGAGCCCTATGCCTACAGGCTCAAGTGTCGGGCGCCAAGTTTCTATCATACGGGTATCCTTCAAAAAGTACTGGTGGGCACCTATCTGGCAGATGTAGTGACGATGATCTCTTCATCCAATATCGTCTTTGGCGAAGTGGATCGATAAGGAAAGCAGATGAAACGATTTGATTTAAGACATTTGGAAAATGATTTTTATGACAGGATGGCTGAGCTGGTCGAGAAGGAGACTAGGGTAGGAGAGAATGCTATTTTTCTCTTCGAGGTTGGGGATTTCTCCTCGATACAGAAGAGTGCGGACAAGGTCAAAGAGATGGGTCATGAACTGATGAACTCTCTGAAGTTCAATGAAGTAGACTGGACGATCGTCGTCAAGAAGCTGGACAAAGAGACACAGAGGGCACGGCAGGAGAGCTATCGCGCCGCCAAGGCAGAGGAAAAATAGTGTCTGCTGTAGTTTTCTCAACCTGGCAGGGAGAGTTTGTCGATAACCGCAACAAGGCCGAAGACAAATGTGATATCTCTGCTTTCAAGCTCCCTGAGGCATATACGGATGATACCAGATCCAAGGCGTTTATCGGCTGGGATGGCGTGGCGATCTTCGATGAAGAGATCGATGCGGTGAGACTGGCTACGGAGTATGCAGCCCAGTATCAGGAGTATTCAGAGGCATGCGGACGCTGCGCCCCTGGCAGATGGGGGGGACGTATCCTGTACGATATGCTGGACAAGATCGCCAGAGGCGAAGGGAGCTATGCGGATATCGCACACCTGCAGGAGGTGAGCCAGACTATGATGCTGACCTCCAAATGTGAAATCGGGCGTACAGTCCCCAAGCCCATACTGGATCTCATCACCCACTACAAAGCACAGTTTGATACCTGTATCCTGGAACAAAAGCCCTCCAAAGACTATGAAAGCACTATTGACTATATTGCCAAGATCACCGCTCCCTGTATGGATGTCTGCCCCGCACATGTAGATATTCCTGCCTATATCGAGGGGGTAAGAGATATGCAGTTTAGCGAATCATTGGCAGCCACACGCCAGACTATGCCTTTGGCGCATACCTGTGGTCGTGTCTGTCCCCATCCCTGCGAAGATGCCTGTCGCAGAACCAATCTGGACGAACCGATCTCCATCATGGAGCTCAAGCGTCTGGGAGCAGACCATGAGACAGACCATAGGCTCCCTTGGCAGCATCCCTATGCACCCAAACCACCTAAAAATGATGGCAAAAAAGTAGCGATTGTTGGAGCAGGACCTGCAGGATTGACCGCCGCCTATTATCTGGGCCTGGAAGGGATACAGGTAGATATCTTTGAAGAGCTTCCGGTCAACGGCGGAGAGGTGGCGGTAGGGGTACCTGAATACCGTATGCCTGTAGAGAAGTACAACAAAGACATCGAATTGGTACTGACCCTCCCTACAGTCTCTATCACCAACAATCACCGAGTGACGGCAGAGCGGCTCAAGGAGCTAGATGCAGCGTATGATGCGGTGCTGCTTGGCTTTGGCGCAAGGCTTTCCAAGAAAGTACGCGCAGACAATGAAAATCCAAAGATGGGCGGCTACTGGGGGGCTATCGATATGCTGGACAAGGTCAATCTTTGGCACAAATACCAGATTGGCAGTCCTGCAAGCAATGAGCTTAAGGGTAAAAAAGTGGTCTGTGTCGGCGGAGGGTTTACCTCCATGGATGTGGTACGCTGTGCAATCAGGGAGGGTGCTGAGAAGGTTATCATGCTCTACCGCAGAGACGAGAAGACCATTATCCGTAATACCACCTATGAGGAGTATCATGAGGCGGTAGAGGAGGGGGTGGAGTTCATCTTCTACTCTTCGGTACGGGAGATCGTGGATGATGGTGAAAAGATCACCAAACTCATCATCGATACCTTTGAGCTGGTGCCTGACCCCGATGGCGGCAGACCACAGCTGCTCAAGATCGAGGGGGGGGACTTTGAGCTGGAGTGCGATTACCTGATCCCTGCTGTATCCCAGGCATTGGATACGCAGGTCTTGCCCGAAGAGTGGCATCTCGAGATGACCTCCTGGAACTCGATCCTCACTAATGGCAAGGACTATATGACTTCTCGTCCTGGGCTTTTTGCCGCTGGAGACTGTGAATATGGGCCGATGACCATCGTCAATGCCGTAGGTCAGGCCAAAAGGGCTGCTTCTGTGATCAGCAGATATCTCTACAATGGGGGAAAATGCACCCTGACGGATGAGGAGATCATGGAGGACCATCTCAACAAATTGAGGGTCTATAACAAAAAAGAGAAGGTCAGAGGTTGGATGCCGGGGCTACCCAGAGAAGAGAGTGAAAAGTTGACGGTAGAGGAGCGCAAGAGCAATAACCGTGAGGTTAATCTGGGTTTGACAGGTGAAGAGGCTATCGCAGAGGCGGAGCGCTGTATGCGATGTTACTATATCTCTATGATAGCGGTATAGGAGGGCAGAATGAGCAGAAGAAAAACAGCCCCAAAAACAGTGACCGTAACGATAGACGGCAAAGCGTGTCAAGGGGTATTTGGCGAGACGATACTGGAAATCGCCAGAGCGAACGGACTCTATATCCCTACGATGTGTTATCTGACCAAAGTATTGCCGATTGCCTCCTGCCGTATGTGTGTGGTAGAGGTAGAGGGTGTGGAGGGGATGATCCTCTCCTGTCAGGAGCGGGCAGTAGATGGTGCAGTGGTGCATACGCAAAACGAAGATCTCTATAGGGAGCGTCAGAATATCATGCGTCTGTACGGCGTCAACCATCCGCTGGAGTGCGGTGTCTGTGACAAGAGCGGCGAATGCGACCTGCAGAACAAGACGCTGGAGTTTGATGTGGATCAGCAGCCTTTTGCCGCCAAAGAGCAGCATCGGCCTGTGCAGGACTGGGGCTTTGTCTCCTACGATCCTTCCCTCTGTATCATGTGTGAAAAATGTGTAAGTGTCTCCAATGAGATCACGGGAAACGCTGCACTGCAGATCAAGGCTGGCGGCTACAAATCCACCATCGTCAATACCAAGATGGATCTGTCCGACATGTCTCTGGGTGAGTCTGCGGCAGTCTGCCCTGTGGGTGCCCTGGTGACCACCGATTTCAAATACAGCAGCAATGCCTGGGAGCTGGAGAAGATCCCGGCAAGCTGCAGCCACTGTAGTGCCGCCTGCCAGCTCTACTACGAGGTAAAAAATGAGAAGATCTACCGTGTGAGCAATGCCTATGAATTTGCATCACTCTGCGGGCGAGGCAGGTTTGATTTTGATTTTGCCAATAGAGGTGCAGAAAATATAGGTATAGAAAAGAAGCAGGAAGCATTTGACCGTGCTGTCGAGGCATTTCGCGGCGCAGATACAGTGATTTTCTCCTCCAGGATCAGTAACGAAGAGGCACTTATCCTGCAGAAACTCAAAGAGAAGCTGGGCTTCAGACTGGTCAATCATGAGGCCTACGCCTATCAGCAGTTCATGCGCGCATACAGTACGGTATCGGGAGCTCATCTGTACAGTGGCACGCTGGCGGATATCGCGGATGCCCGTGCGATTATTGTGCTGGGAACACGCATCTATGATGACAATCCGCAGGTGTACTACCATATAAATATGGCAAGCAAACGGCACCGTGCCCGTATCGTCTATATGCACCCTGTGGAGGACGGCAGACTTCAGGATATCGTGACGCAGTTCATCAAGTACGAGGTGGGTACCGAAGATGGCGTAGCGGCATTGTTGGCAGAGATACTGCTGCAGGAGAAAGCACTGCCTGCATCTATACGGGCAGTGCTGGAGGATCTGGATATCGGAAACCTCAGCGCAGAGAGTAATGTGGGAGAGGAGGAGCTTGCAGATATGGCTGCCACACTGCAGAGGAAAACACCGTGTGCGATCGTTGCAGGTGCTGATCTGTATGCGCATCCCAAAGCGGTGAAGATCGCCAAACTGCTGGCACTTCTGGAGCGCTATGCCGGTTTCACGGTCATGCTGGTGCCGCCCTCTGTCAATACCCTGGGCGTCTCCCTGATCTGTGATCTGGATAAGACGGCCAAAGGAGAGACCGTGGGCTATAATGCCGCAGCAGATTTTGTCTTGAGCAGCGGAGGAGACGGGGATCTGGATATGCCGGCGCTCAACCAGCAGGAGGGCACCTTCAGTTCTCTGGACAAAGCGGTAGTACCTACCCATGTGGCACTGTCCTATGGGGGGTTTGTGTTGAATGATATTGCCAATGCGCTGGGCCTGACAGCGGCATATACGATAGACTATACTGCGCAGCTTCCTTCGGCGCAAGGATACACAGGCATGCCGTTTGATACGCTGCCTGACAGCTATGAGGTCACGGGAGCAGCGCATAGGGGCTATGCGTTGCAGGCACAGCCCGTCGAGGACAAGGTGGAGATCGAAGGGATAGAGGAGCTGGATGGCTATGACGGCGTCGTGGTGTATCGATGTGACAGCCAGGAGATGCTGGCAGCCAAGATCAGACCGAATGCAGAGAGAGGTGACAATGCAGTCCTGAAAGGATCGGAGCAGTTTGCGAGCGCAGCAAAACTACGCGATGGAGAGGTGATAGAGTTTATGATCGATGACATAGGAATGAGACGGGTGTTTAGGATTGATACATCTATGAAAGGAACAGTGGCACTGACCCCTCAATTTGACATGGGATTAAGTGCGCCTCTGCTATCCTCTTATAGATTTAGCAGATTAAAGTTCCAAAGCGTGGAGAGCTGATATGAGCGATATTACAATTACAATTGATGGTCAGGTGTGCAAAGCACAAGAGGGTGATTTTGTTCTCAATATTGCCAGAGCCAATGGGATTTTTATCCCTGCTATTTGTTATCTTACCCGTTGTTCGCCGACACTCGCCTGTCGTATCTGTTTGGTAGAGGCAGATGGCAAACGGGTATATTCTTGCAATACAAAAGCCAAGAACGGCATGAATATTATAACAAAAAACGAAGAGATCCTCGAAGAGCGCAGGGCGATCATGGAGGTCTATGATGTCAACCATCCTCTGCAGTGCGGTGTCTGCGACCAGAGCGGTGAGTGTGAGCTTCAGAACTATACACTGGAGCTCGGGGTGGACTCGCAATCCTTTGCCATCCCTGACACCAAACGTGAAGCGACCACCTGGAGCAGTGTCCTGCATTATGATCCGGGCCTCTGTATCGTCTGTGAGCGCTGTGTGACCGTCTGCAAGGATATGGTAGGCGACGCTGCACTCTCTACAGGTCCCAGGGGGGGAGAAAAGCTGAGCAAAGAGCTCAAAGAGCGTGTCCCCAAAGATGCCTATGCTATGTGGAACAAGCTGCAGAAATCGGTGATCATTCCCAGTAACGGCACGGGAGAGACCAACTGCTCGGACTGTGGTGAGTGTATTGCGGTCTGTCCTGTGGGCGCACTGGTGAGCAGAGATTTTCAGTATACGAGCAATGCTTGGGATCTGACACGTATCCCGGCAGTTTCCGCACACTCCAGCGATGGCTTCCATATCTATTACGAGGTCAAGCCCACGTCTATTTCTGATCGCACACCCAAGATATACCGGGTGACCAATGAGTGGCACTACACCTCACTTGATGGTGCAGCCCGTTTTGCCTATGATTTTGAAAACCGTGGAGTACAGAAAGATCCAGAGGCATTTGCGCAGGCGATAGATGCCCTCAAAAAAGCAGAGACGATTCGTTTCAATGCCGTAATCACCAATGAAGAGGCGCAGATGCTGCAGACACTGAAGGAGAAGCTGGGCGTCAGGCTCTACAATCCCCAGGTCAGGGCCTATCAGAAATTTTTGGCCGCCTACAGTGCAGCAAGCGGTCAGCGTCTCTATTCGGGAGACAATGCGCAGATCATGCGTGAGAGTGATTTTGTGATCTCAGTGGGGACGCATTTGAGAAATGATGCTCCTGGAAGCAGGCACGCTTTCAACAATGTGCAGAAGATGAACAAGGGGGCAGGACTCTACTTCCACCCCGTAGGAGATACCTTGATCCCAGGCATGGGAAAAGCTGTCAGCACCTTTGCCCATCAGCCTGGTCTGGAAGAGGCCGTGCTCTATCTCGTCCTGGATCTGTTTGCAGACAAGGAGAAACTGCCTGAGGAGGTGAGACGCTATATAGAGGATTTCCATACACCAGTGAAAAAGACCATTCAGGAGAAAGTAATGGTGGATGTCACGGAGGTCGTGACAGATGAAGAGACGGGTGAACGCAAAGAGGTACAGAAAAAAGTACCCCAAATGCAGGAGAAGGAGATCGAAATAGTCCGCAACGGACTCGTAGAGCTTCTAGGAAAAGAGAGCGACGCCTTTGCCACTGAGCTTGAGAAGATGCTCAAGAAAAAAGAGTCCTTTTCACTGATGGTAGGAGAAGATCTCTACTACCATGACAAAGCGGAAAATCTGGCAAGACTGGTGGCACTGGCAGAGAAAGCCTGTGGATTCTCTCTGGTGATTATCCCTCCGAGATCCAATGCATTGGGCGTGGCACTCATCTGTGATCTGGATGATGAGGCAGCAGGCTACACCGTAGGCTACAATGAA
>Ga0256833_1002950_pt1 | contig 11771 bp, 11 predicted proteins | sample 356284metaG_FD_190535 | JGI IMG/M metagenome (GOLD analysis project Ga0256833, IMG submission 190535) | Hydrothermal vent microbial communities from Mid Atlantic Ridge, Atlantic Ocean - 356-284 | ecosystem: Environmental > Aquatic > Marine > Hydrothermal vents | place: Atlantic Ocean: Mid...
ACCAGGCAGGCATGTCCGAAAGGAGCAAAATCTGCCGGCATTGGCGTCAATGTCGTCCGTGTTGCTGTATCTTCACACCCGGCTTGCCAGGGATTGCCGCAAGGAGTCTTCGCCCTCATGCCGCCAGATGTCCAGGGCGGTGAGGAAATGACGGGCGATCTCGCTGGCCACGGCAGCCGGGGGGATATGCGCCCCGCCCTCCTCGGCCAGAACGGTGACCTGGGTATCCTGGCCGCCTTCCACCCCTTGCGCATGGCGCAGGCGGATATGCGCGCCCACCACCATCCACGGTGGGCAGGCCTCATCCGCGCAAGGCGGCATGTCCATGCGCACCGTGCCCATCCGTCCGTCATTGACCGTGATCGAGCCATCCCGGAGCACCCCGATGCCCACCTGCGGCGGCAGCAGGCTGCTCAGGGCATCGCGCACCGCCACCAGCATGACCTCCCGCATGGCCCGCGCGGCGGCGGCGGCAACATCGGGCTCCAGCACCAGGGCCAGACACAGATCCAGATCATCGGCCGACCACAGGATGTCCGCCGCCCCCAGCTCTCCGGCTTGAGCCGCCCGCGCCGCCATTTCGAAGACATCCGCCCCCGGCGGGCTGAAGCGGGCGGCAAAGGGCGGCGGAAAATCCGCCTCGCCCGGCCCCGCGAAGGGCTGTGGCGCAAGTGGGGTGGCGCAGCAGCCGGTGTCTTCGCAGTCCTTGCCGCGGATGCGCTCCGTCATGCTCAGGCCGCCTTGCTCTTGCCATGGGCCGGAAAGACCGGGAACAGCCGCACCAGGATGATGAAGGCCAGGATCTCGAAGGAGGCAATGCCGATGGTGATGCTCATCTCCGGGATGGAGGGGAAATAATGGATCTGGTCCCCCGGATTGTAGGCAACGAAATAGGAATCGATGCGATAGAGCGAGGCCGCCGCCAGCATGGAGGCCGCGGCGATGAACAGCATGCACGGAATCTTGCGCAAGGTGGGGATGAACAGGATCAGCACCGCCATGGCATAAAGCGCAATCTCGATCCAGAACATGGTGCTCACCCGCCCCGGCTGGAAGGCCAGTGGCAGCACCCCGCGCCATGCCAGATCGGCAAAGCGGATGACGAGCCAGGCAAGAACCACCCAGGCCAGAACCCGGCCCACCTTGGCCAGCAGCGGCGTTTCGCGCGGCAGGCGGAAGCCCTCGCCGGAGATGGTGCCCTCGAAAATGACGATGGCATAGCCCATGGCCAGCGCCGAGAGCACATAGAGCAAGGGTAAAAGCACCGTCTGGTAGAGGGGATGCACCTGCCCGCCCATGACGATCAGCATGGAGCCCAGCGAGGACTGGTGCATGCTCGGCAGCAGAACGCCCAGGGCGATGACCGCGAACATGACCTTGTTGAGCAGTTTCTTCCACTTCATCAGGCCGAAGCGCTCAAGGGCGATGGGCGCGAACTCCAGCATCAGGATGAAGATGTAGATGGTGATGCACACGCCCACCTCGAACATGACGGAGTTGACGTTGGCATAGCCGGGCCACAACAGATGCCAGAAGTTCCACCAGCGGCCCAGATCGACGATCACCGCCGCGCCGCCCAGGGCATAGCCCAGCATGGAGGCGGTCACCGCCGGGCGCATGAGCGGATGGTATTCATGCCGGTTGAAGATATAGACCAGCAGCGCCAGGGCATAGCCGCCGCAGGCAAAGGCGGTGCCGATGAGCACGTCGAAGACGATCCAGATGCCCCAGGCCTGGCCGTTGTTGAGGTTGCTCACCGCGCCCATGCCGTAGATGAAGCGTTGCAGCAGGAACCAGGCTGCGGGCAGCGTCAGCAAGGCCAGAATGACCGTCACCGGCGTGACCAGCCGCCCGCGCAGCGGGGCGTAGCTTTCATGGGCCAGGCTCATGTCTCTTCTCCCTCTTCATCTTCCGTCACCCGCGCCGTGCGGTATGTGATGGCCATCAGGCCGGCCAGGGCGATGGCCGGGAACACCAGATAGGAATAGAGCGTATGCTGCACCGTCTCCGAGATCGAGGCCCAGGAGCGCCTTTGCACCTTTGGCAGACCCAGCTTGTGGAAATCCACTGCCGAGAGCATGAGCATCTGGGTGCCGCCGCCCTCCGTCTCGCCATAGATGTGCTGCTTGTAGTTGGGCACCGTGTAGGCGCGCGTCCTTTGCGGCTTTTTCGCATCGATGCGCCCGCGCACGGTGCGGAACTTCTCCCCCGGCTTCAGGGACAGGCGGCGCTTGGCCTCCTTGTGCAGCATCTCCACCGGGCCATAGAGCGTCGCCCCCGTGGGGCAGACATAGGCGCAGGCCGAATACTTGCCCTCGGCCCACAAATGGTTGCACAGCTGGCACTTGTTGATGTCGGGATCGAAGGCGGAAGTATAGCGGAACTTCGGAATGCGGAAGGCGCAGGCCATGACGCAATAACGGCAGCCGATGCAGGCATCGCGCGACCAGGTGACCACGCCGTTTTCCGCATCCTTCTGCAAGGCCTGCACCGGGCAGGCGGAGACGCAGGAGGGATCGACGCAATGCATGCACGAATGCTTGAAGAAGGCAAAGCCGTTCTCCTCGCGGTCCTTGGCCGATGGCGTGCCGTTGACATACATCTGGATGACGTTCAGCGCATCCGGATTGAGCTCTTTGGTGTCGTCAAGATAGGCCGTTTCCATCGGTGTGGACAGCGGCTTGCCATTGGCAATCTTGCAGCCCACCACGCAGGCCTTGCAGCCGGTGCACAGGGTGGAATCGTATAACAATCCCACGGCCTTCGGCGGCAGGGTCTTGTTGCCCCGTGCCTCGGCCACGGGCGCGCCGGCCGTGGCCGCGGAGGCCACCGCCGCGCCAGAGCCCAGGATGCGGGCCAGAAAGGAACGCCGGGTGATGCTCATGACGCTTCCTCCATGCCTCTTGGCGCCGCCAGACGAAAAGCGACGAAAAGAATGCCCATGAAGGCCAGAAGGCCGAACAGGGCCACCGTGAACCAGCCTTCGGCCGGGGTCGGCCCGCGCCCGACGGGCGGGCGCACATGCGGCATTTTTTCATGAATGGGCAAGGAGAAGCCCACCAGCCTGTGGGTGCATTTGCCCGCCTTGATGCATTCGGCATCCTTGTCGATGGGCCGCATGAGCCAGCGCGGATTGCTGGCCGGGCCGGGCACGTATCCGCTGCCGCCACGCTGGATCTCGCGCCAGAAATCCGCCTGCGGCATCATTCCGGAAGGCACCGGCGGAATGATGGTCACCGGCTGACTGCCGCGCGCCGCTGCCACGGGCGGCGCATTGCCAGCCCCCGCGGCGCGCACCGGCGCGCTTGCATGGGCCGCCACGGCGGCAAGGGTCATGCACAGGACAAAGGCCCGTGCCAAACGAGTCATCATGGTTCTGATCCCCAAAGCTGTCCGGAACGGAAAAGACCCGGCGGGCCACGATCAAGGGCGGCCCGCCGGTCTTGCTCTGCCGGCGCGTCAGCCGGGGTTCTGCCCCGGATAGGCGCGGCCCCAGCCCCAGGCTCCGGAGCCGAATCCGCGCATGATGACGCGCTCGCGGTAGATATTGGCCACTTCCTCGCCATCCCCGGCCAGCAAGGCCTTGGTGGAGCACATCTCCGCGCAGATGGGCAGCTTGCCTTCGGCAATGCGGTTGCGCCCATACTTGGAGAACTCCTCCTGCGAGCCATCGGGCTCCGGCCCGCCGGCGCAGAAGGTGCACTTGTCCATCTTGCCGCGGGTGCCGAAGGCCCCGTTCCTGGGGAACTGCGGCGCGCCGAACGGACAGGCATAGAAGCAATAGCCGCAACCGATGCACATGTCCTTGTTGTGCAAGACGATGCCGTCGGCCGTCTGGTAGAAGCAATCCACCGGGCAGACCGCCATGCAGGGCGCATCCGAACAGTGCATGCAGGCCACCGACAAGGAGCGCTCGCCGGGCTTGCCATCATTGATGGTGATGACGCGGCGGCGGTTCACGCCCCAGGGCACCTCGTTCTCGTTCTTGCAGGCGGTGACGCACCCGTTGCATTCGATGCAGCGCTCGGCGTCACACAGGAATTTCATCCGTGCCATTTCTCAAATCCTCCTTACGCTTTCATCACCTTGCAAAGGGTGGCCTTGGTTTCCTGCATCTGGGTGACCGAATCGTAGCCGTAGGTCATGGCGGTGTTGGCCGCCTCGCCCAGCACATAGGGCTGCGTGCCTTCCGGATACTTGTCCTTCAGGTTCTTGCCCTCGAACCAGCCGCCGAAGTGGAACGGCATGAAGACGACGCCGCGTCCCACCCGCTCGGTGACCATGGCCTTGACCAGCACCTTGCTCTTCTCCGGGCTCTCGATCCAGATCATCTCGCCATCGCGGATGCCCAGATCGTTGGCGTCGGCCAGGTTGATCTCGGCGAACATGTGCTGCTGCAATTCCGCCAGCCACGGGTTGGAGCGGGTTTCCTCGCCGCCGCCTTCGTATTCCACCAGCCGTCCGGAGGTGAGAATGAGCGGATAGTCCTTCGCGTAGTCCACCTTCTGGATGGAGGCATATTTCGTCGGCAGACGGTAGGCCTTCTTGTCCTCGTAGGTGGCATACTTGTCGAGCAGATCGCGCCTTGGCGTATAGAGCGGCTCGCGGTGAATGGGCACCGGATCGGGGAAGTTCCACACCACGGTGCGCGCCTTGGCGTTGCCGAAGGGGGCGCAGCCGTGCTTGATGGCCACCCGCTGGATGCCGCCCGAAAGGTCGGTCTTCCAGTTGGTCTTGTCCCCGGCCACCGCCTCGATGACCTTGCGCTCGGCATCGGTGAGATCCTTGTCCCAGCCGAGCTTCTTGAGCATCGCCATGGTGAACTCCGGATAGCCATCCTTGATCTCGGAGCCCACCGGCCAGGAGCCTTCGGCCAGCAGGTTGCCGCCGCCCCAGGCATCGGGCGCCTTGACGCCGAAGCGGGCGCGGAAGCACAGGCCGCCCTTGGCCACCGGCTTGGAGGGGTCATAGAGGTTGGGCGTGCCCGGATGCTTCATCTGTGCGGTGCCCCAGCATGGCCACGGCAGGCCATAGTATTCGCCATCCAGCGGCCCGCCCTTCGCCTGCAAGGTGGTCTTGTCGAAGGTGTGCTGATATTTCATGTGGGCCTTCAGGCGCTCCGGCGACTGGCCGGTATAGCCGATTGTCCACATGCCCTTGTTGAACTCGCGGGTGATGTCCTCCACCAGCGGCTCTTCGCCATTGACCTTGATGTGCTTGAACATCTGGTCCGCGAAGCCCAGCTTCTTGGCGAACTTGTACATGATGACGTGATCGGGCAGGCTCTCGAACAGCGGATCGACCACCTTGTCGCGCCACTGGATGGAGCGGTTGGAGGCGGTCACCGAGCCATAGGTCTCGTATTGCGTCGAGGCCGGCAGCAGGTAGACGCCATCCTTGCGGTCATGCATGACCGCCGAGACGGTCGGATAGGGATCCACGACCACCAGCAGATCGAGCTTCTCCATGGCCTTTTTCATCTCCGGGCCACGGGTCTGCGAGTTGGGCGCATGGCCCCAGAAGACCATGGCGCGCAGGTTGTCCGGCTGGTCGATGTTCTCCTTCTTCTCCAGCACGCCGTCGATCCAGCGCGACACCGGAATGCCCTTGGACTGCATGAGCTTCTCGGAAGCGAAACGCCCCTTCATCCACTCGTAGTCCACGTCCCACACCCGGCACCAGTGCTTCCACGAGCCCTTCTTCAGCCCGTAGTAGCCCGGCAGCGAATGCGACAGCACGCACATGTCGGTGGCGCCCTGCACGTTGTCATGGCCGCGGAAGATGTTGGCGCCGCCGCCGGACTTGCCGATGTTGCCCAGCGCCAGTTGCAGGATGCAGTAGGCGCGGGTGTTGTTGTTGCCCTGGTGATGCTGGGTGCCGCCCATGCACCAGATGAGGGTGCCCGGCCGGTTGTTGGCCAGGGTGCGCGCCACCCGCTCCAGCTGCGAGCCGGGCACGCCGGTCACCCGCTCCACTTCTTCCGGCGTCCACTTCATGACTTCCTTTTTCACGAAGTCCAGACCCCAGACGCGGGCGCGGATATAGGCCTTGTCCTCCCAGCCATTCTTGAGGATGTGATAGAGAATGCCCCACACCAGCGGCACGTCGGTGCCGGGGCGGAAGCGCACATACTCGGTGGCCTTCGCGGCGGTGCGCGTGAAGCGCGGATCGCACACGATCAGGGCGGCGTTGTTCTCCTCCTTGGCCTTGAGGATGTGCTGCAGGGCCACCGGATGGGCTTCCGCCGGGTTGGAGCCGAACAGGATCATCGAGCGCGACTTGTGAATGTCGTTGTAGGAATTGGTCATGGCGCCATATCCCCACGTGTTGGCCACGCCGGCCACGGTGGTGGAATGACAGATGCGCGCCTGATGGTCGCCGTTGTTGGTGCCCCAGAAGGCATAGAACTTGCGGAACAGGTAGGCCTGCTCGTTGGAATGCTTGGCCGAGCCCAGCCAGTAGACCGAATCGGGGCCGGAGGACTTGCGGATCTCCAGCATCTTGTCGCCGATCTCGTTGATCGCCTCATCCCAGGAGATGCGCTTCCACTTGCCGTCCACCAGCTTCATCGGATATTTCAGCCGCCGCTCGCCGTGCGCATGCTCGCGCACCGCCGCGCCCTTGGCGCAATGGCCGCCCAGGTTGAAGGGGCTGTCGAAGCCCGGCTGCTGGCGTGTCCACACGCCGTTTTGCACCTCGGCGATGACCGTGCAGCCCACCGAGCAATGGGTGCAGACCGTCTTGACCGTCTTCACCGGCGCGCTCTTGGCCTGCGCCGCCCTGGCGCGGCTGACGCGGCCGGTGGTCATGGTGGCCGCCGCCGCCAGGCCGCCCGCCGTCAGGCCGGAGCGTTTCAGGAACGTGCGCCGGTCCATGGCGCGCGGAGCCGTCTCCATTACGGAGTCCGACAGCCGGGGGCCGGACGCAACCCCGTCTCTCTTCTTCCTCAACATGATCTCTCTCCCTTCAGGGAATGCGTGATGATTTCACAAGGCGCGCGCCATTTGCGGCCCGCGTTTTGCCTTCCATGGCCTCAGAAGCGGGCCAGGTCGTAATACTTGCGCACATGCGCCGTCTCGCGGTAGCCCGAAGACGGCTCTTCCTTTTCCCCTGCCACGCTGGCCTGGGCGGAAGCTGCTGCCCCGGAGGATGCCGCGGTCACGAGCCCAAGCATCGTCAGCTTGAGAAAGTCGCGTCTCTTGCTCTCCTTTTCCATGCCTTGTCTCCTCGTTGGGCGGGATGGCCAAAGCGCCACATCCCGCCAGGTTGACCCCGGGTCTTGAAGGGCCCGGTTGCTTCATCGGCTCACCCCGGATGCTGCGCGCACCGCCCTGAGCGAGCCGAATTTCAGTGCACGGCCTGCCCGCCGCCGCTCATGGCGAAGGCCTGCCGCTCGATATCCACCAGCGCCAGCCCCATCGCGCCCAGCGGCGCATAAAGACGCGCCGCCCCGGCCCGCTCCAGGTCGCGGAAGAAGACGCCGATCCACGAATCCAGATGGGCCTGGAAGAACTCCCGCGCCACCGAAGCGCACGGCGGGGCATCATATTCGCCCAGGATCAGCCCGCCCATCATGTCGCACAGGGCGGCCACGTGATCCTCCGGGTCGGGCTCGTCGGCATTGCCCGCGATGCCCAGCCGGGCCATGTCGGCGCGCAGCCGCGCCAGCGGTTTTTCGTTCAGGAATCCGGTCTGGTAATAGGAGCCATGGGGCACGATCTCGCCGCGGGTCACCCCGATGAACAGCGCGTGGTATTCGTCATCGGCCTCTTCGGGGCTGGTGGCGGCGGCCGCCGCGGCAAAGGCCGAGATGGCCCGCCCCAGAGGCGAATCATCTCCCTTGAGCGCCGCCGCGAAGGCCAGCCCATCGGCATCCGGCGCGGCGGAAAGATAGCGCGCCAGCAACCGCCAGGCGCCCGCCCGCGCCCGGTCCTCCGCAGCAATCGACTCCGTCCTGGTCTCTCGATCTGTCATCTGGCAGCCCCTCCCCGGGCCGCGAATGGCGTTTTCCGCCACGTTCTGTTTCTCGTGTTTGTAAGACAGAATGCCGCAGCCAACAAATTAATTTTCTGGCTCCAGATTCTGTTCTGTCATGGAGCCAGCTGCGCCTCGATCCGCCTTTGCGCCTGCTGAAGATCCTCCGGCCGGTTGATGTTGAAGAAGGGATCGTCACGCCCATGGCCGAAATCCACCTGAACCAGCCGGTAGCGGGCGGTGAACAGGTCGATCTTGCGCAGGCCCTCCTCGACCAGCGCCGCCTGCAGCTCTTCGGCCATGGCGATGGGCCACAGGCCGAAGACCGGATGGGCCCGCCCGTTGGAGGCCGCCACGGCCATCTGCGCATCGCTTTCTGTCACCGCCTCGATGAAGCGTGCGGCCAGATCGGCCGGAAAGAAGGGCGTATCCACCGCCACCGAGACCAGCCAGCGCGCCTCTGGCGCGGCCTTCCTGGCCCACAGCATCCCGGCCAGCACCCCCGCCAGCGGCCCGGCGAATCCTTCCACCGTGTCACGAATCACCGGCGCGCCCAGGGCCGCCAGCCGTTCGCCATCGGCATTGGCGTTGAGCGCCACCGCGCCCGCCTGCGGCGCCAGCCGCTCCAGGGCATGGGCCGCCAGCGGCTTGCCATCCAGCTCGATGAGCGCCTTGGGTCTGCCGCCCATGCGCCGCGCCAGCCCTCCGGCGAGAATCACCCCGGCCACATCCGCCCGCGCCCCTTGCGGTTCTGTGCTCATGAGACATCCTTTCCGTGCGCGGATCCGGAGCTGCCCTGGCGTTTTTCCTGCGCCTTGCTCAGCGGCGCGTCGCGGATGATGCGTTCATCGCCGCTGGCGCAGATGAAACGCCGCCCGCGCGCCCGCCCGATGATGGTCATGTTCACCTTGCGCGCCAGCTCCACCCCCCAGGCGGTGAACCCGGAGCGCGAGACGATCACCGGAATGCCCATGGCGGCGCACTTGAGCACCATTTCCGAGGTCAGCCGCCCGGTGGTGAAGAAGATCTTGTCGCCCGGCTCCACCTTGTTGAGGAACATCCAGCCGGCGATCTTGTCCACCGCGTTGTGCCGTCCCACGTCCTCGATATAGACCAAAGGGCGGCCCTTCTGGCACAGGGCGCAGCCGTGAATGGAGCCGGCCTTCATGTAGAGCGACGGCGTGGTGGCGATCTTCTTCAGCAGGGCATAGAGCCAGGAGGTGCGCAATACGGCCGTATCGGGCAGGCGGATTTTCTCGAATTCCTCCATGACATCGCCAAAGACCGTGCCCTGGGCGCAGCCGGAGGTATGCACCTTGCGGCGCATCTTTTCCTCGTAATCGGTCTTGCGCCGGGTGCGCACCACGATGGTGTGAATGTCCTCGTCATAATCGATGCCGGTGATCTCGTCGTCATCGCGCAGCATGGCCTGGTTGCGCAGATAGCCCACCGCCAGCCAGTCGGGATGATCGCCAATGGTCATGGCGGTGATGACCTCCTGGCCATTGAGGAAGATGGTCAAGGGCCGCTCCTGCACCGTGTGGCGCATGCTCCGCTCGCCGCGCTCGTTCACCACCTCGACCTCGCGGGTCAGGCGGCCATCCTCCAGATCGGGCGCAATGAGATAGCCATCCGTCTCCTCCATGGCCTCTCCCCGGGTGCCGTCCGAATCACGTGTGCCGTCCGAATCGAGCATCCGCGCCCCCGTTTTCAGGAAGCTGGCGGCAGCGGCGGCGATACCTTGCGGCGTGAAATCCTCGTCATAATCATTGAGGCCGTCGAGATTGGCCAGGGTTTCATCCGATTGCCACAGCTTGCGCAGCGCCAGCCGCTGGATGTCCTGCGGCACGTCCGATTGCACGAAGCGCGAAAAATCGGTGCTTTGCGGATCGAGCCTCCCGGCATCGAAATCGCGCAGATCCTCCGGCAGCTGCCGCGGCTCGTCCTGCGCTGCCGCTGCTGGCTCTGGCGCGTCGTGCTCTTCGGCTCCGGGCGCATCGGCGCCGCGCCGTTTCAGCCGCGCCCAGCGGCTCAGAAAGGCCTCCTTGTCACCTGCCTGGCTCATTGCGGCTCTTTCCCTTTCATTCTCTGGCGCAAGCTGGCAATGGGCTCCTTGCCGAAGCGGTATTGCTCATCGTAGAGGCGCTTGTTCTTGCGCTTGCGAAATGGCGCCGGCGCCGGCTGGGCGGCAACGAAGCGCGTCACCGTGGCCAGAAGATCTTCCGGCATGGGCAGGACATCCACCTGCAACTCCCCCGGATCGAGATATTCCTGCGCATCGAAGGCCGAGACGGTCACCAGCTGCACTTTCAGCGGCATGGGATCGTCCGGCTCGTCGTTTTCCATGTCGGTGACGATCCACACCACCGGCGTCTCCATGGCCAGGTTGACGCTGTAGCCTTCCGCCTCCTTCGGATGCAGCTCGATGGGCGGACAGGCAAGAAAATATTCCTCGCGATCCCCGTCCCGCTCCCGCATGCGGCCATGAATCCCCTCCGGCGGATCGAGCGCCAGGGCGATGATTCGCCAGTGCTCGTCCAGCCACGGATTGGTGCTGCGGCGGCGCTCGGCCACCACCGCCACGGGGATGGAAACCGCTGAAGCAAAAATTTGTAACTTGTTTTGACCACTCATGGACTGATAATAGGAACGGGACGCGCACAAATGCAAACACATTCAGAAAATCTCATATATTACAATGGGTAAGGAGGCCGCCATGACTCAGGGTGTCAACAGGCGCATCATGCTGTGTTCATGCAGGAAGAGCATGAAACTGGACGAAAAGCGCCTGCGCAAGGCCCTCGGCGGACTCGGCGAGGTCTCCTTTCATGACGCCCTGTGCCGGGATGACATCCATGCTGCGCGCACCGCCCTGAAGCATGACGGAGCATTGCTCATCGCCTGCACCCAGGAAGCGCCGCTCTTTGCCGAACTGGCCGAAGAGGCCGGGCGCACAGCTCCTCTCGAGTTTGTCAACATCCGCGAAACCGCGGGCTGGAGCGCGCAGGGCGGCAAGGCAGCGCCCAAGATGGCCGCCCTCATCGCCGCCGCCACGATGCCGCAAGAGCCGGCCCCCCTCATGGATGTCACCTCCCGGGGGCGGTGTCTCATTGCCGCCCCGGCGCAACAGGCCCTGGAGCTGGCCGCCGCCCTGTCCGGCGATCTGTCCGTATCGGTGCTCGTCACCGGTGGCGAGGAGGATGTCCTGCCGCCCGCCCGCCATGCCTTTGCCATCCGCAAGGGCTCCCTGGCGGCCTTGAGCGGCCATTTCGGCGCCTTTCGCGCCCGCATCAAGTCTCCCGCGCCCATGCTGCCCTGGGGCCGCCCCGGCCTGGTCTTTGGCGCGCCCGGCGAGGATGTGGAGGAAGAATACGATGTGGTCATCGAAATCTCCGATATGCCCGCGCGCTTTGCCCATGGCCGCGAGGGCTGGTTCCACGCCGCCCCGGACGATACCGCGGGGCTGGCGCGCATCATCGCCCGCGCCGCGCCGCTGAGCGGCGCCTTCGAGACCATCATTCATGCCCGCTGCAAGACATCCCTGTGCGCCCATGCGCGCAATGCCGTTCAGGGCTGTTCGCGCTGTCTCGATGCCTGTCCCTCCGCCGCCATTGCGCCGCGCGGCGAGGCGGTCTTCGTTGATCCCGTGATCTGCGAAGGCTGCGGTGATTGCGCCGCCGTGTGCCCCTCCGGGGCCATGGACTATCTCACTCCGGCCCGCAACGATCTCATCGCTCGCGGCAATGCCATGCTGCGCGCCTTTTTCGCCGCCGCAGGCTCAGCCCCCGTGATCCTCT
>Ga0256833_1002951_pt1 | contig 11771 bp, 13 predicted proteins | sample 356284metaG_FD_190535 | JGI IMG/M metagenome (GOLD analysis project Ga0256833, IMG submission 190535) | Hydrothermal vent microbial communities from Mid Atlantic Ridge, Atlantic Ocean - 356-284 | ecosystem: Environmental > Aquatic > Marine > Hydrothermal vents | place: Atlantic Ocean: Mid...
TATTTTAGCTTTACAGTTTAAAATTATCCTTAAGGTTTTAATTGAAAATTAGGGTATTTGAGGAAATAAAAAAATATTTGAAAAGTAAATTGATAGAGAAGATTGAGAAATTAGAGGAAAGGATGATAAGTTAAAAAATATATGTTTTCATCCTTATATAACTTTCATATTGGAGATAACAGGTAGAAAAATAAGCTAGGCATACTGTAAAATGGCAGTAGATTTTTTATAATCTTTTGATATTATTTTTATATCTATTGCCACTTATAAGTATGCCTCATTTAACTACTAAAACGGATTGATTTGCATATTTAACTAAATTAGATGCTGTTGAGCCCAATATCATTCTTTTAAATCCACCAACCCCCCTATGTCCTACCACTATTAAATCACAGCCATTGTTATCTGCATAGTCCATAAGCTCTTCTGCAGGTTCCCCCTCAAGAACTTTTGTATAAGCATTAAGCCCTTCACCTTTAGCAATATCTAAAGCCTCCCTTAGATATTTCTCTTCTTTAGAAATCTCTTCCCTTTCGTACTCTTCAATCTCTTCAGGAAGAATAAAATCTACTGCGGCAAACTCAAAAGGTCTAACAACTCCTACTATATGAAGCTCCCCTTCAGACAATTTCGCTAAGCTTATAGCCTTGTAAAGAGCCTTTTTACTTGCTTCTGAGCCATCATATCCAACCAAAATTTTTTGGAAAGCCATTCTACCTTCTCCTTGAAGTTTATTCTTTACACTTTATTAATCTAACAAACTTTATATATAGGTTAAAGATTTATCTTTGTTTTAAGTATTTTTAAGTTAAATATTTATCATAAAATATTTATAAAAATATTAAGTCAGAAGGATTAGAATGTTAGAGAAAAAATTATTAGAAAAACTGAGAGAAGAGTATCCAACTAAAAGTGTAAATCTTGTTGTCAAGGTTAATCCAAAATATTTAAACTTTGTTTATATGGTTGTAGATGGACATGGAAGAATAGGATTACCTAGGACTAGAAATGGAAAAGAGGGCATATTAGATATACTTGCTTCACCTGACTATATAGAGGAATTGTATAAAATCTTAGAAGATATAAAGAAAAATTATGACCAAACTTTAGAGATAGTTGAAGAGCTTGGAGATAATTGGTTAATAGCAGTCGAATAAATATTAGAGGTAAGAAAATGGAAAGATTAGTAGAAAAAGCAGAAACACTACTTGAAGCTTTACCTTTTATTAGAAAGTTTAGAGGAAAAACCTTTGTTATAAAGTATGGCGGAAATGCAATGGCAAAAGCTGATTTAAAAACTGCCTTTGCTCAGGATATATTGCTTCTGAAATATATAGGAATAAATCCTGTTATAGTTCACGGTGGAGGTCCACAGATAGGGGAAGTTTTAAAAAGAATGGGATTAGAAAGTAAGTTTGTAGGTGGATTGAGAATAACAGATAAAGAAACTATGGATGTTGTAGAAATGGTTTTAGGAGGTTTAGTGAACAAAAATATTGTTATGAATATAAATAAGTATGCTTCAGAGGATATTAGAGCTGTTGGGCTAACAGGAAAAGATGGAAGTTTAATTAAAGCTAAAAAGTTAGATGCAGAGGAATATTTCAAACAGATGGGAAATTTTAGACCTACAGAGCTTTTAGATTTAGGTCATGTTGGAGAGGTTGAAAATATTGATATAAGAATATTGAAACATTTTGAGGAGGATAACTACATTCCAGTTATAGCTCCAATAGGATTTGATGATAAAGGGAATGCATACAATATAAATGCTGATTTTGTAGCTTCTGCTATAGGGGGAGCTTTACGCTCTGAAAAAGTTATATTCTTAACGGATATAGAAGGTTTAAAAGACAAAGAGGGTAATGTTATATCCTCTATTACTGTAAATAAAATAAAAGAAATGATAGAAGATGGAACAATAACTGGTGGGATGATACCTAAAGTTAAAGCCTGCATAGATGCATTAGAAAAAGGTGTAAAGAAAACTCATATACTAGATGGGCGAATTCCTCACTGTATTCTGTTAGAAATATTTACATCTGAGGGAGTTGGAACGGAGATAACTATCTAAATAACAAATATAGATAAACTTTACCACTCATAGTTGGTAAAACCACTTCTAAAGTTGGAGGTTCTACTTTTTCAATATACTCATTATCTTTTTTTATAATCTTTCTTACAGGTTTTGGGACAAAATATTTTATTTTTCCCTTTAGAGTTTTAAAAGCAATAACATTGCCATCATACCAGAAGTAATACTGAACCTTCTGATTAAATCTAAGGCTTCCCTTTTTCTTTTGAAAATCAAGCTCTAAAAAGTATATGTTAGGCTCTATCCTTTCTAAACAATAATTAATGAGCTTATATCTACCATCAGCAAAACCACCGATAGGATTAAATTCCGCATAAGTTTTGGATAAAACTAAAATTCTGTTATCTGAATAACTTTGCTCTATTTCCTCTCTAAAGTAATAATTTAAAATGTCTTTAATATCTCCACCAAAAGCTAGGGAGTAGGTTGAAATGAAAATCAATAAAGCTTTATTTAATTTTTTTACCATTTATGATTATCTCACTGTCTTTTATTACGCTTTCATTTTTTATGACAGAATTTTTTATTTTAGCTCCACCTTCTATAGATATTCCTAAATTTACAGAGCTACCACCATTTTTAAAACAACTTTTATTAACTTTTTTACCATTGATAATAACTTTATTTTCTATAACCGAGTTTTTAATATCTTTATCCTTTATATTTAAACCACAGCTATCTTCCTCAATAACTTTTTTCTTACTTCCTGCATAATGTTTATCTTCTTCCACCTTATCATCATCTTCCTCATCATCATCTTTGAAAAATTCTTTATCTTCAAAGAAATTTTCATCGTCATCATCATCGTCTGAAACTTTTATTACACTATTACCTGACTTTATGAATACACTGTCCGCAAATACCGATGAGAATGGAATTAATAAGAATGCCATAACTATAAACAATAAACTCAAGTAATACATATAGATAAACCTCATTGGATTAATTCTGCATTATTAAATTAAGATTAAGAAATGTAAATTTCAAATATCAGTTTAAATGTGCCCGGCAGGACTTGAACCTGCGACCACCGACCCCGGAAATCGGTGCTCTATCCAGCTGAGCTACGGGCACATATATATTTAATAATTTTTTTAGTCTATCCTAATAACTCGTGAACTACTTTTACTACGAAAATACCACCGAAAAATAGGAATAGGAACATGATTAAAGCTACATAGATAGGTTTCATCCCTACACCTTTCATTTTGTTAATATTTGTTTCAATTCCCATTGCTGCCATTGCAACAGTCATAAGGAATGTGTCTATAACATTTATACCATGTGTGATATTTTGAGGGATTATTCCTATAGAGTTTACACCAACCATAGCGATAAATCCAAAAACAAAGTAAGGAATGGGTATATCCCTTAAAGAAACAGTAGCTCCGTGTAATGAGTGTTTTTTTGCTAAATATATACTTAATACTATTAATAGTGGTGCTAACATCATAACTCTGGTAAGTTTCGCTATTGTTGCTGTATTACCTGCAACTTCAGATATTGCAAATCCTGCAGCTACAACCTGAGCTACTTCGTGAACAGTAGCTCCAGTCCACAATCCATAAAGAAGGTCATTAAAATCTAATAATAAACCTGCTTTGTATACAGCTGGATATAGAAACATTGATATTGTTCCAAATATGGTAACTGTAGCAACTGCCATAGCTGTGTGGTGCATTTCTGATTTAACAACTGCAGATGTTGCTAAAACTGCAGAAGCACCACATATAGAGCTACCGGATGCTAATAGATAACCCATTGAGCTATCTAATTTAAATATTTTTGTTGAAGCATAAACTCCTATAAAGAATGTTCCCAACAACATAATTGTATCTATTATTAACCCTTCTAGTCCTACTTCCATAATATTTTGAAATGTTAGTCTAAATCCTAGAAAAACTATAGCTACCCTTAAAACTTTTTTTAATGCAAATGTTATTCCCGGTTTAAAACTATCAGGAAATTTAATTATATTTCCTACAGCTACACCAATGAGAATAGCTAAAATAAGTGGTGAAAAGTTTACAGTTTTCTTTATAAAATCTGTTGATGCTAAAATTGTTGCTACTATAGCCACCAAAACTGCCACAGATAACCCCGGTAGTATTTTTCTCAAGTCCAATTTAAAACCTCTCTTAATTTAAATATATGAAAACTATCCTAAATATATTTTTATATTTTGTCTAATAGAAAATTTCTATAGATGTATAGATAAGATGATTATTAGATTAGTAGTAATAAAATTTTACCGTAAAATAAATAAATAGTATATTTCCTAATATTTGAAGCTAATAAATAATCAAAAGTAATATTAATACTAATAAAGAATAGAGATTTTATCTTCTTTAGAAGAAATTACTTTAAGAACTTTAAAATTATTAATAAGTAGTTTAAAAGTTTAACTTAACTTTTTAAGTATCAATTCAATCAGTCTTAGTATAAATAAACTCTAAAGAGCTTTTAAAAATTAAATGCTAAGTAAATAGATATTTACTTTTTGTGTATAAAAATATATTTTATCTATATCTATAATTAAATAAGGAAATATTTGAGGAAATTAATGATTTTGAAATTTTTTGTTCTATATATACCTTTATTTTTTTTAGGTATAGTTATTTCATATTTATACTTCTCACATATGATAAGAAGTCTTCAGGTAGAAAATGTTTCAAAGGGGAAGGTAATAAAGAGCTTATTTTTTAGATTGCCAATACCAGTGATAGGTTTTTTAATAGCAGGTTTTTTAGGTAAAATCTGGGGAATTTTATCGTTATTTGCAGGTTTTACAGTTTATCAAGTTTACTTTTTAATAAAGGTTGGTAAGAGATTAAAAGAAGAAGTTGAAAAAGAGGCAGAAAGTTTAGAAAATCTAGAGGGAAATAAGAATTAATTAAGGTTAACGATGATTAACGAAAAGATAATTTTTTTAATAGGAGCTTTTGTTTTTGGAAGTATAATAGGTAGTTTTTTAAACGTTCTTATATATAGACTTCCTAGAGGATTAACACCTTTTAAACCAACATTTTCATTTTGTCCTAATTGTAAAAAGAAAATTAAATTTTATGATAATATCCCAATAATTTCATATCTATTTTTAAAAGGGAGATGTAGAAACTGTAAATCTCCAATCTCATTAAGATACCCTATAGTTGAAGCCTTAACAGGTTTTGCCTCAGTTTTAGCTTACTTAAAAACAGGTTTATCAATAGATTATGTATTTATATTTTCATTTCTAGCATTAATGATAACACTTTCCTTTATAGATTTTGATTTTAAAATCATCCCAGATGAGATAAATTTTCTTGGTTTTATTTTAGGTTTAATATATTCATTTTTTAGAGATGATTATTCATTGCTTGATGCAATTATAGGAGCAAGTGTTGGTGGAGGGTTCTTATTCACAATTGCTTATTTCTACGAAAAATTTAAAGGAATTGAAGGGCTTGGAATGGGGGATGTTAAACTAATGATATTTATAGGAAGTTATGTAGGTTGGTTTGGAGCATTATTTACAATATTCTTAGGCTCAATCTTAGGAACGCTAATAGCATTAGCAGGTGCGTTAGCTTCAAATGTAGAAGATAAAGGAAAGTATGAAATACCATTTGGTCCATATCTGGCAATAGCAGGAAGTATATATCTTCTAATAGGAGATAAAATAAGAGCTTTTTATTTTGGGGGGTAAAAGTATGGAGTTTGAAATTAAATTTAAGGTATGGATTGAAAGAGATGGGGAGGTAGTTTTTAGTTCAGCTAGAGAACAACTTTTGAGGGAAATTGACAAGGAAGGCTCTATAAACAAAGCAGCCAAGAAACTAGGTATTTCCTATAAGAAAGCTTGGCTACTAATCAAACATATGGAAGAAAGGCTTGGTTATCCAATTCTAGAGAAGAAACGGGGAGGATTTCGTGGAGGAGGTTCTAAACTTACAGAAGCAGGAAAAGAACTATTAAAAAGTTATGAGAAAGTAATAAATGAATGTGCTAAAATTCGGGAATTCAATAAATTATTTGTAGGAAAGGCAAGATGAAAGTTTACTTTAAAATAAAAACTTTTAAAAGATGGTTTAAAACAAATTTTTTTAAAATACAGAATAGTTAGAATATGGAAAAAAACATTATACCCTTTAGAAAGTATTACTTTATTTTTTTAAATGCTGGATTAATATACTTCGGACTAGCATTTATAATTGTTGGAAAAGCAAAAAACAGTTTTATCTTTTCAGATTTTGATATCCTCTTATTCTTTATTTTATCCTTTATTCCTGCCATTCTGTTTTTAATAAGATTTTTTAAAGGAAGCTCTTTTTGGAATTTAAACACCTATAAAAAACTTCTTTTAATGGCACATATACCTTTATCTATAGGTTTTTTATTAACAGTCTTAAAATCAAACTATTACTATCTCATATCAATCTTCCCTGTATTTTTGTTAAACTTTTTAATATTAACTCCCCTTAAGAAAAAATAAAGTTTGGAAAATTTAGAAAAAGCAACAAAGATAATAGAGAAGGTTTTAAAATACGACAATAATCTTTTAGGAAGAACACGAGGATTATCTGTTGTTTTAATTGAGCTTTTAAAGGATGTTGCTCCAAAGGGAATTATGGAGGATTTAAAGATACTAGATAATTTAAATACCGCAAAAAAGAGGGCTTTTTTAGAATATCTGTTAAAAGTTATAAATGAATTAAAGAAAAAAACTTCCATATCAAAGAGAGAGGAAAGTAAAGAGAAACTTCTAGATAGAAAAGCCTTTAAAAATTTTTTACTTAAAGACTTAAAGATTTTAAAACCTATAGAAAAGAGAGCTTTAAAGAGAGTAAATCTAACAGATGTTGAAAGTCTGTTTTTCTTTTCACCTAAAAGATATGAGGATAAAAGATTAAAAAAGCTTGGAAAGATTAAAGATGGAGAGTATGGTTTATTTCAACTGACAGTAGAAACTGTAAAGGAGATAAAAAAAGGTAGATTTAAAACATTGGTTATTCTTAAACAGGGAAATTATAGGCTAAATGCTTACTTTGTCCATAATAAACCTTTTCTATATGTATTTTTCAGAAAAGGAAAGGAAGTTTTTATATATGGGAAAATTAATAAGTTTGGAAATGAATTATCTGTTATTCAACCGGAAATATATAAAGATATAGATGATATAGTTTTAAATAGAGTTATTCCTGTTTACTCTTTAAAGGGAGATAACACAGTTAAGTTATCTTCGCAAACTATAAATCATCTAAGAAGAGCAATTTATAAAGTTTTGAAGGCTTATTTAAAGTATTATCCTGACTATATACCATCTGAAATTTTAAACAGATATAATTACCCATCTATTAGAAAAGCTATAAAAAATTTACATTTTCCAGATGATAATTTAGATTTGGACAGTTTAAACAAGTTTGAAACTGTATATCAAGAGAGGCTTATATTTGATGAGCTTTTTATTTTAGAGCTGGCTCAAGGTTATAGAAAAAATGTTTTAAAAAAGGAGCCTGCTGAAAAAATAATAATTAAAGAAAACTTTATAGAGGAGTTTGAAAACAGTCTTCCATTTCAATTAACAGAAGACCAGAAAAAAGCTATAAAAGATATATTAAATGATATATCAAAAGATATACCAATGAATAGACTTCTTCTTGGAGATGTTGGAAGTGGTAAAACTTTAGTTGCAATAGCATCTGCCTTAGCGGTAGCTTTAGACGGTAAACAGGTCGCTGTAATGGCTCCTACAGAGATATTAGCAAATCAACATTTTATAAACTTCCAAAATATAACATCAAAGTTTGGAATAGATTGCTATCTACTTACAGGAAGTTTATCAAAAAAGGAGAAAAAGAAAATATACTCTTTAATGGAAAGTGGAGAGGCGAAAATTGTAATAGGAACACATGCCCTTATCCAAGATGAAGTTAGATTTAAAAATTTAGCCTTAGTAATAGTTGACGAACAACACAGGTTTGGAGTTATACAGAGAAAGGCTTTAATGGAGAAATCACATAAAATCCCACATACATTGATAATGACGGCTACACCAATTCCTAGAACATTACAGATGGCAAACTTTGGAGATTTAGATATTTCTATAATTAAACAGATGCCTAAAGGTAGAAAGCCTGTTGAAACATTAATATTTTTTTCGGATGAAAGAAAAAAGATAGAAAATATAGTTAGAAAAGAATTAGATAAAGGAAGACAGGCTTATATTGTATATCCATTAATAGAAAAATCTGAAAGTTTAGACTTAAAATCTGCAGAGGAAGGGTATAAAAAATGGAAGGAAGCCTTTCCTGATAAAAATGTTGCTCTGCTCCACGGGAAAATGCCACAGGAAGAAAAAGATAAGATAATGGAAGCCTTTAGAAGAGGATTGTTTCATATATTAGTTTCTACAACAGTTATAGAGGTTGGTGTTGATGTACCAAATGCAACTGTTATGGTTATAGAAGATGCCTATAGATTTGGTTTATCTCAAATACATCAGTTAAGGGGAAGGGTAGGTAGGGGTAAGCATCCCGGTAAATGTTTATTAGTTATCCCTGAAAAGTATAAATTCCCACAAAATCCTGAAGAAAAAAGAGTTTTAGATAGATTAAAGATACTTGTTAAAACTAGAGATGGATTTAAAATAGCTGATGAAGATTTAAAACTTAGAGGTGGTGGTGATATAGTAGGAACTGCCCAATCAGGAAAGATAAATCTAGGTATAGCTGATTTAAACAGACCTCTAGATAGATTAGTTTTAGAGAAGGCTAAAAACGAAGCTGATGAGTTATTAAAAAGAGACCCATTTTTAAATAAACATCCAAAGTTAAAAGAGCTTATTTTTGAAAAGTATGGAGATAAATTTGATTTAGTTAATATAGGATAAAAAGGAGAAAAATGAGAAAGGGAGGTTTAGAGATTGAAACCTCTCTCTCCATGAGTTGCTTCATCTAATCCCATAGTTTCTGTTTCTTCATCAACTCTAGCACCACCTGTTATAGCTGAAGATATAAAGTAAAGTATAGCTGTCATTATAGCTGTGTAAACTATGGTAAATATAACACTTTCAACTTGAACTAATATTTGTCCCATTCTATCTCCGTTATCTTTTAAAGGTGAGCCATCCCAAGCTAGAGATTGTAATGCGAAAAATCCAGTTGCTATAGCACCCCAAATTCCAGCTAAGCCGTGAACTCCAAAAGCATCTAAACTATCATCATATCCAAGAGCTTTCTTAATAACAAAAACACCAACCCAACCAACTATTCCAGCAACAAAGCCTATTATTAATGCTCCTACAGGGCTCACAAAACCAGCTGCCGGTGTAATTGCAACTAAACCTGCTATAGCACCAGATGCAGCACCTAATAAAGTCGGTTTCTTAGCAATAATCCATTCCATTAGTATCCAAGATAAAACTGCTGAAGCAGTAGCAATATTAGTTGTAAGTAATGCTACACCTGCAACCTCATTTGCTCCAAATGCAGAACCTGCATTAAAACCAAACCATCCAAACCACAGTAAACCTGCACCTAATGCTGTTAACACAACTGACGAAGGTAATATAGCTTTTTTTCCATAATCTTTTCTTTTACCTAAAAGAATTGCTAAAACTAAACCTGTAATACCTGCATTTATATGAACAACTGTTCCACCTGCAAAGTCTAAAGCTCCTGCATCGAATAGAAAGCCACCGCCCCAAACAACATGGGCAATTGGAGAATATACAAATGTTAACCATAAGATTGTAAATACAATCCAAGTAGAGAATTTCATTCTTTCAATAACTGCACCTGAAGCTAAAGCTATAGTAATAGCAGCAAATGTTGATTGGAAAGCTATGAAAACCCACTCTGGAAATGCTCCAACACCAGAGACCTGTTTATAATCAATTCCATTTAGAAAAACTTTAGATAAATCTCCAACTATGTTATAAATTGCCCCTTCACCATCTGTAAATGCTAAAGAGTATCCCCATAAAGTCCATACAACTATAGCTAATGCATAGGAAGTTAAAACCATCATAACTGTATTAACTATATTTTTAGACCTAGTCATACCACCATAAAATAGTATTAATCCACCAACAGTCATTAAAACAACAAATGCAGTTGCAGTTATCATCCAAGCGGTATCACCTGTATCAATTTTAGCTTCATCACCTGCAAATGCTAAAAGAGGAATTAAAGAAGATAAAATAACACTACCAAAACTTTTTTTCATTTTTATCCTCCTTGTAATAATTTTCCACACTAGATAATATTCAGGATAAAGTTAATAACTAGAGAATTAAAGAGCTTCTTCTCCTCTCTCTCCTGTTCTAATTCTTATTGCATCCTCAACAGGAATTATAAAAATCTTTCCATCTCCAACCTTTCCTGTCTTAGCAGCATTTACTATAGCCTCAACAACCTTCTCTACCATACTATCATCAACAACTACTTCTACCTTTATCTTTGGTAAAAAGTCAATTACATACTCAGCTCCTCTGTAAAGCTCAGTGTGTCCCTTCTGTCTTCCAAAACCTTTAACTTCTGTTACTGTAATTCCAAAGTTTCCAAGCTCAGTTATTGCATCTTTTACTTCATCAAGTTTAAAAGGTTTAATAATAGCTTCTATCTTCTTCATACTTTACCTCCTAAGTTTTCTTTACTCCAAAAGCAAGATTTATGCCTAAAGATTATTTTATAAATATAACCAAATCCAAGTGGCTCCATAATAATTTTACCATAAGAATTTACAGGTTTTACTTTCAGAATGTTTAGATTTTTAGATGTTTGACTACAATTTTGTAATTTTATAACAAATTTGTTATATGGAAAGTTTTATTTTTTAGAATAAAGTAATTATATTTATTAATAAACAATTTGGAGTATTAAAATGGATATAATTACCATCACATTAACTATCTTCGTAATCATAACCATACTAAAAGGAGTTAAAATTGTGCCCCAACAACAGGCTTGGATAGTAGAGAGATTAGGTAAGTATAACAAAACATTGAATGCAGGATTAAACTTTATAATTCCCTATATAGACAGTATAAAATCTAAAATGTCTTTAAAAGAACAGGTTTTAGATATAGAGAAACAGGAGGTTATAACAAAAGATAATGTTTTAGTAAAAATTGATGCAGTAGCATACTATCAGATAACTAATCCTAAGAAAGCCTTTTACAATATAGAAAATTTAGAGTATGCAATTATTCAAACTATACAAACAACATTAAGGGATATTGTAGGTGGTATGGATTTAGATGAAATATTACAATCAAGGGAAAAGATAAATGCACAGATAAAAGATGTTCTACAGGGTGTAGCTGATGATTGGGGAGTTCTTATAAAGAGAACAGAGGTTAAGGAGATAGAACCACCTATGAATATCGTTGACGCTATGAGTAAACTAATAGAAGCTGACAGGTCTAAAAAAGCTATGATTACAGAAGCAGAAGGAAAGAAGCAAGCTCAAGTGTTAGAGGCTGAGGGATATAAGTTAGCTAAAATGCAGGAGGCAGAAGCTATAGAAAGGATTGGTAGAGCTCAAGCTGAAGCTATAAAATCTATAATGGTAGTTTTAGGAGAGGGAGAATTAGCTTCTAAATATCTAATAGGTGATAAGTTAGCTACAAACTTTGAAAAGGTTGCAAACAGTGATAATGCAAAAATTGTTATTCTACCTTCTACAGTAGAGG
>Ga0256833_1002952_pt1 | contig 11765 bp, 9 predicted proteins | sample 356284metaG_FD_190535 | JGI IMG/M metagenome (GOLD analysis project Ga0256833, IMG submission 190535) | Hydrothermal vent microbial communities from Mid Atlantic Ridge, Atlantic Ocean - 356-284 | ecosystem: Environmental > Aquatic > Marine > Hydrothermal vents | place: Atlantic Ocean: Mid...
GGAGGTCCACATTCTCGGATACTACATGGATTATGGAGACGAAGACTTTCTCGGTGTTCTTCGCGCGTTCAGGGAAGAAAGACTCAACAGAGCAAGGAAAATGGCAAAAATATTGCAGGACCTGGGACTCGATGTAACTTTTGACGAAATTCTCCACGCAGCAGGTTCCAGCATGAATATCGGAAGACCTCATGTGGCAAAGGTACTTGTTGACAAAGGTTATGTCTCCTCCACCCAGGAGGCCTTTGACCTTTACATAGCTGAAGGGAAGCCCGCTTATGTTCCAAAATTCAAGATCAGCCCTGAAAAAGCTGTTGAACTCATCCTGAAGGCAGGAGGTATTCCGGTGTACGCACATCCCGGTAAAACGGGTGATCCGGATCATGTTATCTATCTCGTGAAACACGGACTCATGGGAGTGGAGGTATGGCATCCCCAGAACCCTCCGGAAATTCAGGAAAGGTTAAACGAGATAGCCGGGAGATATGGACTTATAAAAACAGGTGGCACTGATTTCCACGGAGAAGGAAGGAGTCTCGTTGACCTCGGTGAGATAGAAGTACCCTACGAAAGCGTGGTTCTACTACGAAAAGCAAGGGTATCTTTAAAAATCTGATCCTAAGGGTGTTCAAATAGTCCCTCTTTTGCCAAAGGGGCTTTGAGAATCCCCTTTTTCAAAGGGGAATTTAGGAGACGACAGTCCCCCTACTTTAGAAGGGGGACTGAGGGGGTTGTTTTCCGCTTAAATTCAATCCCCCTGTCTCCCCTTCTTCAAGGGGGATTTTGGGAGAGGATAACCCACCTTCACCAGGGGAATTTTGGGAGACCAAAGTCCCCCTTCTTTAGAAGGGGGATTAAGGGGGATGTTTTCCGCTTAAAAACACCTTTAGATGAGGAAATGGAGAAAAAAATGTTTTTCGAACATCCTGATCCTTGAAAAAACCCGTCGGGTTTATTAGAATGGGATACAAATTTTCAAACTGGAGGTTACATTATGAGATTTATCCTGATTTTCCTCCTTGCTTCACTCCTCCACTCTCAGAAGGTTGCACACGACTTTTCCCTCAGAGCCCTTGATGGTAAAACATATACACTGAGTGAGCTTTACGGAGAGAAGCCTGTGGTCATGGATTTCTGGGCCACCTGGTGCCGGTCATGTGGTAGGGCCCTCAAGGAACTCCAGAATCTGTGGTTTGAGAGCGATAAGGCTTTTTACCTCATTTCCATCAACGAGGATCTGCCATCAAAGTATTCAAGGGTAAAAAGTCTGGTAAAATCCAGGAAGTGGGATTTTCCAGTCCTCCTCGATTCCGATGGAAAAGTTAAATCCCTTTACAGGGTTATGGCACTACCCACCCTGTTTGTAATTGATACATCAGGGAGAATCGTTTACTACCGGGTGGGCTACGGCAGGAGCGAGATCAAAGATGTAAGGGAAGCACTTCAAAAGTGCGGAATTGCATTTTAAGGAGGTAAAAAACATGAAAAAGTTGTTTCTACTTGTAATCCTTATTCCCTTTCTCGGGCACGCTGTCCAGAGAAAGGTGCTACTTGAGCTCATCACAAACACTTCCTGTCCGGGATGCGCATCTGCCAACGCGGCTCTTGATCAGGTAGTCGAAGAATACGGTGACCAGGTCGTGACCATAAGATACCACGCCTGGTGGCCTTCAAGCAGTGACCCTTTCTACGCCGCAAATCCTGACGAGAACAGAGCAAGAGTAAACTATTACGGTGCCGATTATACCCCCCATCTCTGGATCGATGGAACCATCGATGGGGGTTACCAGTCAGGACCATGGAGAACTTACATAAACTCCGAATTGAGCCGTGCCACCTCCATTTCAATAGATCTTCAGGTAGAGTACGATACCACGAAAAATCAGGGAATGGTGATAGCCACCGTTTCAAACCAATCAGACTCCTCACACTCTGCCCTGAGACTCTTTTATGTCGTAACTGAATCCAACATCTACTATGCGGCACCCAACGGATCCACCATCCATCATCAGGTGATGAGGGATATGATCCCATCTGCCAGCGGTCTCCCCATCGATGTTCCTCCCCATTCATCAATTACCGATACCCAGTCGTTCACCATAGACCCGAGGTGGAATGAACGCAACTGCCAGATAGCCGTATTCGTTCAGAACTATGCCACAAAAAGGGTGTTCCAGGCAGAAGCAAGGTGGCTATTCCCGGGCACAGGTGTCGAGGTCAAAAAGTATCACCTGAACGACTCTCAGGGTGGAAACGGAAACAACACGGCACAACCAGGTGAAACCGTGGACCTTTACATGCTCGTTGAAAACACGGGAAAAACCCTTATACCTGCATTTACCGCAACACTCGCTTCCAGCGACCCCTACATCACCCTCCAGACAGCAACAGCTGGATTTGACACCATCCCTGTTTTCGGAGAAAGGATGAACGCGACACCGTTCGTTATCAGTATAGATCCCAACACACCCCCCGGTCACCTGACATGGCTCTATGTTCATATCCCGGTGAACACTGACACCATAGTGGATTCTATCCCCTATATGGTCTCCTACTCCGCTGGATTTTTTGACAATGTGGAAGGTGACACCTTGTGGACTCACGGAGGACAGAACGATCTCTGGCATGTCACGGCTCACAGAAGTCATACTCCTCATCATAGCTGGTACTGTGGTGACGAAAATACAGGTCAGTACACCAACCTGATGGATGCAAGCCTTGAGAGTCCGTGGATTGTTGTTCCAAACAACGGATTTCTCGCTTTCTTCACCTTCTACAACATCGCCACAGGTGATGTTGGCCTGCTTCAATACTTCAACGGAAAGAGGTGGATAACCATTGATGAGTACTCTGGATTCCACCTCTGGGGTCTTGAAACTGTTTATCTCAACGACATGCCGGGAATGGCAACGAAGATAAGATTCAGGCTCGTCACCGACAGTTCAAGCACCCGCGAAGGATGGTACATTGACGATATCATACTCGGTCCTGTAACCGGTGTTGACGAAAACAGTGCCCCTGCAGGAGACATGAAAGTTGCGAAGATCACAAACAGATTTGCCGAAATCGTTTACACAGCCCCAGGGACCGAAGTGTTGAAACTTAAAATTTACGATAGCGCCGGGAGGCTGAGAGATGTGCTGAGAAAGAGGGTGAGAGAGGGTAGAAACATTATCAGGGTTGACCTTGGTGGATACGGTTCAGGCGTTTACTTTGTAAGAGTGAAGGGAAGGGTGATAAAACTGGGGATAGTGAGATGAGGCGTTTATTGGTGGTTATTGGATTCCTGTTGGGGGGATGTATAGGGCGGAGCCCTGTGGTGGCTCCGCCACCACAGGGCTCCGCCCCGGTTATCGTTGAACTCTTCTCCAACGACATGTGCACCCATTGCCCGAGAGCAGAACACATCCTCGACTCCCTCTCCTCCATTGACTCCAACCTCATCGTTATCAACTACCATGTGGGAACCCCCGACCCCGCAGATCCTTTCTACCTGAGAGACTCCGCTGAAATCAACGGTAGAATTTCCTACTACTACGGAGATCCCCACCCGGGAACACCCTATGTGGTGATAAACGGAATATACGAATTTACCGGCATTTCCGGAGCCTCAGTATGGGAGGCAAGGATCAACGAACTCCACTCCCGAAATTACTCGGAAATACTCACAGTTACCGGTGTATTCAACTCCCAGTTCCAGCTTTCTTTAACGGTTAATCTCTCCACAGGGAAACCTTCTGACCTAAGGACTCACATCGTTCTGACCGAGTCAAACATCAGATACAACTCGCCCAACGGCGATACTCTCCTCAACCACATAGTTTTTGACATGGTCTGTGGTCACCAGGGATGCACAGGTACAAGTATAGACACGGTGATTGACATTCCGCAAAGCATCAGTCCTCAGAATGTTGATGTCGTGGTATTCGTGCAGAACATGGAGACCGGGGAAGTACTGGACGCAAGGATGTATCCCCTGACAAACTTTATTGAGCCAACAGTCTCGTATGTTGGCGTTCATGCGGAAGATACCGTCGTTTCAGTTCCCGTTGCCGTTCTTTACCCCGTACATTTCACGGTTATTAACGATCAGTGGATGAGAGACAGCATCATGGTGAGTGTTGACATCACTTCCCTATCACCCCAGTGGAGCGTCAACCTCTGTGTGGGAGGAATATGCTTACCCCGTCTATGGTATGTTGATACCCTGAACGCATTCTCGGCTGACTCAACCTACGAGCTAAAGTTTTTCCACCTTTCAAACACGGACCCGCCCGGCAGTGTGTGGGTAAAAGCCTGGTCTCTGACTGATCCATCCCTCAGGGATTCAATCAATATACAGGTGAGGTCTGCAAAATGAACATCATCATTACAGTTATAATGAGCCTGAATCTCTCACTCTCAAGTGGGATTGAAACGAGATTCTTTCGCGACAGTTCCGTAAGGATGATAGAGGAAACGGAAATAAATGTCTGGCAGGAAAACTTTGCCGCAGGGCTGAGCTATTACCTCTATTATCCGGAAAACGAGCTCGCCTTCCAGAGGAGATTGGGTGCAGTAAAGGGATATGTTGAAGTTAAGAGTAAAGAGCTGCTCTTCAGGGCAGGATCATCTTATCTGAGTTTCGGGAGAGGACTGATTTTTCAGGCGTCGAGGGACGACATTCTCAAAATGGACAGATTCGTGAATGGTCTATACATGGAGGTTGTTAAAGGACTTCTGGACCTCAGGGCCTTTGGAGGTGTTTCCCGCTACTACCTGGATCACAGACTTCAGCCTGATTCTACAACCCTTCTGCTCGGCGTGGATGGAGAGATAAAAGTGTCAGGTAACCTGTTGATCGGTGGCTCTGCCCTGAAAGCAGGTACGAGCACAGACTACTTCGGATTCAGATCAACAGGTGAATTCGGAGACCTTTCAGCATACTTTGAATACGGTGTAAGAACAGGATACAGCCGTATCCTGCAGCAAGATAAAAGGGGAGCAGCAGATTACATTGCTGTATCCTACTCAAGGGAAAAGTTTGGTTTACTCTTTGAATTCAGAGACTACTGGCTCTTCGGTAAAGACTATGGACTGCCTCCAACTCTTAACAGGAACGGGATATACCTGAACGAGGCAATGGACGAAAGGGGATACTCCTTTTCCTTCAATTTTAACCCTGTTGAGGAGATTACGGGAAATTTCAGCGTCTCCCGGATAAATTCCCCGGGGTATTTTGGAGAAAAAAGTGAGTTGAGGGAGGCTGCTTTTGAAATGCAGTACCAGACGGAAAACAGGTTTGCAGAAATGGACATCGGATACCTAAACATTACAGGTGGCCAGGTTGCCATCGGTGTTGACAACAGGAAGGAGATAGATCCACGGTTTGAGTACGCTTTCAGCACCGATAGATTCGAGTTTGAGACCTACCTGAGAAACAGGATCAGAGAGGACGACGGTTTAAAGTACACTGACCGGGATATTGCCTTCACTCTGGGCTTTCTGGATGGATATTCCGTTACCTTAACCTCTCAAAAGAGGCTCGGAGATCTGTCTGAAGACTGGATGAATGTTGAGTTTAAAGGTCAGATCCTTGAGAATTTAAACCTTATTCTTACCGCTGGTTCAATGAGAGGAGACTTTGTCTGTTCTGGAGGAATATGTCGGTACGAGCCGGAATTCAAAGGCGTGATGTTGAAGGCATCTGTTACTTTTTGAACCGTGGATATTAATAGAGAGGCAAAGAAGAGAAAGACAGCTTTCTGGATCTCCTTTTTCCTCCCCGGATTCGGACAGTTGTACCGGGGGAGGATAGGAGCGTGGTTATTTTTTTCGCTCGTAACCTACCCTTCGATCTATTTTCTTACAAAGGTGTACAAAGGGATAAGTCCTGCAGTAATCTCTCTCGTCATCGGTTATGGAATCCTCTGGTTTTTGAACCTGCTTGATGCGGTCAAGGGACCTGTTCATCAGAAACCACCGTGCAGGAGGGCGTGCCCGGCGGACATCGATGTCGCAGGTTACATCCAGCTCGTAAGAGAGGGAAAGTTTGATGAGGCACTGGAGCTGATTTCATTAAAGGCTCCGTTTCCTGGAGTCCTCGGTTACCTTTGCCCTGCTCCTTGTGAGAAGGTATGCTCAAGGAGGCGTTACGACGAGCCTGTACACATAAAACACCTGAAGAGGGCAGCATTTACCTATGGGAAACTGGAGTTTAAGCCTCCTCTAAAGGAGAGAAAAGAAAGGGTTGCCATCGTGGGCGGAGGGCCGGCAGGTCTATCAGCCGCCCATTATCTGAGGCAGGAAGGCTTCAAGGTGGTGGTCTATGAGAGGGAAAGCGAGCCCGGTGGAATGATGAGGTACGGGGTCCCTGATTTTCGGTTGCCAAAAGACATTACGAGGAAAGAGGTAAAAAGGTTGATGGACGAGGGGATTGAATTCAAAACAGGTGTCGAGTTTGGCGTCGACTACACGATTGATGAGCTTTCAAGGGAGTACGATGCCGTTATCGTGGCAATCGGTGAGTACCAGTCAAGAAGACTGGGCGTGGAAGGTGAGAACCTCGATGGAGTAATGACGAGCCTCGACTTCCTGTTCAGGGTCAACAGGGGGGAAAGGGTTGACATAGGGGACGAGGTTCTCGTCATCGGCGGTGGGGATGTGGCCATAGATTCAGCCAGGGTATCCATGAGACTGGGTGCAAAGAGTGTAAAAATCGTCTCCCTCGAGAAAACTGACCTTTCGTCACCTGAAAGGCTCCCTGCAGATGACAGGGAGATAAAAGAAGCAATTGAGGAAGGTGTTGAGTTCTTTGGCGAGCTCGGTGTGAAAGCAATAAGGTTAGAAGACGGGAAACTCACGGTTTACACCCGCAGGTGTACAGGAATCTTTGACGAGAAAGGAAGGTTCTCCCCAACCTTTGACGATACAGTTGAAACTCCTTCTTTCAGGGCTGACACGGTGATTGTCGCAATAGGACAGGGGGCGAAAAGGGAACTCCTTCAAGATATTGAAAGAGATAATGTGTTCGTTATCCAGGGGGCACCACTTGTGGTGGAGGCCATAGCCCGTGGCAGGGAAATGGCAGAGAAGGTCAGGAAAAAGTTTGACGGGCCGCTCAAAAGCTTCCTGAGATGGCTATTTGAGTTTGAACCTGTTGTAAAACCCGGAAGGCTCGACAGGAAACCCGAGCTGTTCAAACCTGTTAAAGTAAAGCAGGAAGACCCGGAAACGAGAAGAAATAGTTTCGTGGTGGTCGATAGAGATTTTGAGTTAGAGAAAGCAAAGGAAGAGGCAGCAAGATGCCTCCAGTGTCCATTCAGATACAGGGTTTAATATTCATTAGCCACGATGAATACGATGAGTTTTCGGGGGCCGTGGGCTCCCCTGACCAGAATTTTCTCGATATCCGCCGTTTTTGACGGACCTGTGATAAATGTGATGTCCGGCAGAGGTTTTTGAAGCCGAGAAAAGAGGTCATCAAAGTCCTCAACAATGTTTTCCTCCCTCAAAAGTGCAACATGGACCTCGGGTAAAAGAGAGGGAAGTTTCTCCTCCCTCGTGTTGGCAAGCTCTACAAGGCCACCTGAATAAACGATACCGTAATCAGCTTCAGATAAACCAAAGTATATGCCCTCATGGAAATCCTCAGTTAGCTCAAAAATATCCCTGAGACCAAGAGATTTTATCAGTGCTGATGGTCTGTAAAAGACTTTTGATCCCTTTCCGATGTAATTGACGAGATTTTCTTTCAGGCTCTTTCTGTCAACGACATGGACCTCACAGTCGTTATTCTCCAGTTCTTTTACGAACCTTTCCGTTCTTTCCATAGCTCTCTGAAAGTCTTATCTGCCAGGGGTTCAAGATCCTTAAACTTCGTCCAAGACGATAGGACAGACGGCAGGCTCTTTATTTTATCCCCTTTTTTGAAAACAGTCTGGACTTTTGATGCCACCCTGAATCCTATTTTGTTGAGGAACGGTTCTGTCATGAGTCCGGCCCAAACATTTATGAGTATCTTTTCACCAGGACGACCACCTTCCCTTTCAACCACCCTTCTCCTTAGCTCGAGGAGAATTCGTGGTATGTCGATTCTAACAGGGCAGATCTCACGACACGCCCCACATAGGGTTGAGGCAAAGGGCAGCTCTTTTGCCACTTCGTGACCAAAGATTGCGTATGTCCAGATAATACCAATGGGGCCCGAATAGACACTACCGTAGGCGTGGCCGCCGACGAGCTGAAAAATGGGGCATACATTGGAACATCCACCACACCTTATGCACATAAGCGCTTCCCTCAAGATGGGATCTTTTAGCATCCTTCTTCTTCCGTTGTCAATAAGCACGATGTGTATTTCCCTGCCTTCTGGTGCACGGGAGAATATACTCGTGTAAACCGTCTGTCTTTGACCCGTGCTGCTTGGAGCGAGAATCTTCAAAAAAACCGGTAGATCCATGATCGATGGGATAAGCTTCTCAATTCCTGTCACGACGATGTGAACTCCGGGTAAGGTGGTGGACATCCTGGCATTACCCTCGTTTTCTACGATTACAAATGACCCCGTATCGGCCACAAGAAAGTTTGCTCCCGACATACCGGCATCGGCTTTGAAGTATTTTCCCCTCAAAAAGTTCCTCGCAAAGTTCGTTATCTCCTCAGGATCTTCAGTATAATTCATTCCCAGCTTCTCACTGAATAGTCTGGCAATCTCCTTTCGCGTTAAATGTATTGCAGGGGCAGTGATGTGGGAGGGCCTCTGCCCTGCCACCTGAACGATGAATTCCCCGAGATCGGTCTCGTATTTTTTTATCCCGTGAGATTCAAGAAATGGGTTGATTTCTATCTCCTCCTGAGTCATGGACTTGCTGGATACGACCGTTCTGGCTCCGTGGGCTTTAAGAATTTTCAGGATGAGGTTTCGGGCCTCCTCTGCATCGCCTGCCTCGTGGACGATAAATCCATTTTCCGTGGCATTCTTTTTAAAAAGTTTCAGATAATTTTCAAAATCTCCTATCACTTTTTCTTTTGCCAGTCTTGCCCTATCTCTCAAATCCTCAAAGTCCGGGATTCTCTCTATGGTCTCTTCCCGTTTTTTCAGTGCGTGGAGCGTAGCTCTCTGGACTGCGTTTACCACGACCGGATCTTTCAAGATTCTGTCTGCATTTTTTCTGAAATCAATCATCCTCAAGGCCCTCTGCAAGGATTTCAACGATGTGTAAAGGTCTGATGGGCAATCCCATCCTTGAGAGCACGCCTCCGAGGTTCAGAAGGCAGCTTAGATCAGCGGATGTGAGGTATTCGACATCCTCCATACTTTTAACCTTTCTCTCGGCCATTTTAAAAGAAAGTTCGGGAAACTTCAGGGAAAAGAGCCCGCCAAATCCACAGCAGGTCTCCTCCAGCTCCATGGGTTTGAAATCCGCTCCGTCAATATTTTTCAAAAGATCTCCTGGTTCGCTTTTCATTCCAAGGCCACGAAGATAATGGCAGGATGCGTGATAGGTTATCTTACCCCGGAATTTTGACGGTATTTTCTTAACCTTCAATATCCTGGTCAGAAATTCCACGAGCTCGAAGAGGCGGGGTTTGATTCTCCGGACCTTTGTAAGCTTTTCAGGATCGTCTTTAAACAGGATTTCGTAATTTTCACGAATCATGTGAACGCAGGAGCCGGAAGGCGCGACGATGTAGTCGTACTCAGGCTGATCGTATATCTCGAGCCAGGAGGAGGCCATCTTTCTGGCTTCCCTCCAGTAACCCACATTGAAGGCTATCTGGCCACAGCATGCGGGTCTTTCGGGCACATGGACTTCCACACCGTAATGTTTGAGAACTTTAACGGTATCAAAGCCGATTTTTGGTTTTATGTGATCGACAAGACATGTCGGGAATAGCAAAACCTTCATTTGGGTAAATTTTAACCTGCCTCCCCAATAGGGTCAAATGAAGTAAGAGCGTATTAGAAAAATCCTCTTTTTCAGAAGGGGTAACTAAAGGGGGATGTCAACCGCTTGAAATTCGATCCCCCTTCCTCCAAGGGGGATTGTGGGGGAGAAATCCCTCTTCGCAAGAAGGGGGACAAAGGCGGATGCCTACCTCTTAAAAAACCATTCTGTGAGGGTGTTCTAAAAATCCCCCTTCAATAGAAGGGGGACAAAGGGGGATGCAAACCGCTTAAAATTTCAATCCCCCTAAATCCCCCTTCTCCAAGGGGGATTTTTGAGAATTCCTCTCCCTCAGCAGGGTGACTCAAGGGGGATGATAACCGAAAAATCATCTCTATCTGCAAATTAAGTTGAAAAAGAGAGATACTTTTCGAACACCCTCAACCATTCTGTTGACAGTGTTGGTAATTTTTGTTAATATTTGACCTGACGAAGTCGGGGCGTAGCGCAGCCCGGTTAGCGCGCCTGCCTTGGGAGCAGGAAGTCGGTGGTTCAAATCCACTCGCCCCGACTTTCCAGAACCGTTAAGGGAGGGGTAAGATGATAGCGTTAAGTCCTGTGGCTGTAGTCAACCTTTTCAAAGATCTCCTTTCCCTCCTTTCAGACAGGATCCCTCAGGCCAAGGAGGTGCTTGATCACCTGAAAACAGACCCAAAGCTCGAGGTGGAGCTTGAAAAACTTGCGCAGAAGAGGCTTGAATTAGAACTTGAGAAGGAAAGGATTGCCTACCAGGACAGGGTAAGCGCCCGGGAACTTGCCATGATTGATGTACTTTCAGACAACTTCCTCTCAAAGAACATCAGACCCATTACCCTCATCGTTATCCTTGCGATTCTCGTAATATACGCAATAAGAGGAGATTCCCTTTCCCCTGAGCTCAAGGGACTCTTTGAAATCGTCTTCGTCTTTTACTTCGGGGGGAGATCTTTCGAAAAGATTGCTGCAATGACGGTAACGGGGAAAAGTGCCCGAAAAGGTTAGACCACCCTCGCACGCATAAGGTCGTGCAGGTGGATGATGCCAATCGGGTGATTGTGGTCGTCAACCACGATCAACGCCGTAATACCATGTTGCTCCATTAAGTGTGCCGCTCTCGTTGCAAGCTCATCCTTCTTTATTACCTTTGGATTTCTTGTCATAACATCCCTTGCCTTTAACCTGAAAATGTCCTGCTTGTTGGTCAGTTCCCTTTCGAGTAACCTCCTCAGATCACCGTCGGTAAAAACCCCCACCACCCTACCCTCCCTATCAACCACACTGGTTATTCCCCTCTTAGAAGTCATCTCGAGTATAACCTCCTCCATGGAGGCATCCTCGCGGACCACGGGGACATACTTTTCCCCTGTTAACATCATATCCTCCACCTTCACCCAGATTCTTTTCCCTATGGCGCCACCTGGATGAAGTTCGGCAAAGTCCTCCAGCCTGAAATTCTTCTCGTAAGCGAGTACGATGGCAAGGGCATCTCCAATTGCCATAGTAAGAGTTGTGGATACAGTGGGGGCAATGTCGTAAGGACAGGCCTCTTTTACTCCGGGTAAAGCGATTATCACATCCGCCTGACGGGAAAGTTCTGAATCCCTGTTCGCAGTAATTGCAATTATGGGTATGTCCCACCTCTTGAAAAGAGGGAGAAGGGTAACAAACTCGTCAGAATTCCCGCTTTTTGAAATGGCCAGGATAACATCGTCTCTGCTAACTATTCCAAGGTCACCGTGGAGGGATTCCGTGGGATGAAGAAATATCGCCGGAGTTCCAAGACTGGTCATGGTGGCTGCAATTTTCTTTCCCACTATACCGGACTTTCCAATTCCTGTAACGATAACCCTCCCCTTT